>Ga0105054_10010003_pt1 | contig 12169 bp, 15 predicted proteins | sample BON02_FD_78091 | JGI IMG/M metagenome (GOLD analysis project Ga0105054, IMG submission 78091) | Freshwater microbial communities from Lake Bonney liftoff mats and glacier meltwater in Antarctica - BON-02 (megahit assembly) | ecosystem: Environmental > Aquatic > Freshwater > Ice > Glacier... | reverse complement strand
TCACAAGCTTCTCCACATTGATGACAATTGGCAATAACATCATCAGAAATTTTTTCTGAACGTCTGTGGTCAAACACAAAATTCTTTCCTAAAAACTTATTTTCAATTCCTTCTGATTTTACTTGACGTGTGTATTCTATAATTCCGCCTTCAAGCTGAAAAACATTTTTAAATCCTTTGTGTTTGTAATATGCAGACGCTTTTTCGCAGCGAATTCCGCCAGTACAATACATCAATAAATTTTTATCTTCTTTATTGTCTTTTAAATCTTCTTCAATAATATCTAACGAATCTCTAAACGTATCTACATCTGGAGTTACAGCGCCATCAAAATGTCCGATTTCACTTTCGTAATGATTACGCATATCTACACAAACCGTATTTGGATTTGCCAACATTTTATTGAATTCTTTAGCATTTAAATGAATTCCTTTATCAGTAACATCAAAAGTTTCGTCATTTAAACCATCGGCAACAATTTTGTTTCTAACTTTTACTTTCAGTTTTAAAAACGATTTATTGTCTTGCTCAATAGCAACATTTAATTGAATGTCTTTTAAAAACGAAATAGCATCTAATTGCTTTTTTAGCTCAATCATTCTATCCGAAGGAACAGAAATTTGAGCATTGATTCCTTCATAAGAAACATAAGTTCTTCCAAGAACGTCCAATTCGTTCCATTCTATGAATAATTTATCTCTAAAGATTTGTGGGTTTTCTATCTTGTAATATTGATAGAATGATATTGTGAGGCGGTCTTTGCCAGCTTCATCAATTAATGCAGCGCGTTCTATGGCGCTTAACTTATTGTACAGTTGCATGCTATACTAATTAGGTTAAACTAAATATTTCTACAAATGTACTTAATTTTTAAAATTGAATTACTCAAAAACGGAACCTTTTGTGCAATTGATTTTTAATTAAAAACCCACCTTTTAAAATGTTTTAAAATTAAGTATAACAGCATAAACAATTTTTTATTATATTGCATATCTAAAGCCACTGAAAAATATCACTTTATAAAAATGGCTAAAACGGATTAACTAACTAAATAATTATTGCTATGAAGTACTTATTAATTACAATCGCGTTATTTTTATGCGCAAATATTACAGCTCAAGAACTACCAAAAAAATCTAAGGTATTTGTTAGAGTTTATAATAATGAAGGTCAAAAAATTGCCAAAGGAAAAATTCTTAATATTACTGATGATGCACTTATTTTAAAAAAAGGAAGTAGTTATATAACAGTTCCTACTACAGATATTATGTATATTAAAACCAAAAAAACCAATGGTCACAATGTGTTAATCGGTGTTTTAGCTGGTGCTGGAGTAGGGAAATTAGCTGGGGGTGGAGTTCAAGGAGCACCAGCTGCACTACTATTAACACCTGTATTTGCAGCAATTGGCTATATTACGACACTCTTTAAAAATTCGCAGCATTATTCTATTCAAGGTGACCCTGTAAAATGGAAAAGTTTTAAAGAAAATATGTACAGTCCTCAAAATTAAACTAACCCCTTCATCGCAATAATTATATCAATTTGTTTAATTTTAAACATCAGAAAAAAAATACTGAAATTTTAAACTTTAATTGATTTATAACGTTTTAACTGATTTAATTCATTCCTTTTTTTAGCATCTTTGCAGCATCAAAAAACATCTATAATGAAAATAGCTTTAGTTGGTGCAACCGGAATGGTCGGAACAGTAATGTTAAAGGTCTTAGAAGAACGTAATTTGCCAATAACGGAGTTAATCCCTGTAGCATCTGCAAGGTCTGCGGGAAAAAAAATATCCTATAAAGGAAATGATTACACAGTCGTTACACTGGAAGATGCTGTAAATATGAAACCAGATATTGCTTTATTTTCTGCTGGCGGAGATACTTCTTTAGAATAGGCACCAAAATTTGCAGCAATTGGTACAACTGTTATCGATAACTCTTCTGCTTGGAGAATGGATCCGACCAAAAAACTGGTTGTTCCAGAAATTAATGGTGATGTATTAACTGTTGATGATAAAATTATTGCGAATCCAAATTGTTCAACAATTCAGCTAGTAATGGCATTAGCTCCTTTACACGAAAAATATAAAATGAAACGTGTGGTAATTTCTACCTACCAATCTGTTTCAGGAACAGGTATAAAAGCGGTTCAACAATTAGATAATGAAGAAGCTGGTATAGAGGGTGAAATGGTGTATCCGTATAAAATTGGAAGAAACGCATTACCACATTGTGATGTTTTTTTAGAAAATGTCTATACCAAAGAAGAAATGAAGTTGGTAAAAGAACCTAAGAAGATTTTACGTGATGATTCTTTTTCTGTAACGGCAACTGCGGTTAGAATTCCTACTGCTGGCGGACATTCTGAAGCTATAAATGTGCAGTTTTTAACTGATTTTATTGTTGATGATGTTCGTGAAATTTTAAGAAATACAGCCGGAATCATTGTACAAGATGATTTGGCTAACAACATCTATCCAATGCCTATTACTGCACATAATAAAGATGAAGTTTTTGTAGGAAGAATCCGTAGAGATGAATCTCAAGAAAACACCTTAAATTTATGGATTGTTGCAGACAACTTAAGAAAAGGAGCCGCTACAAACACAGTTCAAATTGCAGAATATTTAGTAGCTAATAATTTGGTGAAAGCGTAACGTCATTGCTTGTTTTTGTCTTTCTCACGAAAGCGGTAATCTAAGCTTACCATATTACAATTCTTTAACTTTCTAAAAATATGCTTGTTTAGTCTAAATTCCATTTTTCAAAGGAAAAATAACAATAAACCCCTCATTGCTAGTGTATAGAAGTAATCTCTTTGTCTGTTCAAGCGCAGTCGAGAACTCATAAACGATTGTCTTATAATTGCCTTTCGTGTTTAGTTTATCTTGAGCGCTATCGAAAGGCTCGATGTGACATTTTCGGGCTTTAACACTTCGTTATTTCGTTACCTTTAAAACATCTTCAATAATTTTTTCTAATTGCGGTTTTGGCAATGCTCCGTTAGCCATTTGTGGTTCCCCTTCTTTTGGGCAAAATAGCATAGAAGGAATACTTCGAATTGCAAAAGCCGCAGACAGTTCTTTTTCTACTTCTGTATCAACTTTATAAATATTGATTTTTTCTCCATATTCTTCACTTAATTGCTCTAATATTGGAGCAATCATTTTACAAGGTCCACACCAATCTGCATAAAAGTCTATAATTGCCGGAACGTTTCCTTTAAACTTCCATTCTTTTTTTTCTTCGAAGTTAAAAACCTTTTCTAAAAAAGCTGTTTTTGTTAAGTTTTCTGTCATTTGTTAAATTTTATTTCTGCAAAGTTAGACCATATTTATAAACAAAATTTACAACTTATAAACCCTTTTTAAATTAATTCGCTGTTTTTTAGTATCTTAACCATTCAAATTAATAATTAATTTTTTTATTATGAGCAAAGTAAACACAGTAGCTAGGTACATTTTAGGACTAGCAATATTGGTTTTTGGAGCCAATAAGTTTTTTCATTTTCTGCCCAACCCAGAATTGCCAGAAGCCGCTAGTACATTTATGGGTGCGTTGATTGGAAGCGGCTATATTTTTCCAATATTAGGGATTGCATACATTATTGCTGGTCTTTGTTTGGGTTTAAATAAAGCAGTGCCATTTGCCTTACTAGTTTTAGTACCGGCATCTATAAACATTGTCGCTTTTCACTTAACATTTGCGCCTGCGGGAATATTATTTGCGGCAATCGTAGCGGTATTAAACGTATTATTAATTTACGCGAATTGGAATCGATTTAAATCTCTTTTTGAGTAACTAAAATGTTAAAATTTATCAAAACCTCTTTTTTTTGTAACAAAAGAGAGGTTTTTTGTACTAACTTGTGTAAGATTACTTATTAATAATATCAACCTAAAATTATGAGAAAAACAACCAAAAAGATTATGTTTTTTTCTTCTTTGGCTATACTTACAGCCGGTATTTCATGTAAAAGTGATAAAGTAGAAGAAAAAACACCTGGAATTGCTATTGAAAATATGGATACATCTGTAAAACCAACAGATGATTTCTTTAAACATGTAAACGGAGCTTGGTTAGATAAAACCGAAATCCCAGACGATCAAACTTCTTGGGGAGGCTTTAATCAACTTCGTAAAAAAACAGATGCAGATGTTTTAGCTATTTTAAACAAAGCAATCGATGAAAGAGATTTTCCTAAAGTAAAAGATGCTCAAGGAAGTGAAATTGATTCAGATCAAGAAAAAGCAGTAAATTATTACGAAAGTATTATGGACACTGTTACTCGTAATAAGCAAGGCGTTGATCCTATTAAGCCTTTCTTAACTAAAGTAGATGAAATAAAAACTAAAAAAGATGTTGAAAACTACATAACTAACATGGCTCCTTATGGTGGTGGTGGTTTTTATGGTTTTGGTGTTTTTAACGACCTAAAAAATAGTAGTGTAAATGCAGGTTATTTAGGAAGTGGTCGTTTAGGGTTGTCTAGAGATTACTATGTCGATGAAAAAGTAAAAGAAAAGCTAAATAAGTACCAAGAATTTGTCGCTAAAATGCTACAAGAATTTGGAGATAACGAAGCAACTGCTAAAAAGAACGCAGCTACTGTGGTTGCTTTTGAAGCTAGTTTAGCAAAACCAATGATAAGTAAAGAAGAAAGTAGAGACATGCGTAAAATGTACAATCCAATGTCGGTCGCAGAATTACAAAAATTAGCTCCTGCAATTGATTGGAAAGCACATTTAAAAGGTATTGGTGTTAAAGATATTGACAAGGTAATTGTTACAGATCCTCCTTATTTTAAAGCAATGAGTGAAATTTTCAAAACCCGCTCTGTTGCTGATATTAAATTGTTATTACGTTGGAATACTATTAACGCATCTTTAAGCTCTTTAACTACAGGTTTAGAAAAAGCTAATTGGTAGTTTTACAGCAAAGAAATGCGTGGAGCTAAAAAACAACGACCAAGAGATGAGCGTGCTTTAGGAGACTTAAACGGTGCTGTTGGAGAGGCTTTAGGTAAATTATATGTAGACGCTAAATTTCCACCAGAGGCTAAAAAGAAAGCCAAAGAAATGATAGATAATGTACTACTTGGGTTTGAAGCTAGAATTGCTCAATTACCATGGATGACTGAAGAAACTAAATCAAAAGCATTAGAAAAACTACATAAATTAACAATTAAAATTGCGTATCCAGATACGTGGAAAGACTATTCTGAATTACAAATTAAAGGGTTAAAAAATGGCGGAACTTACTTTGAAAACTCAATTAACGTTGCCAAATGGAACTATGATAAAAACATGGCTAAATTAGGAAAAGATGTTGATAGAACCGAATGGGGAATGTCTCCACAAACAGTAAACGCATACTTTAATCCTGTAAATAATGAAATCGTTTTTCCTGCAGCAATTTTACAACCTCCTTTCTATAATTATAAAGCTGACGAGGCTGTAAATTATGGAGGAATTGGAGCGGTAATTGGTCATGAAATTTCTCATAGTTTTGATGATTCTGGAGCTCGTTTGGATGGTGATGGAAACTTAAAAAATTGGTGGACAGATGAAGACTCTAAAAAGTTTGCGGTTGTTGGTAAAAAGCTAATAGATCAATACAGTAATATTATTGCTATTGATAGTATGCATTTAAACGGAGAATTTACTTTAGGTGAAAATATTGGAGATTTAGGTGGTGTACAAGCTGCTTATGAAGGTTTACAAATTTTCTTAACCAAAAATGGAAGACCAACAGATATTGATGGATATACGCCTGAACAACGTTTCTTTCTTTCTTGGGGAACAATCTGGAGAACAAAAATACGTGATGAAGCTTTGAAAAACCAAATCATGACCGATCCACACGCTCCAGGAATGTACAGAGCTTATATTTCGTTAAAACATGTAGATGCTTTCTATAAAGCGTTTAACGTAAAAGAAGGAGATAAGATGTATTTAAAACCCGAAGAACGAGTTCGTATTTGGTAAGGTCACAGATCTTTTTTATAAGACTCTCTTTACAGGAAGTCTTCAAATAAAAATCTAAAACCGACACAAAAGTGTCGGTTTTTTTTAGTGTAAAATGTGTGTTCAAGAATCGTTAAGAACTATTTAAAATTATACTTTTGTATTAATGTTAAACGTCAACAATATATCTTTTTCTTATACTGCTGATAAACCAGTGCTACAAGACATCTATTTCACTTTAAAAAAAGGAGAACATTTGTGTGTAATGGGAGAAAGTGGTTGCGGAAAATCTACCTTGCTAAAAACCATTTATGGTTTATTAGATGTAAATAACGGATCTATTTTTTGGAACGATATTGAAATTTTAGGCCCAAAACACCATTTGGTTCCCGGAATGGATTTCATAAAACATGTTGCTCAAGATTTCGATTTGATGCCTTATACTTCTGTCGTAGAAAATATTGAAAAATTTTTATCTCGCTTTTATCCTGAAGAAAAAGAAAAGAGAACGAAAGAGTTATTAGAGGTAATTGAAATGACTGCTTTTGCAAATGTAAAAGTAAAAACATTAAGTGGCGGACAACAACAGCGTGTTGCTATTGCTAGAGCTTTGGCAAAAGAACCTGAACTCCTTTTGTTAGACGAATCTTTTAGTCAAATTGATAATTTTAAGAAAAACTCGCTTCGAAGAAATCTTTTTACCTATTTAAAAGAGAAAAATATTGCGTGTATTATTGCTACACACGATGGAAATGACGCACTTTCTTTTGCAGATAAAATGATTGTAATTCAGAATAATCAAATAATTGAAAAAGGAACTCCCAATGAAATTTACGTTCCGCCTAAAAACAAATACATTGCTTCTTTATTTGATGATGTAAACGAAATTACAATCAATAATAAAAGACATTTATTGTATCCTCATCAAATCAAAATTGTCCAGGAATCCGCTTTAAAAGCAATCGTTGTAAATTCTTATTTTAAAGGTTCTTTTTGGTTGATTGAAGCTGAGTTTGATGAAAAAAAAGTGTTTGTAAATCATTTTTCTGATATAAAAAAAGGATCAGAAATTAGCTTTTATTTTAATAAAAATTAGAGTATTTTCTTTGTTGAAATAATAAAACGGACTGTCATTACTGCGAAAGAAAGAATCTAAACCCACTTTTTATGGATTCCCTATTTCTCGGGAAGGACCTTTTCATTTTTAAGAAATGTTGATAATTTCAACTTGTTTTCCATTAAAAGTTACAGCTTCTTTTTCTTGCTTTCCTAACAAGAGTTTTCCAATAGGAGAAGAAACCGAAACCGAAAAATACTGCGTATTATTTACTGTGAGCTGCCCTGCGCTTATGCTTAAGAAATAAGTTTCATTCTTGGTTTTCACCAAGCTTCCTAAATGTGCAATTGTTGAGGTTTTTTCTAACTTTATTTTTGAAAGTGTTTCTTTCATTTGTGAAATAAAGTGTAATTGTTGCCCTGCTTTTTCTATTTCTAATTGTAAAATTGCGCGTCCTGTTTCATGCTTATCACCAGCAGAACTTTTTGTTTCTGATTGCAACGCACTTTGATTGGAAGAAATAATATCTTGAATTGTTTGCAAACGGTTGTTTACAAATGTTTCGCACTTTTTATAGAGTTCTTTTTTGATATTCATATTTGTTTAAAATTGCAAACCCATAATAATTTCCATGATACGATTTAGAAATTGAAATAGGAAGTTTTTTTTCTTTCTGGCACAAATTTGGGATACCAAAACTATCTTTTAAGATGTAGGTGTTATCAGAAAAAAGAGATGTGATTTTTTGATTTAAAAAAATAAATTTAGATAAATGAATTGCACTGCATAAGCCTGCTAAACCCCCACCAATAACTACAACGTCAAAACCGCTTCTTTTTGCGTTCATCTAATCTAATAATTCTGCTAATTCTTTACCTATTAAACTTCCAATTGCAATACCCATTCCGCCTAAACGAACTCCGCAAAAAACATGCTTAGAAATTAGTTTTACAATTGCTTTTTTCTGATTTCCAACGCCCATTATTCCGCTCCAAGAATACTCAATTTCAACCTTTTTATTTGGTAAAATGGTTTCCTGTAAAATTGTTTTTAGTGAATTTATAATCAACTCTGTTTGACCAAATTGGGTTGTTTCTTCTGTTTTAAAATCTAGATTTCTTCCGCCGCCAAATAAAATTCTATTGTCAATATTTCTAAAATAATAATAGCCTTTATCTAAATGAAAAGTTCCTTTAATCTGTAAGTTTTCTATTGGTTTAGTAATGATCACTTGCGCTCTTGCTGGCTGAACATTTTCTTCCAATAATTGTTTTGCAAATCCATTAGTGGCTATAAAAAGTTTGTTGGTGTTAAACTCAATTTGGTTGGTTTTTACGAAAACCGAATTCGTGTTTTCTATAAATTTTTCAACAACAATATTGTTCAAGATTTTTATTCCGGCTGTTTGTGTTTTAAGCAGTAATTCTGAAACCATTTTTCCTGTATCAATCTGACCTTCAAACTGATTTACAATATAATTTGGTTCAATCTTTTTAAATCCAAATCTGTTTTCCGATTCAGAAAAAACAGCTGAATTAAATATGGGAAAAATAAGTTTATTCAGCTCGTTTTTCTTGGAAATACACTCATCAAATAACTCTTTATTTTGAAATAATTCAAAACCTTTGTTTTGTTGAAAACCAATCTTTTTATCTCCTAGATTTTGCCTTAACAACTGTAATCCGTCCCAACGTTTTTTCACCAAATCAAAAACTTCTTCTTCAGTGTGTGTTTTTAAATCATCTATCAATTCTGATAAACTCCCAAAACAAGCAAAACCTGCATTTTTAGTACTTGCTCCTTGAGGTAACATTCCTTTTTCTAGCACTAAAACCTTTGCTTTTGGGTGCTTTTTTTTGAGCTCAAGCGCACAGTTTAAACCCACAATTCCGCTACCAACAATTGTAAAATCTACATTGCTAAACCATTCTTTTATCTCCCAGTAACTATAGTTCATTTACTAAATATTTTTCTCAAAACACAAACTATTCACAACGCCTTCATATTGTCCATAATTTATATGCATTCGTTTGTACTTGTTTTTTTGATATAATTTAACTGCTTCTACTTGCCGTTCTCCTGTTTCTAAAATACACTTTTTATAGTTTAATTCTTTTGCCCAAGTTTCTAGTTCTATCAAAATTTTAGACGCAATTCCAAAACTTCTTTGCTCATATCTACAAACATTCTTTTTACTTCAACTTGATTATAATCAAAATGTTTGATGGCTCCACAACCAACAGGTTTTTCATCAAGATAAGCAATAACAACATGTTTTATTGCGTCAATACCATTAAATTGATTATAAAAATCATGATCCTCTCCATCAGTAATTTTTAAATAGGCATCTAAGTCTTTTACCAATTTGATAAAGTCCCCGTTTTCTGAATTTGTTCTTTTTATCTCCATTTTTAATAGGTTTTGACTGCGCTCAACCAAATATTTAGTTTTCAATACTAAAAAACGCTTCGCGTTAAAAGTCAAACGTTAGTTGTACCAATACAGGTTCTTTTTTTTCAGTGTTTAAGTTTCCGAAAGATAATCCTAATAATCGAACCGAATTTTTTAACTTTTCTTGGTATAGTAATTCTTTTACTGTTGGAAAAATCTCACCTTTTGTTTGCATAAAAAAAGCAACTGTTTTACTTCTTGTTTGCTGTGTAAAATCGCTATATTTTATTTTAAGCGTAATTGTTTTTCCTTTCGTGTTCGACTTCATCATTCTTTTTTCAAGCTCAATGGCAATATTGTCTAAGCGCTCTAGCATAAAGACTTCTGATGATATATTTTTATTAAACGTGCGCTCAGCAGCAATTGATTTTCGAATGCGATTTGCCTTCACTTCGCTATTGTGAATTCCTCTTATAATATGGTAATAGTGTCCGCCAGATTTACCAAACAACCTTATTAATTCTTCTTGTGATTTTTGCTTTAAGTCAATTCCTTTAAAAATTCCGTGATTGTGCATTTTTGCAGCAGTAACTTTTCCTACACCATAAAATTTATTGATAGATAATTCTTCTAAAAACGTAATAACATCTTCTGGGTTTACCGTTTTCTGTCCGTTTGGTTTGTTGATATCAGAAGCAACTTTTGCGATGAATTTATTGATAGAAATTCCTGCCGAAGCACGTAATTCTAATTCGTCTCAAATGCGTTGTCTAATTTCTTGAGCTATTAAACTTGCAGACGGATTTCCTTTTTTGTTTTCGGTAACATCTAAATAAGCTTCATCTAAAGTAAGAGGTTCTACCAAATCTGTATATTCATAAAATATAGCTCTAATTTTTGCTGATATTTCTTTATATCTAGAAAATCTTGGTGGAACAAATACTAAATGCGGACATTTTTGTTTCGCTAAAACTCCACTCATTGCAGAACGAACACCAAATTTACGAGCTTCGTAACTTGCTGCAGAAACCACACCACGAATTTCATTTCCGCCAACAGCTACTGGTTTTCCTCTTAAATCTGGATTATCCAATTGTTCTACAGAAGCATAAAATGCATCCATATCTATATGAATAATTTTCCGAAAAGGTGGCTGTAGTTCCATCTTTCGAAAATACGTAAAAGTTGTTGTTTGTCATTTTGAAATGAGCTTTTTTAAGCGATTGAGAAATCTATTAATTAGCTAGTAAAAATATAATTTACGTGTTTTAGACTTCTTGATAAACTCGAAATGACATCATTACGATTTAATAAAACTACTATCTAAATGAAAAGCGATTAAAATAAGCTAGTTTGGATTCCTGCTTTCGCAGGAATGACAGCGTGTTTAAGAATTTGTGTTTATACTCCTCTTTTATGTAAAAATTCAATACAAAGCTGTGTTACTTTTTCTAACTCTTCGGATAAAATCTCTTTTTCCCAAGGATGAGAAGTATTAAAAACGTGGTTGGCGTTTTCAATTATTTCTAATTGACTTTTTGAACTCCAAGAATGCAATTGATTTGCTTCATAAATAAAAACAATCGTGTCATTATCTCCATGAATAATTAAATACGGAATTGATAATTTAGAAACTGCTCGCTGAATATTTAATCGGTTTTCGTTTTGTTTAAAGTCTTCAAAAAACTGATAAAAATGTGGCATTTGTTGTTTTGTTCTTCCGTTTAACACATATTTTACGCCGTCTTTTTTCCATTGCTCTAAATCTCCAGAAGTTGCGCTTCTTTTTGTAAAATCACAAACTCCAGCTAAACTAATTACTTTTTTTATACGATTGTCTTCTGCTGCTTTTATGGTTACAATTCCGCCAGCTCTACTGTGGCCAATTAAAGCTGTTTTATCTAACTGTATTTCACTTTTATAATCAAAGTTTGAAGAAATCCAATCAATTACAGTTTCTAAATCATCTAATTCTTTGGTGTAATTATTATTTCCGAATGCTTCTAAATCTGGAAAATCTATGGGTTGATTAATGGTTCCTCCATTATGAGAAAAATTGAATTTTACGAAGAAAAATCCTGCGTCAGCAAATGCGTTTGCCATCAAATTCCAAGCCCCCCAATCTTTAAATCCTTTGTAGCCATGACAAAAAATAACGACAGGTTTAGGTTGATTGGTTTCATTAAAAAAAACATCAATCAAAATTGGTTTATTGTGTTTTCCTTCAATAATAGTGTTTTTAATTATCTTCATCTTTTATCAATTTAAAAAAACATTTTTATCAACATAAACATAGCTACAAGTCCTGTTATAATACTTAATGCCAGAATAATATCTTTTGTTAGTTTTCCTGTTTTCTTCTGAATTGTATTTGCATATTTTCCGTATAAAAAAAGAATACAAAAAGTGCCAATTGTAGAACCTATAATAAAAAACACAATAGGAAACGTGTCAAAACTCATTAGATTAAACATTTCTAACGTTGCCGCTGTTCCACAAAAAAAAGGAATTGAAAACATATTTAATAAAGACAACAAAACTCCTGATAAAAAAGAATTTCCTTTTCTTTCTTTGCTTGCTTTTACTTTTTGTTTGTTGCTTTTTGATTGTTTAAAAAAATAAATAGATAACAAAAAGAAAATTACGATTCCTGCTTTTTCTAAGCTCTCTATAATATTTGGGTTTTTATAAACATATTTAGTTAAAAGAATTGCTATATAAGCTTGAATAAAAACCACCAAAGAAAC
>Ga0105054_10010002_pt1 | contig 12169 bp, 11 predicted proteins | sample BON02_FD_78091 | JGI IMG/M metagenome (GOLD analysis project Ga0105054, IMG submission 78091) | Freshwater microbial communities from Lake Bonney liftoff mats and glacier meltwater in Antarctica - BON-02 (megahit assembly) | ecosystem: Environmental > Aquatic > Freshwater > Ice > Glacier... | reverse complement strand
GGAGCCTTCCATAGGGCCTATTATATAGGTGTGTCCCCTACTTTTTAGTATACGCTTGGCGTGTTCTAAAAGCACATTACTTGTCGCTAGATCGTCAATGCATTCATAGCTACCAATGGTGGCTGCATTTTCAGTTTGATAGTTTAAATCAGGGTTTTCGTAAAGAGCAAACCTTCCCACTGGCTGCATAAAATTGTACAAGAGATAGCATCCTTCTAAATGTTTTTTAACGGGGTCATAGCCTAGTTTAAACCTAAGGCTAGTGGTATCATAAATTTTCTGTGGAAAGGTTTCAAAGGCTAAATTGGCTTCCTGACCGGGTAGTGATTTCACCAAACTATATGCACTCATAACGGAATGAAGTGATCATTAAAAAGTAGAAGAACTAAAACTGCGCTGGCAGGAATTGATAAGTTATCAAAACCTTTATGTGTTATAGCCTCGGCAAATGAGGTTGTGGTTGCCACGGCCAAAGAGATGATAATAGCTTTATGCAGTGGCATGGGGTTTAGTCCAATAAATAAAAACAAGCATAAAAGGAATGCCGATAAAAGAAACCCGAGTGAACCACTTATGGTTTTTGTTTTCCCAAAAGCGGTGTATTCCCCGTAGGGGAAAGACTTTCCCACGAGAGCAGCAATAGGATCGCTTATCGCTAGAATTAAAATGGGGATATAGTAGAGGGTAAGCTGATCGAAATATTGATAGATCACAAAGCAGGCGTAAACAATAATGGGGTAAAGAACACTTCCCAGAGTGGTTCTTTCCACCGCGTGAATAGACTGAAGGAATTTGGAGGACATGGTAAGGAGAAGGATAACATAAAAGCTGCCGCAAAGCATTAAAACCAACCAGTGATTTTGAATTAGAGGGGGAAAGAGCATGGTGAGCAGTCCGGTAGCGAAATGTACATATTTCCGGGTGAGTTCGGCCTTAACTTTAAACCGATGGTATAAAATCTCAGAACTAGTAAATAGTACCAAAAAGGCCGCGGCGAGATAAATGGTATGAAGGAGATTTGTGCTCAAGATTTTTGGTCAATAATAAAGTTGGTGTAGAAAAACCCACAGTCTAGTGCGGCTAGATCTTTAGAAGAGTCATCGTATTTTAGGGTGGGGGACGTTTCCGACATTCGTCGCGGTACTAGCAGGTTCCAGTATGCGTAGCGCGACCCTGGGGCTCCATTCTCAATCAAATTAGCACTTACCCCTTTAAATAAATCGGGGTTCATGTACTCAAAGATATTAGATAAGTTGAACTTATTGAAGTTGTCAAATTCGTTGAAGGCGTCTTCCGCCAGTCCGTGGTAGATTTTGAGCCGGTCTAGCCGAGATTTTATAATCTCGAAATTTTCCTGTCTAGCATAATGAGGTAAGTGAGTATTAAACTTCCCCGTTAAAATATAATGCAGGAAATAATTATGCTGGCAGTTTACCGCCGCTAGATGCTGAAAGGTTTGCTTGAGGATAGTAGTGGAGACGGGCACTTTTACCTCCTTTAAGAAACTTGGATCACGTCCGTATTTCCCCCATAAATATTTACTGAAAAAGACATTAATGAAAAACCTCCACCTGCGATTGTTCCACTTTTTGTTGTGAAAAGCCAGTTGGGCGGCAGCATCTTTTTCTTCAAATAACTGGGCTACTCTTTTTTTGGTGTGGATAAAGGGCAATATTCTTTTATGGAAAAGGATAAAATACTTTTCAAATTTACCCTGATGAATAATGCCATTTTCGATCTCAGATTTTCTATTAGACCAGAAAGCTGCCATTTCAGGAGAAAGGGAATTCTTAACTTTAAGAAATATTTGCCAGCGAGTATTGCATTTGCGGAACCCTAAAAAATTTATAAAAGTCTCGTAATGTAGTTCTTGGAAAGCGGCCTTTTTTAGCGCAATCAAACTCAATTGGGTGGGGTTAATGTCAACCGCTACCACTAAGTTCGGATTGCGGCTTAACATCGAAAAACTATTGTCTCCAGCAGAGGCAATCGACAATATTCGGTCTCCTGCTTTTAAGTCCAAGCCTTTCATTAATACATCGGCATCTTCCCAGCAATTGGCGTAGCGGAGATAGTCGTGCCTAACGTTTTCTAATTGTTCACTCATTTGCGATGATTTTAATATTGCCAGTACTGCCGTCCATCAAAACTTCATCGCCAGTTTTAAGAGTACGCAGTAGCCCCGTCACACTAACTATACAGGGAATTCCCATTTCACGCGAAACTATGGCGGAGTGGCTAAGCAGGCTCCCACGCTCAACAATTATTGCGGAGGCGGTTGGAAATAAGGTTACCCAACCAGGATCGGTGCTCGATGTTACAAGAATATCACCATTTAACGATTCAATTTCATGGGGATCCATCACTATCTGCACTTTTGCCTGCACTATTCCCGGGCAGCAGCCAATGCCACTCAAGCCCTCTGCGGCGGCCTCAACTTTTTCTAAGGAATAGATATACTCATCACTGAAATTATTGCCGTAGGTGTAAAATCTTTCTTGGGGAGGAGCTTGCTTTTTATAAGTTTCAAACTCTCGAATTCTTTCTTTAATAAGGCCGCTTAGCGCCGGTTTAAATGTCCCATTATTCATAGATTTAATCTCAAGTAATTCCAAAAAGAAGATATCACGGGGCTTGTCAAGGTGTCCCTCCTTATGCCATAATTCACCCAAAGCGGTAAACATGTTTCTTACCATTCCAAAGCCTCTAGTTCTTTCAAAACGAAGGTTTTCTCGATTGCTTACGAGGTCGCGGGTTTTATTAATGATGAATTTAAACCACCATTTTTGCAGGGGTTTTCCTTTTAACTGTGCAAATATTTTGCGTTCGGCATTGGTTCTTAAGTCGTTCTCGATATTTGAACTTGACCTTTTGGTAGTGATGCCTTGTTTTACATAAGACTGAATTACTTTAACAAATAGTTCAGGTTTTTGAGAGTAAGAAAGTGTTTCCAGTTTTAACTCACCTACGCAGCGATCGCCAAAGCGATTAATATAGTCTGTGAGCGCTTTTTTGATTTCAGGAAAAGCACCGTCAGCAAGCTTATGCCAAATTTCTAGAGGGGTATTTTCTAAAAACAACCGTTTAGATGCGGGGTCTTTACTTACCAGAATGGAGAGTTCGATGCTTTTGTGGATCGGTTCAACCGAGATAATATCTTGGCTGCCGCATAAAAGATCGTTATGAATGTTGGGCTCAGCGGGACAGTATTTTTTTGCCTTTTTCTCAAGCATCCCAAACCAAATCATCGCAAAAAAATCGTTTATCAAAGGGGCTTTCCAGCGCAGTAATAAGGTGCTTTCAAAAGTAATATAATGCTCAATAATTTGTGCGGGAGTTTTTGTAGAGAAATCAATACTTTTGTATTTGGCCATAATTTGGCTTAGCTGCTGCAAGAATTTTCTTCGTGTTTTAGGCAGAGAAATTTGCATTTGAATCATGTTGAAAACCATTCCTGCTATTCTCAGTCGGGCTAAGCCTTTACTCATTTGAAACTCACCACCCAGTTCAAAGCGTTCCTTTACCCCCATCATGCGCTCCATATTCTCCGCATTAATAGAGTATCCGGGCACCATCGCTAACATTTTATACCAGTTGAGTAAATTATAATAAACCCGGCCTCTCACTAGGCCCAAGGTGTTAGCGAAAATATGCGCGTGCTTAGCTGTTTCTTTTGGTTTCACGCCCATTATTTCTACAAATTGGCGGTACACCATTTCGTACATTTCAATAATGAAGGTAAAAGTTAGGGGAGTGGTTATCCCGGGGTACGACTCAATAATATTGCTATTATCCCATAAGGTATATTCGCCTTTCTGAAACTTCTTTACCGTAGTTATTGGTCTGGTTTGCAGTAAGTAAAGCACTTTATCTGCGTAGGCAAACTCTAAGTCTTGGGGCTGGCCAAGCGCTTGGTTTAGTTTATCGAGTAAGGCGGAAATCTCCTGTAATTGCTCTTCGTTTAGCGAGGGTTCTCCGTGAATCGCCTCTGCAGTTGCAATTTTCGCTATTCCTCCCTGCGTAAGATCTCTTACATATTGATGCGTTTTTGATACGAGTTGACTTTTAATACCCTGCGCGGATATTGTAAATGTATCGGCATCTAAGTCGCCAGAAACCAGGCCTTCCCCTAAGCCGTAAACTGCAGAAACTATTTTTATAGATGCATCACCAGTTAAGGGGTCTGCCCCAAATGCTACTCCGGCTGAGTGAGAATTGATCATCTCTTGGATTATGACAGCGATGCCAAATTGTAAGGGGAGATTATTCTGTTGTCGATATTTAATAACTCTTTCGGATACCGCAGAGCGCCAGATTGCTTTTATCTTATCTTCTATTGCGTGGAACGGTACGTGCAGATAAGTTTCAAACTGACCAGCAAATGAAAATTGAGCACCATCTTCATCAACGGCAGAGGAGCGAACCGCATAGCTTGTTGAGGAATGATTTTCGCTAAAAAAGAGTCGTAGTCGTTCAATTGTTTCTTGTGGGACAACTAGCTGACTAAATGCTCTCTGAATTTGATCGGTCTCTAAGTTTTGTGGTAGTTGTTCTAATAACACATCTTGGGGAACCACCGCCCAGGAAGGCACATTAGCACCAATATTCTCAAGGTTTACTAAGTTTCGGGCTTTTCCGCCCATGCCCGGATGGGTTTTTTTATCAAGCTTATTAAAGATTAAATTCATGATAAAATGGCTATTAACATGGGGATTCCCCCTAGTGATAAATACATTAATGCCGTCCAGCCCGCCGAGGCATATTCAATATATTTTGAGCGCTTTACGGTAATTTTAGATAAGAATAACCAGCCAGGCAATGAGCATATTACAAAGATTAAACCCAAGGTTAGATAAGCTATTTTACCAAAGTTTGCGTAATGAGAGGCGCCCATGGCTAAAAGCATGGTTACGAATATAAGCACTAACCATACAGCTACGCCACCTTTTGGTCCATAAAGACCAGTGTAGGAGCTTACCCCTTCTTCTTCCGTTTCTGGGGTTCTTATTTTTCTTCCGAACTCTAATACTAGTCCATTCAAATAGGAGACCGCGAAAAACCACGCTAACCCCCAGTGTGGTTCGGCCCCGCCTAAAAGCCAATCTAAGCCGCTAGCATAAATGTCAATTAAGGGGATTATCACCATGTGGGAAGTGATGTAAATTAGATGTCGTTTTTTTAACCATTCAGGCACAAAAAACTCGACCCCCATCAGCATGAGGTAGGCCAAAACCATGAGGTAGAGGTAGAGCATTTCAACTTGGAAGATAGCAATGGTAGAAACCTGCACTATTGCTACGATAAAGCCTATTGTTTTAAGCTCTTTTAAAGAAATTAGGCCCCGTGGTACGGGTAGGTATTTTCGGTATTTGGCATCATCAGCTTGGTCTTTAAATTCATCAAAGATGCGCACTAGGAAGAATAAAGTTACCGTGGCAAATGTTCCAATAATAAAGTCGCCCCAAGAAATAAAGCCACTTTGGCCTCTGCATATTCTTGAATACGAAACGGCAGAAAAAGTGAAGGCCGATATCATTACACCGTGCCCGATAAACGGAAAACGTTCTTTTTGATAAATTATAAAGCGATTAAGAAAGGGTAGTTTGTTTTCAGCACTTTTTTTCATTTCCTCCTCCCTAAATTTTTATGAGCGCTGGTAAATTGATTGGCGGCCATGGCCGAGGCAAGGGATAATTCGCCAGCAAGGGCTAGGGCACAGCAAATTTCTGCAAACTTTTTGGCGCTGTCTTTACCAATACACCCCAGCATTTCGAGGCATTCTTTCTGAGTAGATAGTGCCGTGCCGCCACCTACTGTACCCACAATTAGCGAGGGAAGGGTTAAAGCTACGTATAAGCTACCATGTGTATTAACTTGCATTCTGGTTAAACCGATAGATGATTCGGATATGCAAGCTACATCTTGACCACAGGCTAAAAATAAGGCGGTAAGCCCATTTGCTACGTGTCCTTGTGCGCCAATTGAGCCGCTTTGAATGGCACCTAGTGTGGAAGATTGCCAATAATTAGAAATTAATTCAGGTGTGGTTTTAAGTATCGTTTCACAAATTTCTTGGGAGATAATTATTTCGGCGGTAACTTTTTTTCCTCTAACATTAGTAAATGAAACGGCGGTGGCCTTTTTATCACCCGAGTAATTACTTTCTATGTACCAATAAACCGGTGCAATGGGGAAGCTTGATAGTATAAATTGACAAATTTGATCGGAACAAATGGTAACCATATTTTGACCAGCGGCTTCGCCGGTGGTGTATTCGAAGGTGAGAATTACAGTGTTTCCTTCAACGGTTGTTCGCACGTCTTTTAGCTGGGCAAAGCGACTTGTTTTAGAAACTATTTCGGGAAACTTCTCCTGGTTCTGTTGAATCCACTGCAGGAACAAACCCACTTCTCCAATGGTCTTGAATTTAAAAAATGGACACCTTTGCACGCCTTCGGATAAGCAAACTGAGGTGACGCCACCACTGAGGCGGCAAGCTTTCATGCCTCTGTTATAAGAGGCTACCAATGCCCCTTCGGTGGTGGCAAGTGGAACGAAATAATCACCTTGAGCCCTAGTGCCTTTTACAAGTAAAGGGCCTGCTAATCCGACTGGAATCTGAGCCATTCCAATAAAGTTCTCTATGTTTCCTATATAATTTTCAGGATTGTTGAAGTCTTTATTGCCACTTAGGTTTTTAGTGGCAATTGCTCTTTCTGCTAAGAATTTCAGTCTTTCTTCGTAGCCACTTTTTGTAGCACTCTGATCATAACGACTAAAATCTAACTTTTCAATTTCTTGCGAGGATAGAGGCGCGATCTGTTTCGCGTAATTTTCAATTTTTTCCTTATTATCAAATTCTCCGAGAATTTTATTTACTTGTTTACTGCTATGTGACATCTTATAAATACTTGGATAAAGTTTTAGTTAAGGCAATCCCACGAACTGATAAAAATAGTCTTTTGAAGTAATTTGAAGCTATAGTCCCTTAAGTTTTTTGTAATCTTAAAATGAAATACTCAGCAGCCTAACCTTTGATTAGGGTTTAAAGAAACGCATGAATTGTTAAATAGGCCATTCCTATTTAATTAAATAATTTCGTTTGGTGAGGACGGCTAAAATTGGTTTTATTGTAGATTGTGATCATTAATATTTTTTCATTAGTGACCAGTTTATGGGTCAATGAAATTTGTTTAATCTAGCGATTGTCTTTGGTAGGCGGCAGTTTAAACTATAAGCTTACAATTGAGGAAATTCCCACAAGCTAAGAGAGGCAAATGACCCAGCTTACATTTTGTGGAATGATGACTTACCTATTCGATGCGTTCGTTGAGTTTTTTTATGTTTTCTAGATTGTCGTCAAAAATATCTGCCACCTTATATGCGGCCCAGTACAATTTAAGGTCTTTTACGAATGTTGCTTCTTCGGGCGGAAAAAAGAGAGTGAGTGAGAGTAAGCAATGCTTCTCGTCGGTCTGCTCATATATCTGTTCGGTATTTAATGTGCCGGCAGTGATTGGAAACTGATAAAAACCAAAGCAGCTTAGCATTCTCAGTTTATTGTGCTCAACGGTAAGTACTTCTTCATCCCAGCTTTGGCCCTTTTCATTTTCGTTCACAAAACACCTTCTAATAGAGCCCTCCATACCATCGGTAACGAGATTACTATTGAGCGGGTTAATATGATCGACAAACACGGACCAGTGCTTTGCGTTTTCTGAATTACCTAAGTAGGCATATACTGCGTTAGAGGGAGCGGCAATCAAAATGCTTGTTTTCACTAATTTAAAGCCACGTTCCTTATCGTAGCCATAGGGGCTGAATAGTACCGTGAGAAGTATAGAAAAAAGAAAACCCCCAAGAAGGATGGATGTAATAGCTAATGTTTTCTTCGATACTTTGTTTTTATTCATTGTATAATGGGGGATAAGAATAAATATAATAAGGCAATATTAAGACATAACTATTAAATTGAGATTGCCGCCCCGCGCTCATAATGCCGTACGTATAGGTAATTTGAAAGCCGTCTTTGCGAGGACGCAGGACGAAGCAATCTCATTAAGGATTGCCACAGCAACATGCACAATGCCGCTCTGCGCTCACAATGCCGTACGTACACGCAATTTGAAAGCCGTCTTTGCGAGGACGCAGGACGAAGCAATTTCATTAAGGATTGCCCCAGCAATATGCACAATGCCGCTCTGCGCTCACAATGCCGTACGTACAGGTAATTGAAAGCCGTCTTTGCGAGGACGCAGGACGAAGCAATTTCGATAAGGATTGCCCCAGCAATATGCACAATGCCGCTCTGCGCTCACAATGCCGTACGTACACGCAATTTGAAAGCCGTCTTTGCGAGGACGCAGGACGAAGCAATCTCGATAAGGATTGCCCCAGCAATATGCACAATGCCGCTCTGCGCTTCTTTTCCTCAAAATGCCTTACTATTTTTTTGTGGGGTCAGCTTTAAAGCTCCAAAATATTTTTTTCACTTTCCATTTGCCATTTTCTTTTTCTAGAGTAATGAATTCGTTCCAGCGGGCTACATCGGTGCCAGTTTCCAATAGTACGGTTGCGATATTATCTTGAATACCGGTAACCGTAATTATGTTAGCTTGACTTTCTGGAGCGATTTGGGTTTGCCCGTGCATAAGGCGTTTAAGGTCGGCGGCATTTTGACGCTCACTTAATTTCCCATCGTGGCTTAAACCTTGGTTGCTAAAGTCGCGGTGTAGTACGGTGATCATTTCTTCGAAATCGCCTTCTAGATAATTTTCGATATAGGTTCTAACCGTATTTTCTAGGGTGGTTCCCGGTTCTCCTTCTTCCTCAGGGGCGATGGTGTAAAGGGGAAGTTTAAGGTTTTCGTCGCCGGTACTGATGGCTTTAATACTAAAACTTAGGCTTGTTGCTAGGAGTAATAATGCTACTTTTTTCATGATGCGTGTTTGTTTTCGTTTGGCTAAAGTATATAAGCGGCTGTGCTAGAGCTGTTAAAGAATTATTAAAGCCATTTGAAAGGAGGAGAATGGTCGGTGAGCGGAGGGTTTTAAAAGCTGAGTGCGATTAAAATTATAGCTTCAGATTTTCAGTTTATCGGAAACGCAAAGCGGCCGGCCTATCTAAAGTTTGATCTTTAGCGCCTCAGCGCTTCAAAATAGTTCACTGCTTTTTCGTAGAGTCAGCTTGAAACTCACTATTTACAAGAGGGCTTACGCCTAATTTTGGATCGAGCGCAGGTTTATAGGGTGGGAGGAATTAAACGGATTGGTAGTATTACTGTACCAGGGATAGTAGTGGAAAGCCCACAGCAGCAAGGGCCATTTTATTTTGCCACGAGGAGGCGGTAGCCACCGCAGGGCTTAAATAAATGTGCGCTGGCTGCGAGGACTTGCAGCGAATAGCCCGGCGGGTACCCAAAAAAAGGCAAAAAAAATCCCGCAAAAAATTGAGGGATTATTGTTGGATAGCGCAGGGGATAGAGCGTAAATTATTTAAGCTTTTGGGACTTGATTTCTTTTTTACCTTCTGCTTGGTAGGGTTCGGGAATGCTGCATTGGCCGCCAGCACAGCCGGTATTGCTGAGGGCCTGAATAATTAAAAAGAAGGCAAAGCCAGCTACTAATCCGTTTTCATCGCGGTAGGCACTGTAAGCAATGGCCAAGCCAATAGCCAGTCGTAGCCAGCGGCTAAAGCTCCAGCTGCTCTTAAAAACGGTAGTAATTACTTGTTCTTTATAAGTCATGGAAAGAAAAATTAGCGCTCCTATAAACGGAGCGCTATGGGGTTTAAACTTTTTGAGCCTGAAAATAATTTACGTTTAACCAAGAGCCACCATTGTAGCACTCGAGGCCTTGCGCACGTAAAAATTGTTCGGCCATGCCACTGCGGCCGCCACTGGCACAAACTAAAATAAGAGGCTGCTCTAGGGCTTTTATATCATTTATCTGGCCCTTAACTTCATCGAGGGGAATGTTAACAGATTCTGCCACGTTGCCGCCCATAAATTCTCCTCGTGAACGCACGTCTACTACGGTGCCTTTGCCGGCATTAATTAGGTCTTGAATATTCATTTTGCTTTCTTTTTAGCATCCAACATACTTAAAGCAACACCGCCCATTAAGGCCCCGTATAAACTAGAGTTTAAGGGGTCGCCAGTGATAGTACAGCCGTCTACACAGCCGATTTGCTGGTAATATAGATAGCCGGCCAATAGACCAATGGCGGTTCCAAAAAATGCGAACTTGTTGCTTGAAATAAAGGATTTAATCATTTGTTTTTCTTGACGGCAAATATCTACGGATTCAAAATATTGGGAAGTGACATGAATTACTTTCTTTCTTCGCAAAGCTACTTTAAAACCTCGGTTCGATTCTAAATTAGGCTTCAGACCCTTTTTAAATCGTGGGCTATTTTGCGGAGGTGAGGCGCAGAAGAGCGCTGTTTGCCGAGGGCTATCTATTGGGGTTTCACATAAACTGAAAATCCCGGGTCTACTCTATTTGCTGGAGCCCCCTGCAGATGCGCTTCGCAGCCTTGTTTTTCTTTTTATTGAAAATCTGAAGCGAGAATTTTAATCGAACCCCGGTTTAAAGTTTTGAGCGTAAAACTTTACATCCGGCTTAAGTTTAAGGTAACTATGCTAAGTTTGTAAAAAACAAGAGCATGCGTAAACTAGCATTTTTCCTTTTTTCTTTTTCTATTATCGCTTGTAATAATCAAGCGCCAATAACCGAGGCGGAGAAGGAGCGGAAGGCAGGCGAAATTATTGTACCAGAGGGATTTATAGCGGAAGTTTACGCTGATAATTTGGGTGCAGGAAGACACTTAGCGGTAGGAAAAACGGGTGATATTTATGCGCGTTTGGCCACTGGTTTAGCGGGTAAATCGATGGTGGCGATGCGTGATACAAACGCGGATGGGCAGGTAGATATTACCGAGTATTTTGAAGAAACAGGGGGGGGGACGGGAATCAAGTTCCATAATAATTACTTATATTTTAGTACTAATGACGAGGTTTATCGGCGTGCTTTTAAAGGCAATGAGCTGGTGCCTACTGGCGAGCGACAATTAGTTTTAACCTTGCCTAGTCAGAATCAGCACGCGGCCAAGCCACTGGCTTTTGATGGCGAGGGTAACATGTTTGTAACCATTGGCGCGCCCTCAAATGCTTGCCAAGATCCCGATCGTCAAAAGGGAGTATTGGGCCAAGATCCTTGTCCACTTTTGGAGGATCACGGTGGTATTTGGAAATTTAAAGCCGACCAATTGAATCAGACTTTTGAAGATGGGGAACGCTATGCAACGGGCATTAGGCATGCGGTGGGTATTACCTTTAATAACAAGGATCAAAAGCTTTACGCAATGCAACATGGCCGCGATCAATTACATCAGTTTTGGCCAGAGCTCTTTAGCGAAAAGGAGAGTGCTGAGCTGCCAGCAGAGGAGTTTTTAAGAGTGGAACCGGGTTCTGATTTCGGATGGCCATATTGCTATTTTGACTGGAAAAAACGCACTAAATTTCTTAATCCTGAATACGGAGGTACGGGCGATACTATGGGCCGCTGTAAGGGTGTCGATTATCCGCTTATGGGTTTTCCTGGGCATTGGGCGCCCAATGCCTTAGAGTTTTATCAGGGCGATCAGTTTCCGGTAAGTTATAAGGGCGGTGCTTTTATTGCTTTTCATGGTAGCTGGAATCGCGCGCCATTTCCGCAACAAGGCTACCGCGTGGTATTTGTTCCTTTTTCGGGCAACGAACCCATCAGTGGTTACCAGAGTTTTGCCACTGGTTTTGCGGGCTTAAGCAACGAGCCTAGCTCTCCGGCAGATGCGAAATACCGTCCCTGTGGTTTAGCGATAGACCAGGCGGGTGCCCTCTATGTTCTCGATTCGCAAAAGGGTAGGGTTTGGCGTATTAGTTATGCGGGCTAAGCAAGCTTCTTAAAATAGAATATTAGACTTCCAAGAAGGTCTTAAATCACCGCCTCGTCTTTTCTCTTTATTGAAAATTTGAGTCTCTAATTTAAGGTCGAACTTAGCTTAGAACCTGAGTTCGATGTAAAATCAGGCCTCAGACCTCTTGTAAATAGTGGGTTTTAAGCCGAAGCGGTGAAGCAATAGCGGGCTATTGTGAACGGCTAAGGCGCAGAAAACTGCTTTTTAGAAG
>Ga0105054_10009997_pt1 | contig 12172 bp, 7 predicted proteins | sample BON02_FD_78091 | JGI IMG/M metagenome (GOLD analysis project Ga0105054, IMG submission 78091) | Freshwater microbial communities from Lake Bonney liftoff mats and glacier meltwater in Antarctica - BON-02 (megahit assembly) | ecosystem: Environmental > Aquatic > Freshwater > Ice > Glacier... | reverse complement strand
TGCGTCACTTATTCCCGCATTTAAAGTTTTCAATATCAATCTTTCAAAAACACTTGCAGATGCCTAAGGCGGTACTTATTATCCTATTGATTTTCATTACTTTCTCTTCCTTTTCTCAAACCAAAATAACTTGGGAGACCCTCGAAGATGTGTCTTTCACTGACAAATATAGTAAGGAGGTTAAAGCTTATTATTATTTTCCAAGTTTTGGACCTTCTGTCCTTGCATTGAATAATAGGGAAGTGATAATCAAAGGTTATGTATTGGAAATTGATCGTGGAAATGATGTGTATATACTTTCTGCCAACCCCTTTGCTGCTTGTTTTTTCTGTGGTGGGGCCGGACCAGAATCTATCGTGGAACTCAAATTGCCAAAAGATCACCCACGCTTTGAAATGGATCAGGTCGTTACCTTCAAAGGTGTCCTTAAGCTAAACGCTTTTGATATTTACCAATGCAATTACATTTTGAAAAAAGTGTCTGTGGTGAAATAGAATGCAACTCGCAAAACATCCTTTCCTTCGGAGCGGTAATTTAAAGGGTTTTGGCGCCTCACTTTTTATGGGTCGTTTTCTTAATGGCGTCATTGAATCAGAGATGATGTGTTGAAGGAAATCAAATGAAACCAAATTTTTCCTTTTCCGCATTCGGCTTATTTTACCCAACTGAATGGTCGCACCTGACTTCTTTAGGCAACAGACTGAATTCACCGTACCGACTGCTATAATGGATTCTATCATTTAGACATGATTAATATTGAAGTAACCGCTGTATTGAAGAAGAGGTGATATTAAAACAAAAATCAGATTTCGTGTTTTTTGGATGTGTAACGCTTGATTTACTTTTCTTGAATTGCTAGAAGCATATCCTGCATAATTTAATTTCACACCAAACTTAATTGCCAAAAAATCAGATTTTGGTTGATTTGTATTATAATTGGCAATTTGCGTACAATTTAAATTTGTGATACACAGGTATTTTTACAATATATTTTCCGCTTAGCGCGGGTAAGCAGATAAAACCAAAATATTATTGGGTCAAATCAATAATTGACGTTTCGTTCTTCCATCTTCAGTCTTCCTTGCCTTTGCTGGCAGGCAGGCGTCTCAAAAATGAGGATAATAAGGCTACGGGTGTAATTGGGAAATACAAAGCAAGTAATACACATTCGACAAATAATCTCAGGCTATCGATTATCTCTTGAAGACAGTAGCAATGCTCGGGACGCGATGTGTAGGTGAAAAAATATTTAAAATAATTTAATAAGACTTTCCACAGCTGATAAAATGGATAAAAAAATAGTTACTCTCATCTTGTTTTTATTGTTTTTACTCAGGGTTTCACCTGATCTTTTTTCACAGCAAGTCAAGCGCTTATACATTGCCATTGATGACCACACAGACTACATGTGGGCAGCTAATGAGGCAGATTATGATTCTGCTTTTGTCCACATGCTGGATTATTACCTTGATCAGATTGACGCCACCAAAAACAACCCCTCGGATTTTCAAGCGCGGTTCAATTGTGATGGGAGTTATTGGATTAAAGCCTACCAAAAACACAGGACTCCACAGCAATTCGCAAGGTTAATACAAGCCATCAAATCAGGTCATATCAGTAGCCCACTCAATGCATTAATCAATTGCTACGGATCCCAACCTACAGAAGCAGTGATTAGGGGAATGTTTTATGCGGGACAGTTGGAAAGGGAATATGATGTCAGATTCAGAATGGCAGGTGGTATTGAAAACAATACCATTCCATTGGGATTAAGTGCATTGTGGGCCGGTTCCGGTGCGAAATACAGTTGGTATGGTATCGGAGGATATGGCAGTCAGATGTCTTATGAATACCGCGAAAACCGCCGCAACCAACTGTATCGATACACAGGCCTTGATTCGTCAAGTGTGATTATGAAATGGTACACCTATCAAGAAGGGGTGCTGACACCGTTTGGAAGTTATGCTGAAACTAGGACAACTTTCAAGTCGAAAGACGTGGTAAGTGAATTGTCAACCTTGATTCCCCGTATGGAGAAAATGGCTGATACCGTTTCGCTGGATTCAAAGTATCCCTACAATGCGGTTGGAAATTTTGGATATGGTCATGACGATCTCGTTACCTACATTGCGCCGGAATTTATCCAGGTTGCCCAAAATACCACCACTCCGGAAAGGAAAGTGAGGGTTTCTATTCTGGAGGACTTTTTTGAAGACATAGAGAAGAATTACCCAAATCTACCTTCTGAAACATTGAGTTATGGCAACGAGTGGGATATTTATCCCGCCTCCATGAACGAGACGACTGCAAAAATGCGAAGGTCAACTGAGCAGTTGCGGACTGCTGAAGCCCTTGCGACTGTGGTAGCTATCAAACAGCCGGGAGTTGAGACTCAATTGAAAGCAGCAAGTGAAAAAGCTTGGGATTCCTTTGGTTTATATTGGGAACATGACTGGACCGCAGACAGCCAAGTAGCCATCAATGAAAGGGCGGATTGGCAAATCAGGTTGCAGCAAAATCTTACAAATTATGTGGATTCGCTCCAATTTCTTTCATCTAAAAGTCTGGGTGAGTTAATCAACACCTCAGATCAAACAAGATTTTTTGTATTCAATCCCTTAAGCTGGGAGCGGGATGATTATGCGGATTTTGAGTACAATGGTCCATATCCAATTAGAGTCATTGATCTGTATGACAAAAAGGAAGTAGCGAGTCAGTTGGTAAAGCGGGGCGATAAATCTTTCTTAAGAATAGCGGCCTCCAAAATTCCTCCTGTTGGATATAAGGTATTCGAAATCCAAAAAGGGAATCCTGCTAAAACCAAACCTTCGATATCAGTTTCAGGGGAATACATCTCCAATGAGTTTTTCAAAATCAGACTCAGTCCTTCAGGTGCCATCACGGAAATCATTGATCTGAAATCCAATAACCGTCAACTGGTCAATACCTCAAATGGAAATTTTGTAAATGGGCTGGGAGTCACAGATCCTAATCGTGGAAATAAGGTTGAAATCGAGAATTCCGGGGCTGTTTCTGTCACTTTGAAAGCTGTTTCAGATTTTCCGGTGAAGCATACCGTCAGGGTGACGCTTTTTGCTGACATACCAAGGATTGAGATTCAGGACAGTATCCAAGAGAATTTTGGAGATGTGAAAACTTGGTCTTTTGATTTTGGGCTTATCGATCCTACTACACACCATGAGGAACTTGGTGCAATCTTAACTGTAAAAACAGAGGACAACGGAGGTCATTATTCCGCCCGTCAGGCAAGGTATGACTGGCAGACTTTCAACCATTTTGCGACACTAAGCGAAGGGCAGTACGGTGTGACTATTTCCAATAGTGACTGCAGTTTTTTCAGACTGGGAGAGAGTAGTGTCTATTCGTTGGATGAGACATCATCCTACTTACAAGCGCTGGCAGGAGGTCAAGTGGACACCAAATTGGAAGATGGCGGAGCTATGGGATTTCCAAATCAAAATGGTCAGACGGATTTTTTATATCAGTTTGCCTTGAAGACGTATCAGGGAGATTTCAATCCAATTCAGGAAATGAAATTCTCCCTAGAACACCAAAACCCACTTGTCACCGGGGAGGTGACCGGATCAGATGTTCAGGGAAGCGAATTGAAATATTCATTGCTGAATATCGATAACCCGGATGTTTTGCTCTGGAGCTTAAAGCCTGCAGAGGAGGGGATTGGCAAAGGCCTTGTTGCAAGATTTTGGAATATGAATGCCAATCCATTATCAACCAATATCAATCTAAAACTTCCCATCCAACAAGCTTGGCATACCACGCATATAGAAACCGATTTGAAGGAGTTGAATCCAAGTGGGAATACTTTACCTGTAGATTTTAACCAACATCAGATCAAAACATTCAGGATCATACCTGAAAAATGAATGTTCCATATAGCTCTTGGGAAAAGTGATCCGCCATCGAAAACTTGCAAGCCTTTAAAGTAAAAACAGTATCGAGGCATAAGAAAGCCAATTTTGAATATCAAAACCTATTTCAACCATAACCCTTAAAACCTATGAAAACCTATTCAAATACTTTTTCAGATATCCCCGAAGTAAACATCAAGTTTGCTTTGGGGATTTTGGTTTCAGCAATGCTGATTTTGGCTATAGTTGTACCCAATGCGCAAGCCCAAGCCATTTACACCACCGACTTCAATAAAGAAGAACATTATTGGAAAGATTATGCGGCAAAAGCCCAATGGGATAGTTTATCCTCGACAGTCAGCAATCAAAAGTTATCGGCAAAAGCCCGATGGGGAAAGTTCGGTACCGTGGATATTGCCAATACCACTATTCCCTCCGATGGTTTAAAACTGACCGTCAAGGAATTGGGATCTGAAAAGGAATGGAATGCATCTTTAAATTCAGGATTGTTGCCCGTCAAAAATGATGAAAGTAACCTTGGCAAATTGACCATCAGTTTTGACCATGCGCTATCTTCCATACGTCCGGTCCTTGTCAGGATCGAGTCTTTTGACAAAGAAAAAAGAAAAACAGGGGCGTTGGAAAAGCATGTTTATCCGGCTACTTCAGATTTCTATCTCCGATCTACCATGGAGCTTTCGGAAATGGAAGCCTCGGGAATTGGGAAATTCAACCCGCAGGATCCATTTGTACAGTTTAGTTTTGAAATAAGCAACTTGGAAAGAGCAGGTTATTCTGAAGATTCCGTAGCGCTTCGCATCGATAATTTTGCGTTTAGCAAACCGGCTTTTTATGTAAGTCCAACAGGAAACAACAGCAATGATGGACGTTCAGAGAAGACAGCATTTGCAGACCCGCAAGCAGCTTTGGATCTGGCAAAAGCGGGAGACATTATTTTGCTCATGGATGGCAATTACAAAAATCCAGATCCAAAAAACCCATTGCAACCGGCAGTCGCACGGTTTAAGCGTCCTGGAGGGCCTGCATCCTATATTACTCTGAAAAATTACCCCGGACACAAACCTGTGATTTTATGTCACGGAAGTGACGGAGTCATGATCTCACAGGGAAGTAAATTTGATTTTATGGAGACTCCACTTTTTTCGTACCTCGAAATCCGTGGCTTGACTATTCGTGGAAACAGTGAGGAAGTTTTCAAACTTTATCCCAATGAAATAGGAGATCCTACCAAAAATACGGAGACAAGGGGAATCAACATAGATGCAACCTATGCGCCGACAAGGATGTACCACCACATTAGAATTGCTGACAACCTAGTGGAATACTGTGGGGCAGATGGGATTTTTGCTTCAGCTGTGGATTATCTTACCCTTGAAAACAATATTATCCGATTTAACAACTTCACCACTGTAAGCTTTGCTATGGCAGGATTTTCTTTGATGATGTATGCTGATTTTGACAAAGTGGATAATGTGACCAAAATTTTGGTGAGGGGAAATGAAGCTTATGGCAATCAATGCAAGGTATATAAGAAAACAGGGCCGCATAAAATCTTCAATGGCAATGGGATGCTGTTTGATGCCAATTCGGAGGAGTATCTCTTTCCGGATTCCTACCTTGGACGGACGCTCATCCAAAATAACCTTGTGTATGGAAATGGGGGAGGCGGTATCCAAAACTGGGGAAGTCACCGATTGGACATTGTCAACAATACTTTGTACCACAATGGCATCACCCCTGAACTCAAATGGGGGAACTTAGGATTTGATTTTTGTAAAGATGTGAATGTGGTCAACAATATTGTGGTTGCACTGAAGGACCGTCCTTTGGATTCCTGGATGGAAAAAAGGGAAGATAGAAATACTGCGAATATTGTTCGAGTCAACAACCTGTATTTCGGTGGTGTCAAACCCAATATAAAGGGGCAAGGGGACATTGTGGGAGACCCGCTTTTCGTCAACCCAACTTTGGACCCTACTACTGCTGACTTTAGCCTCAAAGAAAATAGCCCTGCTATTGGAGCTGGGATTTTTCATAAAGAAAATGTTCCAATAATCGATATCAATGAAAAATGAAGGAAATTAAAAAGTAATGGAGTGACACTGGGATCTTTGGAAAAGTAGGATTGCTTTTGACCAATTCTGTTTTCGAAGTAATAATTTTGGCACCTCACTTATAAATAAAATACTTATCCTTATTTCTTTTGAATTCAATTATCTAAAACATCAAAACATATCAATGAAAATAAAACTAGCCCTTTTGATTGTCATTTTACTTGCCGGGATAAGTCAGGTTTTTGGGCAGCTTCAGCAAAAGCAACTATACATTTCCAATGATGACCATACGGACTACATGTGGACTGGAAATGAGGCGGAATACCGGGAGGCTTTTATAAAGATGTTGGATTTTTATATTGCCCAAAGCGATAGCACCGCAAACTTGCCATCTCCCTATCAGGGAAGGTTTAATGCGGATGGGACTTTTTGGCTCTGGGAATATGCGAAAAACAAAAGCCCTGAAGCTTTTCAAAAATTGACAGACAAAATCAAATCCGGCCATATCAGTGTGCCTTACAATGCATTGGTATCCTGCTATGGTGCCAATAACGTTGAGGGAGTATTGAGAGGCATGTATTATGCCGGGGAACTTGAAAGGAAATATGGATTGGAATTGGATCAGGCCGTGTCCATGGAAAATCAGACCCTGCCTTTGGGGCTCGGTTCGCTTTGGGCAGGATCAGGAGTCAAATTCAGTTGGAAAGGTGTCTGTGACTGCGTGACCAAAGTGCCTGATTTGAGTCAGAGAGACAAGGAAATCTATTGGTACAGCGGTTTGGACAGTTCGCAGGTGTTGATGAAATGGTATTCCATCATACCGGGAAAAGATGGAAACAAACAGCTCGGTGGCTATGCCGAAGCAAGGGATCCCAACTTGGCCGTGGATCAGTTGAGCGAACTTTGCGAAAGCCCAAATTACCACTACAGGATTGCCGGAGCTTTTGGATTTGGATGGGATGATCTGCAAACCACCACGAATACTTTCATTTCGACCGCTCAGGAGAAAACCGACTCCGGCCAACAGGTGATCGTTTCCAACCAATCTGATTTTTTCAAGGCATTCAAAGCAGCCTATGGCCACCAACTTCCCAAAGAGTCGTTGGCCTACGGAAATGAGTGGGACCTGTACAGTGCTTCGATGGCGGAGGTATCTTCCCAAGTGAAGCGGTCCATAGAAAAGTTGAGGACGGCGGAGGCCATGGCAACTATTGCGATCCAAAACAATCCATCATTTGTAAATCATCTTATTGAAAAAAAGCGGGATGCCTGGATGGCATTGGGACTGTACTACGAACATGACTGGACAGCCGATGGCCCTGTCACGCGGGATGAAAGGGCTATTTGGCAGAGAAAAATTGAAGGGCAATTGACCGGGTATGTAGATGAACTGCATGGATTGGCTCAAGCTGAATTGGGAAAACAGGTCAAAGGGAAAAGCAACAATATCAGATTCTATGCATTCAATCCTTTGAGTTGGCAGCGGACAGATTTTTGCGATTTCCTTTATGAAGGGCCCAAAGATATCAAGGTGATAGATTTGACTTCCAATCTTGAAGTTCCTTTCCAATTTATGGATGACCAAGGCAAAAAATCGATCCGAATTTTGGCAAGAGATATTCCTTCGGTAGGATACAAAGTTTTCGAAATCCAAAAAGGCAAACCTAGCCCATTTTCAAATGCTGCTGAATTTGAAGGCTCCACCATAGAAAATGACTTTTTCAAATTGACATTGACCAATCAGGGAGTCATCACTGGATTGATTGATAAAAAAAATGGGAACAAAGAGCTTGTCTCCCAAATTAACGGGAAATACATGAATGACCTAGGTTCGGGTGGAGATGATTCGGGAGAATTGATTGTAGAAAACAATGGCCCTGTTTCGGTTACCATAGTAGCAAAGGGAAAAATGCCATTGGCACATACCACGAAAATCACCCTATTTAAAGAGATTCCAAGAATTGCCATCCATAACCAGATTACAGAGAATTTCGGAGAAATCCATTCCTGGACTTTTTCACATAGTTTGGCAGAGGCAGAGGTGTGGCACGAAGAGGTCGGGGCGGTAATCAAGGCAAAACCTTACACCGAAGGCGGACATTATGCGATCAAAAATGGGCGGTTTGATTGGCTGACGCTGAATCATTTCGCAGCGATTGACGCGGGAGATTTTAGCCTTACGCTTTCCAATTCAGATTGCTCATTTATGAAATTGGGCAATAGCGAGCTGGATCATTTGGATACAAAAACACCTCAACTTTCCATATTGGCAGGTGGGCAGGTGGATGGAAAAGGGCTTGGGATTGTGAATCAAGATGGAGATTCCCTTTTCACCCAACGGTTTGCTTTGGGAACGCACTCATTCTATAACGAAGCTTCGTCTATGCGCTTTGCATTGGAACACCAAAACCCATTGGTTTCAGGAGTAGTTTCCGGTGAAAATGGAAAGCTACCTGAAAGCAACTACTCGTTTTTGAAAATTGAAAATCCCAATGTCTTGCTTTGGAGCCTTAAACCCTCGGAAGATGGGAGTGAAAAAGGGTTTGTAACCAGGATTTGGAATATGGAGAATCAGCAACAAGTCACAAAGATTTCTTTTTCCAATCCAATTGCCTCAGCTTTCCTCACTTCCCATATCGAAACAGATATCAGTCAAGCTTCTGTTTTAAATGGGGTGCTGAATGAAAACATAGGCAGAAACCAGATCAAAACTTTCCGGATCCAATTCAAAAAATAGCAAGACAGTAATCCTTAGATAAAAGCATTCATGACCAATTTTGCAATAGGAATAGATATCGGAGGAACTAGGACCAAGATTGGGTTGGTGGATTTGGATCAAACCAGGATTTCGGAAATTTTTCTAACAAGTACCGAAAAAACAGATCCTGACAGATTTATCAACGGCATTACATCAGGAATTGAAGCATTGATGTTGAAATCCAAATTGACCGATTCAAATTTGATTGGCATCGGAATAGGAGTTTCAGGATTTGTTTTTGAAGATGGAAAGGTTGATTCTACCTATGGATTCCAAGAGTTTATGGAAGATTATCCACTGGCAGCGATAATCCAAAAGTTGACAGGCTTACCCTGCAAAGTGGATAACGATGCAAGATTGGTGGCATTGGGTGAGGCAATAAGCGGAAGAGGAGTGGGTTTTGACAGGGTTTTGGTTTTGACTTTGGGTACAGGTCTGGGGGTAGGTTTTGTCAACCGGGGTAAACTTGATGAAGATTTGCCTTTTTCGCATATGGCAGGCCATATGACGATAAAGGATAATGGAGACAAATGCTACTGTGGAAAAACAGGCTGCTTAGAATCTCTTGTTTCAGCCTCAGGATTAATGACAAAGGCAAATAAACTTAACTGGTTTGAACAAAACCCCGATTATCAAAAAGATAGCCAATCGCTATTCGAAGCAGCACTATCAGGCAATCCTTTGGCAATTGGAATCATCGAAGATTTTATCCACGATCTCAAAACAGGGATTGCTAATTTCATTAATATCTACGCCCCAGAGCTGATTGTTTTAGGGGGTGGACTTTCCAAAAGCTTGGGGCCTTATCTCCCACAAATAAGCCAAATAGAATACTTGGCTCCTTTCAAAAATTACCTTGTAAAAATAGAATGTTCGGAATTGGGCGAAAAAGCCGGGGTTATTGGAGCTGCTGCACTTTTCATTACTAAATCAAAAGAGAATGATAACTAAGTTTAAATCAAAAATACCGGCTTGGCTCCTTTTTTCAATACTCGCAGCATTGTGTTGGGGGGTGTGGGGAATTTTGGCAAAGTTTGTTTCAGCAGACATCAGCCCGTTTACCAACCATATCCTCTTTACCATTGGGATGCTTTTAACAATACCTTTTGTCATCAGAAAGTGTAAAAAAAGCACTTTCAACCTGAAAGGCATAATTTGGGGTCTTGTGGCAGGAATCCTTGCAGTAATCGGTAATGTCGCAGTTTACCAGTCTTTTGGAAGTGGAGGCTTGGCCGCTGTCGTAATACCTGTCACCAACCTTTATCCTTTGGTCACGATCGTGATCGCTTTGCTGGTATTCAAAGAAAAAATGCACTGGATGAATGGCATCGGCATTTTGATTGTAGTTCCTGCTATCATCATGCTGTCAGGTCAGGCTGAGATTTTCGATAATCCCTCACTTTTCTTTTCCAATCTTGGTTTGAATACTTGGTTGATATTTGCGTTGATCGCCCTGCTTTTTTGGGGTTTTTTTAGCGCCGCTCAGAAAGTTGCTACCAATTATATTTCCGCAGAATGGTCTTACCTGAGCTTTATTGGTTCTTCGATTTTGATCTCGGTAGTTTTCATTGCTTTCGGCTATGTTGATTTTGACTTTAATAATCAAACCTTGATAGTCGGATCTTTGGCAGGAATGTTAAATGGTTTGGGTGTATTGGCAAGTTTTGTGGCGTATAGTTCCCAAGGAAAAGCATCCAAAGTGACCACCATTGCCGGCGCGCTTCAGCCGGTCTTTACGATAGCATTGGCGATTTTATTTTTGGGAGAAAGACTTTCTATGATAGAAACCATCGGGATCAGTCTGGCTATTTTAGGATCTCTTTTCCTCTCAGTAGAGACAGAAAACGAGGTTATCGCAGTTAAAACCAATCAGAATAATTTATAATATACCATGGACAAAATGCTTCAGGAATTGATGGAAATACCCCAAAGGGCACAGGCTTTTTGGACAAATTCCCCAACTATTAAATTGCCTTTTGGAGTACCCTATCTTGGGATGGGTTCCTCGTATTTTGCCCCATTGGCTTTCAAGTATATGGGGATGGATATACAGCCTGAGATTGCATCGGAGTATTTCTACTACTTGAAAAAGAAAGAAAAGCTGCCCAATGCTGTGATCCTTTCCCAATCGGGTCGAAGTACCGAAGCACTTTGGTGTGCAACACTTTTTGAAAAATACATCAGTATCACCAACAACCTTCAAAGTCCCCTTTCCACCTCTCCCCATTCAGCAGATGCCATTGAACTGCTGGCTGGTGAGGAACATTATTCATCCTCAAAAACCTTTGTCAATACCTTGCTCGCACTTTTCAAAGGCTTTGGATTAGATGCTTCTGAGTCTGTTGATTTATTGATTGAGAATTTCCCTGAATACATGAGAAAAGGGGAAGAGATGGCAAATTTGGTATTTGACCAATGGAATCAAAACCCTATCCACAGTATCTATATTTTGGGCAGTGGCCCAAACATTGGGATTGCAATGAACGCTGCCCTAATCTTAAGTGAAAGCACCAAGAAGAATTTCCATGGCATGGCAATGGCACAATATGATCACGGCCCAAAAGAAACAGCAAAAGGAAGTATTGTAATCCATATTCTTGCAAAAGGCGAAACCTACGAAAGGGCTGTCAAACTCAATGATACCATTAAAAAATCAGGGGCAATGGTAATTACTGTAGAAGAACCAAAAGCGCCTGAAAACTTTTCAATCCTTCATAACATCATCCCTTTCAACTTTATGGCCTATTACCTTTCTAAAAAATTGGGCATAGTGGATGTTTTTGAAGTAGGGGGAAAAGTGACGGAGGTGAAATAGTTACTTATTTACGATTCATTAAATTCCTTTCACCCACTAAAACTTATTCTATACAAATGCCGGTTCTAAGGATCAAGGTTAGGAGTGTATCATCATCAGATTGTTACTTGAAATCGCTGCTGGCAAATGGAAGAATGAGGTTCAAAACCTTTCGGTAATAACAAAGTGGTAACTACTCAGGTACCAACCTAGCGATATGAGTCAGATTCTGCAAGACGTTTTCTGAACGCTTGATGAGTGTATCTATAACGGATCTGATTACACAGAAGTCGTCGGCTCCTCTGGTGGACTTAAACTGTCCTGAGATTTTCTGTTTTACTTTGATATTTCGTGCCGCCCTTTCCGAACCATTGTTATCTGGAGGCACTTTATGGTAGTGCAAAAATGTCAGGATGGAATCCCTGTACTTCAGAAGTCTTCCTTGCAAACCCTGCTTGCTTTATAGCTTTGATGAATTCATGCCAATTGACCACATTCAAAACCTTGGTCTGAGCCTCTTGAAGCTTCCCAAATTGTAAAGTCCTACGATCTGTACTGAATTCACCCGTATCAAGGTCTTTACCTCTTAAAATACTGTAAACATACTGAAGACGAGCTCTTCGGAATGCCAACCCAACTCCAACTCGCAATATCT
>Ga0105054_10009995_pt1 | contig 12173 bp, 8 predicted proteins | sample BON02_FD_78091 | JGI IMG/M metagenome (GOLD analysis project Ga0105054, IMG submission 78091) | Freshwater microbial communities from Lake Bonney liftoff mats and glacier meltwater in Antarctica - BON-02 (megahit assembly) | ecosystem: Environmental > Aquatic > Freshwater > Ice > Glacier... | reverse complement strand
TGTGTTTGTGTGTGTGTGTGTGTGTGTGTGTGTGAGTGTTTGCAGACAGAGCACGTGGGAGAGCAAGGGAAAGAGAGTGTGTGCGTGTGTGTGTGGGAGAGAGAGAGAAAGATCATGCGAGAGAGCGTGAGTGAGAGTGAGAGTGAGAGCAAGAGCGAGAGAGAGAGAGAGGAAGACAAAGGGCGAGAGAGAGCACAAAACACAACAAAAGCATATCTGTCCAATTTACATCGAATGCACATCGAATCCTAGAAAAGACGGCGCAGCTCCCTAAATCAGTGTGATGCAGTTTAATACAGCGTATTGCAGTGCGTCGCAGCGTGATGCAGTGTGATACAGTCTGATACAGTGCGTTGCAGTGTGTTGCAGTTTACCTTTAATGCTAGACAAGATGGCGCAGCATCTGACGCAGCTCCTGGTGACACAAAATTGTTGCCGCGCCGTCTCGCCCCGGATTTGTAAGGCAGTTGCCCGGGGCTAGCAATCGGCGTGACAAGAGGGGAAGATACGGGGGACGTGGAGGAAGAAGAAGGTCGGAAGAGATTAGCGCGCGCCCTCCAGTCTGACACCCCCGCACCTTGCCCTTGCCGCAGAGCATCGGTGGGGGTTTGCAGAGGTTTCACCTCGGCAGGCGGCTTTGCCGCACCCTCTTCGTGCGCTCGCCGTGCCGCCACCTCCACCTCTTGGTACAAGTCTGCATCTGCAGAGCCGAGGGGCGCAGGGTAGATGCGTGTGAAACCGCCCAGATTGCGCTCCTCGTGCCGCATACGCAAGCTGCGGATCTTAGCGCCCTCGTCAGCAGGCCGGCGCGGCAGCGCGCCATTAAGCCGCATGGCCGCCTCACTTTTATCCTTGACTTTGAGCCAGCGTGAATGGCGAGTAGAAACGTGGAGAATAGAGAGCGTATCAAGCAGGAGCTTCGATTTGATTTTCTGGTCAATGTCGCTCTCGCACGAGAGCGAGGGGGAGTGGTTGACCTCGAGCAACCAGGGTTTGAGTTCCTGGTCCAGCAACACGTCGAGCCCGAGGAGCTCGAAGCTTGCTAGCCCGCGGTCGTCGCGAGAAGTGATGTTCAAATTGCGCGCTGTGTTCACGAGCAGCGGCTGCGCAGCGAGCAAGGTGGACACACTGAGGCGAGAGATGCTGTCAATGACTTTTTGCGATGAGTGGCCATGTTCATCGAGCCACTTCCAGACAGAGGTGAGCGTGCGTTTGAAACCCGTGCTGCCGTCATCGGAGCACTTGAAGTTTTCTTGTTTCTTATTGATGGCGTAGTTGGTCAGGTGCATTATTGTCTCCTGGGCGTTTTCCACGCTCGGCGCGTTGTACTGCTTCGTGCAAAAGCGCGCCAGACCCTCATCGTACAGGTACACCCGCAGCGGGTCGCACGAAGTGACAAGCACATAGATCCGAATGTCGAACTTGAAGTTGTCGATGAGGAACGGGGTTTCAACGTATGTCTGGGCGACAGCCGCAGGGGAGAAGGCGCAGGCCCTTTCCGCACTGTCAGTGAGGAAGATCCCCTTTCCCTGTGTGCGCGTGAGAGAGCGTGTGAGAGTGTGTTTGTGTGTGTGTGTGTGTATGGCGATGATAGTGAGAGAAATATGCCCTCGGAAGGGTCGCTTTCTTGTGTGCAATGCTGAGAGTTGTATTGGGGTTGTTGGGGTTGAGGTGATGGGGTTGAGGTGGGGTGGGATTGTTTTTTCAGTAGCACTGCTCCCACGGCTCTTGTTCTGATGTATGTGTGAGTGGTTGGTCATTTTTTTAAGTTTGAAAAAACACTGCTTAGTCGGATGGCTTACCCTACAGATTCGCGCACACAAACACACACCCACGACCGCACCCGCACCCACACCCACACCCACACCCACACCCACACCTACACCCACACCCTCACTCAACCACACCCACACCCACACCCACACCCATACCCACACCCACAACCACACCCACACTCACCCACACACGCGCACATACACGCACGCACACACACGCACATACACGCACATACAAACACAGACTTGCGCGCGCGCGTCTCAAGCCTGACCCTGACCTGACAGCTGCCGTCGGGCTTGACAATGACCCACCGCGGCTTGTTTTTGATCTGCTTCTTCAGACCGCTGCCCTCGTTCGGGAGCACCCAGGTCTCGGGCATGAATGCAAACGCCGACGGCAGGTGCCCGGCCACGCGGCGGAGCAGCCGCGCCATGCTGGTCTTGCATGCAAGCGTCTTCATGCCCGCAAAGTGGTTGATGCGCTGCGCCTTTTTGAGTTTGAGCACGCGCTCCTCCGACACCGACGTGTCGGTCCAGTACAGGTCGAAATCGCTTTTGTCGTCTTTCGTCACGACCCAGTTCAGTTTGAGCGCCGCCTCGTGGATCACCCGATACCGACAGTTGCTCAGGTTGATCACCACCCTGCGCCGCTTTTTCCTGTCCGGGCTCCCCGCCTCCAGCTCCGCGCTGCTATTACGGTACGTCATGGCCGTCGCTCGTGTTTACCTTTCCGTGTTCACCTCTCGCCGGCTCTACCCTCGTGTGTCCATACGCTCCAACCTTCAGGGGGCCTTACGGTTCTGACCTCCCTCAGGCCTCAGTGAGCCTTTCTCAGTCAGGCTCTCGGCCGCGGGCATTTTCTTTCCATTCTTGGGCGGTTGACTCGAGTTCCTAGGGTTTGTCGAAACAACGGTTACTGACATTTGTTCATGAAAGTGACTCGAGAGTGAGGAAGGCGCTCTGCAGCAGAGGTTCAAGGCAAGCGATCGTCAAGTCTCACTGGCGCGTCACCGACGGTGCATCCAGGCAGACGCGTTGGTGCCCCATCCACAGTTCGCTTTGCGCAAGCCCTCCTTTCTTGGACCCGTGAGAAACTTCGAGCCCCAAACACGACGGTTTCAGGCCTCAACGACATTCTTAAATTCAATTCGAGTGGCAAGGAGGAAGCCGTTGAGCTGGTCATCGAGAGATAAGGAGGACGCCGTTGAGCTGGTCGTTGACGCTGGACAGTGTTGCCAATCCGTGGCCGGCATGCCCTCGCAGCTTTTTGACGATGGCTACGGCGTGTACGAGATTCCCTCGGGCGACCGCCTGACCTTTAAGGGTGGCGAAGGCGCAGATGCTTCATACAACCTGCCCTCGTCCTTTGACAAGGCCAGCTCGCCGCAGCGTGGCCGGAGTGCGGGGATGGGTTCTGCGGACAGATTCAACGCCCCTGGATCTTATCTTGCACATGCTGGCGCCCCTGGTACTACACGTTGCTCTATATGTATCCATGCAATCATACATGCGAATATGGAAATATACATGTATGTATGCATACAAACATACACACATAAATGTGTGTGTCTGTGTGTGGACAAATGTACAGTGACACTTTTACATTCATACATACATATACTTCTCCAGGACCAGGCACGTACACGTCGAGCGCACCCCCGCCCAAGCCGTCGTCACGTTACGGAATGCTGGGACCCGAGCTGCAGCGATCGATGGACCGCCTCAAATTTGAAGGGATTGGCGAGGGTGCCGACGCGGTGTACAGTTCAGCGAGCGATTTTAAAACAGCCACGCCCAGGAAGAGCGGCGGGTTTGGCGCATCCAAGCGTTTTGGAAAGGTCGATTCATATGTTGCGGGCTCATACTCGGACACGCCCGGCCCGGGCGCATACACGAGTTCACCTGGAGTCCGGGGCGACATACATGGTGTGAAAAAACATGGACATGCCCCCCCGCAGCGCGCTGGCGAGCGTCTCAATTTTGCGCCCTCTTCCGGCATGGGAGAGTCGCCCGGGCCTGCCTACAAGGTGATCTTTGTGCTCACGATCGCCCTGCGTGATGCCTGCTAATTTGTGCTACACTCACTTTTCTGCTCTAGACCCATTGGTCCTAGCCCCATGGCTCACCGCCAGCTTTCGTGGTGTGAAAGACTCTCTGTCTGTCTCTCTCTCTTTCTCTCGCTCTCTTTTTCTCTCTCCCCGTGTGTCTCTCTCTCTCCCTCCCTCCCTCGCCCTCTCTGACGTTCGCTCCCTCCCCTCGCCCTCCCCCACACACCTACCCGCCCTGCCTGTCCCTCGCCCACTCACGCTCTCTTTCTCACTCACAAACTCGCTCCTCACAAACTCGCTCGTGCGCACAAACTTACACATGCACACACGCACGCACACGACACGTACGCTCACATATACACACGCAAAGCACAACACACTCACACACAAGCGCACACGCACACACAGACACACACACACACATATCTCGCACGCGTTCCGCCGAGCTCAAAGCCATTTGTATCGTGCAGCTTGCTGCACTACAACTGATCCATTATGACCTTCTGCACCAGGTCGAATCAACTTTTGATAAGTCAGCCGACATGAGAATGCGAGTCTCTTCAAATGGATTTGGCAACTCAGAACGGTTCAATTCGCCTGGCTCTTACCTAAAAAAGGGAGAAGTGCCTGGTCCGGGTGCTTACTCTCCACCCTCACAAAGCAGAGTAGTGCGCCCAGGGTCTGCTCCCCACGGCGGTCGCCACAATTTCCGGGAGCGATCTGTTGACTTTGGTCCTAAAGGCGAGGGCGCAGATCCGGCATACAACATACAGTCAACATTTGATAAGGCTGCTTCGCGTGGCAGCAAACCTTCCTCCTCGTTTGGCACGGTACCCCGTATCTCTTTTGCAGCGTGTCTGTTTCATAGCCATTTATTTTGGTTGGTGCCAGCATTGCTGAGTGGTGTGTGCGACTGGTGTGTGAAAGTGAAGTGATGAGGCGAGACGCGAGAGAATGAAAACGGTAGTAAACATCGCACGATAATTGTTTCTACTGCGGTTACACCTGCTGCCATCACGTGCCTGCCCTCTTGCGCTATAATTACCCACCCCATCTACTCACTGACATATGCTCACTGTCTCGTCACTTACTGACGTATACTCACTGTCTCATGACATCGCAGACGTCACGCTTCGACAAACACGGATCATATTCTTCAAAGTCGACAACTTCGGATCCCGGGCCCGGTGCATACTCGCCGCCGCACCACAAGGGGGACACAAAGTCATATACAGCGTCGGGTGCTCCACCGCCCAGTTTGCAAAAGGGGCGTTGCGACTTTGGCCCGGCCGGTGAAGGTGTGGCAGCAATGTATGAGGTGAAATCATCATTCGACTCGCCGGTGTCGAAACGCGGCCCGACCTCATGCTTCGGTTCTTCAAAACGGTTTGAAGGTGCAGGTGCTTACAGCAATCCAACTGCCTCTCCCGGGCCTGGCGCCTACAATTCGCGCGCCGAAGTGCTAAAACGCAGTGCACCCAGAGCCAGTTTTGCATCGCCACGCATGCGTCCTCCTGGATGGACGGGACAGCGGCCGAGGTCGGCACTCAATTCGTCTTCAAGCAGCTATTTGCGATGAAACAGGCAACATATTGAGGACGACATCTCTTTTTAGCACATCTCGGATATTCATCACGGCACTGGGCACGCACGGCAGGTCCAAAGAAAGAGGCTCACGCATATGCCGAGCAACACAAGTCGCTGTCTGATGTTTTTATGTAGCTTTGCATGCCTAAATGCTACTTCATAGAGTCCTGGCGATCTCTGGGCTGCGGAGCAAACAGGCGATGTACTCGCGGCGGTGGAGGGCTTTTGGCGGCTTTTTCGCGGCAATGGAGGGCTTTCTGCGGCTTTTTGGCCGGAAAAGGACTTTTTCCTCCTCGGCGATCTGGGCACGAAATGATGAGCGACGCAAAATGGGGAAAACGTTGACTCAACAGGGATGTGGGTGGAATCCGAATAGATTCCTTTTTTTGTACGGGACGTCAAGATGTGAAAATCTCGTAAGATACGTTCAAAGTTCTTCAATCACTAAACCAATATAAAACACCACGCTGTACTTGATCGTTTGCTAAGCGCCTCTCATTCTTAATGCTTCTTCACACACTCTTTGTGACACGCCACACTGTGTATGTGCGTGTGTGCGTGTGTGCGTGTTTTCGTTTGTGTGCATACGTATGCGCACTTGGCCCATCGTTTTTCCACAACTCGTGGCGTGCGCGCCATGTTCCAACACATTCCCCACCTCTTGTGACTGAACCTGCAACTTACTTTCACTTGAGGGCCTCGATTTCTGCTGAAATCTGCGAGGCAAGAGACAAGAGCCGAGGGAAGGGAAGGAGGGAATTTTTTCAAACAATGCGAAAATCAGCAATCGAAAAAACAATGCACTTCAGATGACAAGAATACCTGAGCTTATGACATCCAACAAAGTCTACAGGTATGCACGCACACAAATACCTGCTGCATGCGCTGTCGGAGAGCGCGCACGATGGCGTCATCCTCGTCCTCTTCTTCTTCTTCTTCATGGAAATTTTCATCCCACCCATGAGCCTTTTCACACGTCTTTGGGCTTACTCCTCCCCGCACGCCTCCCCTGCTTCAACCCCATATCAGTGTGTGTGTGCGAGTGTTTCTCACAACCCAGGATGCGATCGTGAATTCCATTCACGTTCAACAAGGATCGAATCAATTCTCGGGTTCTACGTTGAAACCTCATCAAAAAGGGGCGCACCCATGGATAGGAATAATAATCATTCGAATGAATTCAAATGATTTTTTCGAATGGTCTCGACTTCCAGTGCGTCTATTCAGGCTGAAGGAGATTTTTAGATTTTTTCGTGTTTTTCACAGTTTGTCGCCGTGAATATGACACTCCGCATATAGATGGGAAAATCGAATTGAGACTGAACCCATCCGCATCGGTCGCGCCTGACTTCGTTTGGCGTGCGGCGGCAAGCCCCTTGCCGCCGCACGCCCTGTCGAAATAAGGATGATCTTGACTATGATATAATTTGCACATCATAGTCTGAGATTCGAAAGCCGTGTAGGTTATCGACCCTGACATTCAAAATCGTGTTATCTCGACTCTTTCGGTGTCTGGCTGCCGCATGCACAAGCCCTCCGCTGCCGCGTGCCCCTACACTCCAACAGTCCTCACAAGACTCACCCTCTATCTACGAAAACCTCGCCGGTCTCGCCGTCAGCCATATCTAGATCCTCCAAAATGCAAAAGTCCTCGTACATTATCTTGCTACACTGGTGGACCGCTCTTGCTCCGCCCTCCACATTCTCTCCCTTCCCTCGAGGCGTGTCAATCTGCGTGTTGGCATCTCCTTCAGAGAGAACTGAAGAGTTTGGATCCTCTGTGAGCGAGGAATTGATGACTTCCGTGATAGACACGTTGTGCTCGGTCCTGCGTGTGCGTGTGTGGTTTGGCGAGGCGTCGATGTTCTCTGTGATTGATGTGTTGTGCGTGCACCGTGTGTGCGAAAAGGACACATTTCCTCCACCTGGTGTTTTGGACAAGTTGTCACTCCACACTGTCTGACTCCAGCGCGGCATCTCATCCGATTTGCCAGTTTTGTTCCACGGCGAATCCCGCGCTGCCGTGAGCTCGTCTCCTGCCTGAATGGAGATGTGTGTCTTTTCAAATTTGCCCGGCGTCTTTTCAAATTTGCCCGTGGGACTCAGATCGGGAGAATCCGACGATCGCCACCCAATCAGCTGTTCACGCTCCAGCTTCTGTCGGCTCTCATCCTCACGGCTATCCCAGCGTGCAAAGTCTACTTCTCTGAAGTGGAAGGGTTTTTCTTTCTCTTCTTCCCTCGTCTCATGTCGATCACCTTCCTCTTTCATATCACTCTTACCCTCGTCTTTTTGCCAGTGCACTCGCCCTCTCACACCACCGATATTTCCTGTGCACAGATGCAAGCTGCTTCCATAGTTCTCCTCGTCCTTGCTTTGCACACTTACCGCGAGAAATATAGAATCTGCAACATTCTCGCCCAACGATGAGAAGAGCATCTTCTCAACCACGGCCTCTATCGCTTCAGAAAAGTGAACCCGCTCGACAGCGTTCAGTTGCGGAGATACACTAGCCACACACGGCGAACTCGGCGACACAACTGGCGGCCGGCTCACTGCCCTCCTGTCGGGCGAGCCCACAGCGGCAACATCGAATTTTCCTGACGCGCTATGAACTAATGAGGGGTGCAGAGATATTTTCTCAGCAGAAGCAGGTGCAATGCCGACACAAGTTGTAGAGAAACGGGGCGTTCTCTGCAGCTCAGCGCATCCTTCGACGGCGGAAGAGTCCTGTTTGCGTCCATGTCGCTGACAACTGTTGATAGCATCTCTTTCCTTCATTACGTCCTTGTGATCTGCTGCGCTCGACGAAACAGCCATAGATGTGCGAGACTCGTCCTCTGACGTTGGCGACACACTCCTGCCTAATCCTGCCCCTCTCTCGTTGCTGTCCCCTCCCTGCGCGTGACGCGTCCACTCTCCGCGCCACTTTGAAAGCGAGTCAGACTCTTGGGAATCCCTCTCCCTATTTTGAGTGTCCGCGTGTCTTCGGGACTGCTGAGTCTCACTCTCCGAGTCGCTCGAGTGGCGAGCCGTGATTTCGCGCATGCGACGCGCGTACGTTCCAGGTTTATTACTGTAGTCAACATGTCACCATGTCAGGTAAACCAGGTAACATGATCAGAACCACATGTCAGGGGCGCGCGGCGGCGGAGGGAAGCTGCCGCGCGCCAACCCGAAGAAACTATTGATCTGAGGACCCCAAAATTAGGGATTTCAATACACTACCATGTTTGACCAATAATTTTCAATACACCATATGATTCAATACACGATCCTATATTTTCCTCCCCACCGCAGGGCGCCCCATACAAACTGGAGTTTCCAGATTGAGGTGGAGAGGGCGCTGGCGAGGGCAAGCAAAGATGATTCGTGTACCTTGGCTCAGAGTTGCCATCGCCCATTCCGAGTCGCCGTCGGATCCGACAGACTGCACTATCCATTGTACTTTCACTGGCCCCCAAACTCCCCTTCACCCTTGCGCTTTTTCCATGCTCCAAACCCTTACTCGACGCCAGGTGTGAGTGCTCTTTCGATCTGCCGCCGCTGCTGACGCTGGCAGCAGATAATCCCCGAGACGCGCCGCCTGCAGATGATTGTCTAGCACGGCGCTCTGAGCGCCACTGCTCGAGCAGATCTTCGGCCTCATCAAGCTGCCAACATGCATGGTGTCAAGAGTCTTTCCGACACAGCATAAGCACACACGCATAGATGTAATCCACATGCCTTCAAAAAGACACGCACACAACACGTCGAGAGAAGATGCGAGGGAAAAGCAAACCAGCAAACAATCAAGGGCGCCCGGCAAGCAGAGGGGCTTGGGCGCGCGGCGGCGGAGCGCACTGTTGGTTCTCTCATTGTCGTTTAGGGTCGGTTAGGGTCGGTTAGGTCAGGTTCAGAGTCGGTTAGGGTTGGTTAGTGTCTGATAGACCCCAACCGACCCTCAACCAGCCCTAACTGACCCTAACCGAGCCTAGGCGATACTAAACGATCATCCCAGACCCATAACCGCAGCTAGCGCGCGCAATCTGAAGTTCCGAGTTTTTGAAAAATCGGCGGATCAACGCAGATATTGTCGTTTTTTCGGGCTGTTGCGGCATTTTCTGCGTGCTCACAAACGCTCGGCAAACAGCTACAATTGCGACCGCCTCAAAAATCAGGGCCCGGAGACCGAGGGAAAATGGCGTCCAAGGGCCGGAACTCGGAATTTCGGGTGGCGCGCGGCGGCCCCAGAGCTGCCACGCGCCACACGTGGTACCTTTGCGTTTGGTGCAATGGTTTCTTTCCTTTTTTCCCCCCAATAAACCAAAACGATCCGGATTTGGAAAAAAAACACCTCGATACACACAGAAACCCGGACACAGAATCCGGCAGAGCGACTTGAGTGGCGCCACTCGTGAAGCCCTCTGCCGCCGCTCGCCCCCCTTCCGATGTCAGCCCAAACAAAGTCACCGTTGACAAGGAAAACTCCTAGGTGATGTGGGTGGCACCTGCGCATTTAGGATGCTGGGTGGGCTGCTAATGCAGCTGTTGGTGCCAGTGTCAGCTGTCCTGTCCACGGTGGAATCAATCGCAGAAGATGCCTGACGCAAAACCACACTTGCACGCTGATCAATAGAGTCGATCGAGGCCCTTGCCGAAGAGCAGTCGTCAGCACCCGACTGCCCGAAATCCGAATCATTGCCACTGTGCAGCACCTCAGCTTCACTGCCATGGACAGATGCCCTGCTGCTCTTAGTAGAAGAAATGCTGCTGCGGCTAACAGCTTCTTGCGATCGCCTTGCACTTTCCTTCCAGGCGTCGCGCAGAGACAGCGTAGACGCTCCCGGCCCCGGTGCAGAGCTGCTCGCGCTGCCTGTGCTGCTCCTGCCAGTACTACTACGCGCTACACTGCTGCGTGCCGATGCTCCGCGCTCCTCAGCATGGCCCGTCTCGTCCCCGCTAGATGATCTTAAGGGATGCCCCCATCCCGATCTGTCCTTCTTTTGGTCGTGCCCATCTGCACTTATTATCTTGTCGCCCTCCTCCAAATGCTCCTGATTGGAAACTTTGTCTTTCTGCCACCAAAATATGGAAGTCGAGGATGCAGCTGCCGGCTTCCGCTCGTCTGGCCGCTGAGGTGGCCCGTTTCGGAACCTGGCGATGAGGTCGGCAATCGTTGACTTGGACTTGACACCTGTCGCCTTCTGGCTTTCATCTTTACTGCGTGCACTTGACCCCGCGGGCGCTGTTCCGCTATCGCGATCCCCTCCCGCAGTGGTGCCCTCTTTCGACGCCCGTGCAGATGCCAAGCTGTTGAAGCTTCTCTCCCTTTTGCCTTCCCTGCTTCCACTGCGAACCTGCTCCGCTGCTGCGGCTGTGACTGTCGTGGTGTGTGGAACTTCACGCAGCTGCGGCTGTCGCGTGGGGGGCTCCGCACTGGAGATACAATCGGGCTGGACAACGCCTGTTGGTTCCAAGTTATCACGCTTGGCGAGGGCAGCAGCTTGCTCGCTGCGTCGTTCTCTCCCTCCCAGGCTGTTGCGCTGGGCAGGCGCCGGCTGCTCGATGCGGGGTGCGGCTGTACGAGGTCGGGATGAAATGCCCGTGCGGGCCGCACTCTTCACCGTCTTGCGAGCGTGCGACCCCGCCTTGGGCTCAGACGGAGCGCATGGAGTGATTCGTGATGCAGATGCCGCTCGTGCTGTCCCCGTCTTTCCCGGATTGCTTCTGGGCAACGGCCTCCGAGGGCAGTCCTCCGAGGCACGCTCAGCCACCTCCTTATGTGGCGAGACCTTCTGCGGCGACTGTATGGAGCGCTCCTCGAGGAGTCGTAGCAGCTCGGCGCTCAGCCGCTGGTCGTCCATGCTGCCATCTTTCTGGGTTCCTTCCATGACGATGGACACCGCTCCTGGATCCGCGAACACCTTGGCGGACTGGGCACCGCACCGGCCGCCACCTGCGAATGCACGCGACGTTCCTGATATCACAGGCTGGAGCATAGGCGTGGCACTGACCGGCCTCCGCTCGCCTGTCTTCGTGACAACTTCCCCCCTCTGTTTTGCGGCAGGCCCTTGATGTGTTTCGCGGGCTGAGGCGCGATGTGCATTTGTGGACTTGAGCTCGCCGAGCGGTCGGCGATGTGGAGCGTGTGCCCGCCCGGCCATCACCAGGTTCACAGGCGCCATGCTCCCGCAGCGTGCCCTTTTTCGGCACGGGCCCACTGCCACGGGCTGAGACGAGGCAATTTTGAATACGGAAAGAAAGACTTCTGCAAAATATAGAGTCGGATACGAAGATTTTTACACCCTCCACCCAAACAAAGATGCACCATGCGAAAACGGAGACACAACGTTTGCCCATATCCAAGGGCCTGCCACACAACAGCCTGCTGACGACTGGATCACGACCTCCACTTTGCACTTCATTAGTGTGCTCTTTTGCTGTGCTGCGTGCCTTGAAGTCTCAAGCGCCCTCGAGGAATCCCTAATATTGCATCGTGGGCCACAAGCATGACGCGTAAACACCACGACCACGCTGCTGGTTGCTCGAGCGCGCACCCAAACCTGTAGCCGTGTGCAATCGATCTGCTGGCGTCGCCATGTAAGCCCCTCGCCTGCCCTGCTGTCGTTTGCTCCAATCGTTTGCATGCACGCTTTCGGCCGAACTACTGCTGACACCGTCAAAAATCCTACCAAAATCCTCGTGCCTTGCAAGCCGAGGTACATCCCCTTGGAGTGCATCCGTTGAATTGGTTATCCTTGGGGTGTTGAACGCTTCTCTG
>Ga0105054_10009991_pt1 | contig 12176 bp, 13 predicted proteins | sample BON02_FD_78091 | JGI IMG/M metagenome (GOLD analysis project Ga0105054, IMG submission 78091) | Freshwater microbial communities from Lake Bonney liftoff mats and glacier meltwater in Antarctica - BON-02 (megahit assembly) | ecosystem: Environmental > Aquatic > Freshwater > Ice > Glacier... | reverse complement strand
CACACCGGCGCAAATGGGAGGATGTCGATGACATGGGTGGCGTCGTCATGCCCCTCGACGAAGCGCTCGCGTTCATCGCGAACGAGGGCATCTTCTGGACCTGGACCTGACCCGAAAATGTACAAAGTCGAGCTTAGGGTGTCATTCTGCACTCAGCCGGAATCTACCCCATTGACGCGCCGAGCTGAATGGCGATGAAGTCCACAACGCCCGCGGGCACATCGCAGGGGTCTTCCAGGAAAGTCCCGAGAAATCTCACCGTGCCGAGCTGTATGGCGAATCCGAGACGCATGTGGGCGCCGCGACGGGTCAGCACAAATGCCAGATCGGCATCATCGAGATGAAAATATCGCGCCAGTTGTTCGCCTGAAACGTCGTCCGGAAACCGCCCGTAGCGCCGCTCTTGCACGGGCGTGAGGAACCCGACCGGCATCAGCTCTGATCGTTGCCGGCCAGCACACGGTAGACCGACGCGCGCCCGATGCCCAGGCGTTCGGCAATCGCAGTCGCGCCAAGTTTTTCCTCAGTTCGCAAACGCAGAACCTCCGCAGGATCAATCGATGGCTTGCGCCCGGTGTAGACGCCCTTGGACTTCGCCTGAGCAATTCCCTCCATTTGCCGTTCCCGGCGCAGATTGGTCTCGAATTCCGCAAACACGCCGAGCATGTCAAAGAACGCCTTCCCGGCCGCGGTCGAGGTGTCGATCGGCTGTTCGGTCGCCCTGAGGGTGACGCCCGCCCCCCGCAGTTCATGGACAATGTCCTGAAGATCTTTGATCGATCGCGCCAACCGATCGACGCGGGTGACCATCAGTGCGTCGCCGCGTCTGAGGAACTGGAGCAACAGGGCAAGCTCTGATCGTCCAGCGCGCGAGCCACCGCTGACCTTTTCCGATCGGACGATGTCGCACCCGGCGCGACGAAGCGCCTCCTCCTGGATTGTGACGTCCTGCTCCAGCGTCGAAGCGCGGGCATAGCCGTAAATCGCCATATTTTGTCTCGTTTGCCTCTAGATCGACAAACGATAACGTCTTGCGAAGCGGAAAACTACCCAAATGAGACGTAAAAACCTGTCTCGAGGTATCGCATTGTATGGGTATACTCAAGAAAGACGCGGCGAGCCAGACGACACAGAAAAACCGGTCAGAGTAGTCACGATTCCGATTAAACAGGCCCAAAAACAGCAAGGATGCTATCGCCGCGATCCTTACCTAGGTTTTCTGTTCCGCTGCTACTCAGACCCCTAGAGCCGCTCAAACCCCGGCTCACTCAGGCCCTTCTGGAACTGAACCCTATTGCGCGCCATCGCCCAGACCCTCCTCAAGCTACTGCTTGTTCACTATTTGTACCAATCCATGAGCGGCTGAGCAAGGTGCGTAATCAGGAAAGGTTAAGCTACCCTCACCACCACTTCATGAATTTTCCGGGTTAGCAATCTCTGGGCCGAGATACTGTCAAATATGACAGGGATTATAAACCTTTGCCAGAAATTTGACGGAAGGGCCGCCCCCCGTTGCAACCATGACCTTTGGCACGGTTTCCGCAGGGACTGCCGTCGGTAATCATGCAGCCGAAATGTCATCTGGAGGCAGGATATGACCGAAGCTGTACGCGTCGCTGTGATCGGAATAGGCAGCGTCGCCGAGAAATACATTCCGCATCTGCGTAGACTGGCAATCGAGGATCTGCCTAATGTGATTGTGGTTGGTTGTGACGCGAACGAGGGGCGTCGCGACCACGCGCTGCAGCATTACGGCATCCCAGAATTTACCACCGATTACCGCGATGTTCTGGCGCGCACCGATATTGACGCCGTGGTCATCCTGACTGCGATGCAGTGCCATGGCGAGATTACCCGCGCAGCGCTGGCCGCCGGCAAGCATGTGCTGGTGGAAAAGCCGATGTCGATGGATCTGGCAGAGGCGGCGTTGATTGTTGAGCAGGCCAAGACCGCGCCGGGTATCCTCGTCTGCGCCCCGCATGTCACACTGAGCCGCACCTATCAGGACATGTGGCGCGCGATTGATGGTGGCCGTATCGGCCGCCCCGTCAGTGCGCGCGGCATGTATGGCTGGTCTGGCCCGACCTGGGGCCCGTGGTTTTACCAACCGGGTGGCGGCCCGATGTATGATCTGGGCGTTTATAACGTCACCACGCTCACCGGCCTTTTGGGCCCTGCCCGCCGCGTGACCGCGATGGCCGGGATCGCCATCCCGGAGCGGATTGTCGATAATCGCAAGATCACCGTTCAGACCGAGGATAATTTTCAGCTTTTGCTCGACTTTGGCCAGCACTGCTTTGGCGTCGTGACGACCGGATTTACCTTGCAGAAATACAAGGTGCCAGGGATTGAGATCTACGGGACCGAAGGCACGATCCAGATGTTCGGCGAGGATTGGGACCCGCATGGCTATGAGCTGTGGGAAAACGACAAGAGCTATTGGGCGGTGCATGAGGACCGTGGCCACTGGCCCTGGACAGACGGCATCCGCGATTTCATCGCTGCGATTATCGAGGGCCGCAAGCCGGTCAACAGCCCGGAACATGCCTATCACGTCCTAGAAATCATGGTGAAATGTGCCGAGAGTGGCCGCACCGGTCAGGCTTTGCCCATCACATCGACATTCTCGCCGCCCCGTTTTGATGCAGGTGCAGGCCGCGTCGCACCGCATCTGGAACACGACCCAAGCTAGGAAATGATATGAGTTACAAGGCCTCTCCGCGTCCAACATTCGTCAACCCAGCACCGATCCTTTACCGCGATGTCACCCGGCATCTGTGGGGCGATGATGCGGCGGGCCGGGTGGATGACTGGATCTATGTTTCGTCGATGCAAATCCACCAGCTTGTGTTCGGGCTTGCTCCGGGTGAGGGGTTCAAGCATTCGCCCTCGTTCCGCACGGTCTTTGGCGCGGATGAAACGCTGACCGTGCTGATGGGCACGATGATGATTGCCAACCCGGAAACGGGCGAAGTGTACCTGGTGCAAAAGGGCGAAACCGCTTTCTTTCAGAAGGATACCTGGCATCACGCCTGGGCCTGGGGGGATGCTGAATTGCGCGTGCTGGAGTATTTCGCGCCGCCACCTGCGACGGGTAGCTCGGGCAAATATGCAGCGACCCAGCCCTATGTCGAGACGCCACGCTATGAGCGGACTGAGCTGATCGGGCAATGGCCGATTGCCAAAGAGACAGCCAAGGCCACGATCCGGGTGCTGCGCGAGGCGGACCGGCTCTGGTCGCTGGACGCAGGCGATCCGCGGGTTCTGACCGGGATCATCGCCTCGACCGAACAGTTGACCACGGCATCGGTTCGCATGCGCCCCGGTGGCCGGTCGTCGCTGCGCGATCATCGCGGGTCAGCCGGACTTTATGTGCTGTCGGGCCGCGTCAATGTCCTGATCGAGAACAGCAATACCCTGCCGGTCTGGTTTGAACTTCATCCGGCGGATGGGTTCTTTCTGCCAGAAGGCACGCAATACCGGCTGTTCAACATGGGCGGCGATGAGGCCGAGGTGATGATCGGCGTCGCCCCCGATTACAGGAGCGCGGCTGCCGCATGACGCATGGATCGGTCCAGATGGCTGTGCAACCCGCCCGGATTACCGGGGCCGGCTTGCATCATGCCATCGGGATCGATGTGGGTGGCACCAAGATCGCGGGTGGCATTGTTGATCTGCTGACAGGCCGAATTACAGCGCGCCAGCAGGTTGCAACTGGATGCGACGAAGGCGGTGCGGCGGTCCTGGCGCGGGTCAGCCGCGTGGCGCAAGATCTAATGGCGCAGTCTGATGATCTGCCGCTGGCTGGTCTGGGGGTCGGTGTCGCGGAACTGGTGGACAAGCAGGGCGCGGTGTTTTCGGGCCACCGCATTGCGTGGCAAGGAATGCCCGTGGCGGCGCAACTGTCGGCAATCCTGCCAGCGAGAGTGGAGTCGGATGTGCGTACTGCTGCACTGGCCGAGGCGCGGCTGGGTGCGGGGACGGGCCACAGCGATTTTCTTTATGTCACCATCGGCACCGGGATCAGCGCCGTCTCTGTCCGTGCAGGTGTGCCCTATGCGGGGTCGCGCGGCGCGGCGCTGGTGTTGGCAAATGGTCTGACCCGTCCCCATTGTGCGCAATGTGGCGCGCGTACGGACTATGTCCTTGAGGATGTGGCGTCAGGGCCGGGGCTTGTGGCGGGCTATGTCGCCAAGGGCGGTGCGGCGCGGCAGGCTGAGGATGTGCTGGCGGCGGCGCTAGCGGGGGATGCCCGCGCTGTCGCGGTGATCGACCTTGCGGCGCTGCGGCTGGGCAATGCGCTGGCGCTGCTGGCGGGCGCGCTCGATCCGGGGGCGGTGATCCTCGGCGGCGGGCTGGGATCAGCGCCGGGGCCTTATTTCGAGGCGATCACGCGCGAGATGCGGGCCGGCCTATGGGCCGATGATCCGCGCCCGCTGCCAGTATTGAATGCGGCATTGGGGGCGGATGCCGGGATCATCGGTGCCGCCTTGGCCGCTGCCGCGCATTTTCAACAAGAACCGGACAACCGGCCCTTTGACACCAGAACAGACCATCATGGGAGTGAGTGACATGACTGCAAGACGCCTATTTCAAACCGGACTGCCGCGCAGGGGATTTCTGCAGGGGGCCGGGGCTGCAGGTGCGATGATGCTGGGCGGGTTGCCGCGTGGTGCCATGGCGCAGGGAAGCGACACGATCACCATGTGGACACCGGGCGGGTCAAACCTGTTTTGTGATATCCACACCAAGATCCTGAATGATTTTACCGCCACCCGCGCCGCGCTGGCCGGGGCGGATATGTCCTGCGGCTTTGGCGATGGCGGTGATTATACCCAGCGCCTGTTCGGCGCGATTGCCGCGCGGCAGGTGCCCGATGTGTCGATGCTGTGGGATTCGCCGGTGTCGCTGGGCGCGCAGGGGGCGTTTATGCCGCTCGACGCCTACATGGCCGCGTCGGACAAGATCAATGTCGAGAATTGGCCGGGTGGGTTGTTGGCCTCGTGTCAGTATCAGGGCGTCACCTATGGCTTGCCGGTCACGGCGGGCGTCTATTCGATGTGGTTCAACGCCGACATGTTCGCGGCCAAAGGCATCTCGACCGATCGCGCCGATTTTCCCAAGACGCTGGACGAGATGCGCCGCATGTCCAAGGAGTTTACCGTCTGGGATGGGGACCGCCTGGTGACCGCAGGTTTCGTGCCACCGCGGGATACGGCCAGCGCGCCGGTCTGGGCGTCGATCAACGGCGGGCGGTTCTACAACGCCGCCGAGAGCCGCTACGAGATCGACAGTGCGCAGAACATCGAGCTTTACTCCTTTTTCCTCGATTGGCTGAACGAGGAATACAGGGGCGATATCAACCTTGTGGATCGTTCGGGCCATTTCGATGATGGCTATGTCAGCAACTCCACCGGGCTTGGGCCCGCGTTCCGCGAAGGCCGCCTAGCGATGATGAGTCAGGGGTGCTGGCTGATGGGCGACTTCTGGGCCGAACCTGAGCCCAGCTTTACCAACTGGGATCTGGCGCACTATCCGGTTGGGCCGTCGGGGAGCGCCACGGCATCCGGCGTTTATCCCAACTGGTTCGTCATTCCGGCCGGCGCCACCAACCCAGACGAGGCGGTGGCCTATCTGGAGTATCTCGCGACCGAGGGCGTGGTGGAATGGTTCCGCCAGATCCCAGACGTGCCGACCAATGCGCTGGTCGAGGCCGCACCTCCCGAAGTCATCGTGAACAATCGTGGCGAAGTCTACGCGCAGGAAGTCACCGCGTTCCTGCAGGAACTGGCCGGGATCGTGACGCCGATGTGGGACAGCCCGGTGCAGAACTTTGGCATGGATCAGATCACGCTGGCCGTGGAAAAGATCTATACCAAGACCGCGAGCGTCACCGATGCCTTGGCCGAGGCGCAGCGGGCGTCGCAGGCCGAACTCGAACGCGTCCTAAGCCTGTGAAAGGCATCTTCCTGTGCCGGGGTCGCTATCCCGGCACAGGAGCCACCAAAGCGAGAGCCGCATGACATCGACCCCGGCACCATCCCTGCGCCGTCGCCGCTCGGGCCGCAGCGAGGCGCTGGCGGGTTGGCTCTTTGCCTTGCCATGGCTGGTCAAGTTGGGATTGCTTACGCTGCTGCCGCTGGTGGCGACGATCGCGATGGGTTTCATGACCATGCCGATCACCGGCATGCCGCGTTGGGTCGGAATGGCCAACTATGACCAGATGTTCGCGGATCCGGCATTTCTGAAATCGGCGCAGAACAGTCTGATGTTCGCCTTCATTTCGGTGCCGATCAAACTGGTGCTCGCGCTTGGTCTGGCCCTGCTGTTGCACCGTGCGCGGGCCTTGGCCGGGTTCTATCAGACCGTCTTCTATCTGCCTTTTCTGATGCCAGCGGTGGCCGGATCTATCGTGTTCATCCTGCTGCTGACGCCGGGCGCGGGGCCGGTCAATCTGGCGCTGGAGGGGCTCGGGCTCGACCCGCCGGACTGGCTGCGCGATCCGCAGGCGGCCCTCTGGACGCTGGTACTGATCAGCATCTGGCCGCTGGGGGTGGAGACGCTGGTGTTCTTGGGTGGGCTGCAGAATATCCCGAAGGATGTGAACGAGGCGGCGGAACTGGACAGCCCACGCAGCTGGCACCGTCTGGTGTGGATCACCATGCCGCTCATCACTCCGATGATCCTGTTCAATCTCGTGATCGGAATCATAAGTTCGTTTCAGATATTCGTGCAGGCGCTGGTCATCGGTGGGACCGAAGGGCAACCGGCGCAATCGACTTTGATGTTCATGGTGGTGATCTATCGGACGGCATTTCGTTATTTCAATCTGGGCTATGCGGCGGCGCTTTCGACCATGCTGTTTCTTGCGGTGCTTGCGGTGACGGTGCTGGTGTTCTGGTCGGCCCGCCGCTGGGTGCATTACGAAGGTGACACGACATGACGGCATTGCCTACAGGCACGGCCAAGCGACGCACCCCGCGAAATCGTGGTGGCGGCTGGATTGGCAAGGTCATGTTTCATGCCTTGATGCTGGGCATTGCCGCGATCTTTCTGCTGCCGTTCTGGTGGATGCTGATTTCGGCCTTCAAGAACAATGCGGATATCTTTTCGCTTGATATCACATGGTGGCCCGATCCGGTCAGATGGGAGAATGTGGTGGCGCTGTTCACCCGCCCGGATTTTCCGTTTCTTCGCCAATTCGGCAATAGCGTATTTTATGCCGGGATGGTCACGCTGGGCACGGTGTTGTCCTGTTCGGTGGCGGCCTATTCATTCGCCTGCCTGCGCTGGAAGGGGCGTGATGCGGTCTTTGCACTGACCATCGGGACATTACTGATCCCGGCGATTGTCACGTTCCTGCCGACCTATATCGTCTTTGCGCGCATGGGCCTCGTCGGGACCTATTGGCCGCTTATTGCGCCGGCCTTTCTGGGCGAGGCGTTCTATATCTTCATGATGCGCCAATTCTTTCTCGGCGTGCCACGCGAGTTGATCGATGCGGCGCGGCTGGATGGCGCGGCGGAATTCAGGATCTTTTGGCAGATCGTGCTGCCGCAGGCGCAGACCGCACTAGTGGTCGTGGCGCTGTTCAGCATTGTCTACACTTGGCACGAGTTCTTTGGGCCGCTGATCTATCTGAATGACCGCAATGATTATCCGCTCTCGGTTGGCCTTTTCACCTTTCGCACGCAGCGGGCGGTCGAATGGCCGATCACGATGATGGGGTCGTTGTTCACGGCGCTGCCGCTCATCGTGATGTTCCTCTTTACCCGCCGTCTGTTCCGCGAGGGACTGGCGACATCGAGTTTGAAATGACTGGAGGCCGGATTTGGGCAATGTGACATTGCGCGGGGTGCGCAAACTCTTTGGGTCGCTGGAGGTGATCAAAGGGGTGGACCTGACGGTGACCGATGGTGAGCTGGTGGTATTTGTCGGCCCTTCGGGCTGTGGCAAATCCACCTTGCTACGGATGATCGCGGGGCTGGAGGACGTGGACTATGGCGATGTCCTGATCAATGGAATCGACGTGACCGACATGGCTCCCGCCCGGCGCGGCGTGGCGATGGTGTTTCAGAATTACGCGCTTTATCCGCATATGAATGCCTATGACAACATGGCCTATGGTCTGCGTCGCGCAGGTTTGCGACGTGCCGAGGTGGATCCGCGGGTACGCCGCGCGGCGGGCATGTTGCAGATCGACCATCTACTCGACCGCCGCCCAAAGGCGATGTCGGGTGGCCAGCGTCAACGGGTGGCCATTGGCCGTGCCATTGTGCGCGACCCAAAGGTGTTCCTGTTCGACGAGCCGCTGTCGAACCTCGACGCTGCGCTTCGGATCGAGACGCGGGCGCAGATTGCAGCACTGCACCGCGAGCTTCGCGCGACGATGATCTTTGTGACGCATGATCAAGTCGAGGCGATGACGCTGGCGGACCGCATCGTGGTGCTGAACGCGGGCCGAATCGAGCAGATTGGGACCCCGCGCGAAGTTTATCACAATCCGGCGAATATTTTTGTCGCTGGATTCATCGGCGCGCCCGCGATGAACCTGATCCCGGCGCGGATTGCCGCGCGCGCAGGTCATGCGTTTTTGCTCCGTCTTGGCGATGTGGTGGAACCGGTTGAGTTGAAAGGCGATTTCGGCGGTAGTACCGGCGACATCGTTACGCTTGGCGTCCGGCCCGAGCAGGTGCGTGTATCGGAAGATGGCCAGCCTGCCGAGGTAGTCCTGGCAGAGCATCTGGGCGGCGAGACGATCCTGCATCTGCGGCTGGCTGAGCGGCCGCTGATCTTGCGGGTGCAAGGTGACCTTAATGTCGCGTTGGGGGCGCAGGTGCCAGTGACCCTCGATCTGGGAGGTGCCAGTCTCTTTGATGCAGCGGGGACGTCTTTGCGCCGGGCGTCAAGTGGGTGATGTCCCAAGCACCTGTAGGAACTCGCCAAACAATTCGCGTTCACTGGTGATGTCGAGTTTGCGATAGATGGCGAGGCGGTAGTTCTTGACCGTGCCCCGGCTGAGCCCCATGCGCCGAGCGATCTCGATCACCGGAAAACCGCGCAGGGTCAGGCCCACCACTTCTTGTTCGCGCTGGGTCAGTTTGTCGGCAAGTCCGGCTGGCAGCGCCCGGTTAAAATCAACCTCGACTTCGCGACGCGTGGGAATGATCTCGTCGCAATAGCCACTCGGGGCGGTGCCGAAATCAGCGGGCAGGCGGGTGCGGCGCAGAGCCTCTCCACTGCTGAGTGTGGTGAGGCAAGGGCCGCGATCAGCCAGAAGCTGTACAACGCCGGCAAGCTCTCCATCCGTCTGCGCTAGCCTGCCGGTCCAAGCGCGTGTGGCGTAGATCGGGTGTCCGTGCTGGTCGATGATGCGCAGGGGCCGTTCGTGGCCGATGGGAGAATCGATCAGATCGACCCCGGTAGAGATAAAAAGCCTGAGGTGACGGCGTTGGAGCGCGGCGAGCAGCGGGAATAAACCGCGCACCCGCGCGACCTCTTTCTGCGTAAAGCGGCGGTTGGCCCGGTCGAGAATAAGGGTTGGTGCTGCATCGCCCAACGGCGGCAGGAACACCGCGATTTCGTCATGGATTGCCATGGCGGACAGAAACACTCGCGCATAACGGCTGCGCCCGACGCTGGGTTTCAATCCGCGCAGGGTGAATACGCCGGTTTCGGTGCGTTCGGTCCAATGCACGTGGAATGGGTCGTAACTATAGAAGTGCCGCGTATAGCTTTGCATTGTGGCTGATGGCTCAATCCGCGGCAGGATCATGTCGGGCGGGCCGGATCGGGCGTAGCGGACCAGCGCGGCAAGGTCATGGGGTGCAACCGCCCCCACAAGCTCGAGCAGCCGGTCATAAAAGTCGTTGCCGCCCAATGAGCTGACCGCTGCAGCCGTCAACCGGGCCAGTTGTGCTTCGCTTGTCATGTTGATCCTGCTGCGCCCTTTGAAAAAATCGCATTGGGGCGGTTACATCATCAACGCCCCTCCAGGGCAACAACGCACCTGGGTTGCTGGGCAAAGAACGCCGTTACTTGGCCCCGTGATAACTTCTCGCGAAACACGACCGACCTGTCATTGTGGGCCCCGTGAACCTAGAAAACGCGCCGTACTCCTTTGTTACCACCGAGGCTTTTCTCGTCGCTTTTGGGCTCAAATCCCTGCGCGATCTGGCCGACCTCGAGCAATTGGCAGACGCCGGTGTGGCAGCGCCTTGACGTTGATCGATACCGTCACGGGTTTGCCTGCTCTGGTGAATGGGCATGTGGATCAGCAGTGCAGGCGTGGCGATGGGATGTCAGATAAGTCTACTGTTAACTTTCGTGGTGGAATTGATCCCCAAAATTCTCCCGGGGCCCCAAGCCATCCCCATCTTGATCGGCGAAACCTTCTAGGACTTCGTCTCCAAGGAGGGATCCGTCGCTGCGGGTCTGTCAGGAAATGTGCGGCCATTCCTGTGCCCCTTGCGCGTGGCGGATCTCAGTCCAAGAACGACGGCTGGTTGGGGATTGCTTCGTGTATAGCATGCAGCGAGGCTCCCGCAGATTGGTAGATGAACGCGCAAACCCTTGGCGTGACCGCACTCATGAGGCGACAGCTCGGCTCGTTTCATCTGCCCACCGATCACATCCTGTGAGGCAGGTGCCAATGACGCCGGATCTAATCGGCTGTCTCACACCGGGCGCGATGAAGGCGCACCCGGCAGAGCTTGGACCGGCGCCAGCTGGGTTCATCGATTTCTTTCAGGCGTCAACCACTGGCTCCTACCCTTCTGGCGCTGTGTCGACTGGTGATCCTTGCCCGCCTTTCAGGATTGGTAGACTGGGCACGCGAACCGGGTGTAGTCTGTTGGCGAGATCCGTTCCACCGGGTTCGTCTTCTTTGGGTTCTACGCCTGCCGAGGCAATCCGAAGAGTGGTGAGCAGATGCAAGCGCGCTCACCATCCATTTGTGAACAAGGAAGGTGAGTGTGGTGACGGCTCCATCGACAATCAACCCGAACATGGGCGGTCTTGATGTCGGGTGCGGTGAGGATGTTGCGCGCGCCGCCGGAATCAATGACGCGCGGAGGGGCAAAGCAAGATGTTGAGCAATCTGGTCGTTCAGTCGCAGGCCGGGGGAAGTGACCTCTACTCTGCGTGGGCAGAGCGCGGTGGTCACCGTGGCAGTGGGCACGTCACCCGCTATGGAAATCTACAAGCCCGACTGCAAGCATATGAGAGTGTCAACAACCAGATGCTCGCCTCTGATCCGACAGCAGATATCTGGACCAAACGGCCGGCAAGGTCGTGTGCGCGGACCTGATTGTGGCCTGTCGGGTGGCCTGTCGCTGGCCTGACGGCGGCCTGATCGCGCGGTCTGATCGCGCGGTCTGACCGAGCGGTGGAAGGTGCCAAACACCGTCGCCTGAGCACGGTTTTGGCAGACACATTTCACCGCCACGACAGGGTTCGTCTCACGCAAATAGTCAAATAGCTTGTTCCCTTTGGTTTCCCTGTCTCGACCAAAAAAAGTGTTTAACGGTTTTTGATTGTCGAGGGAAACCTGCGGACGCGGAGACCCCTTATATTCAGCACTTTCGCGACAATGGCACGTGAGGTGGTAACCCTGATGACCACCGTTTCATACTGGTTGGTTTCCCACTTTGGGCGATTTGGTTTCCCATTTTCCCGAAATGGAACCCGGTCAAGGCCCGGATGGAAACCAGATCCGGGCTGATGGAAACCAGATCCGGGCTGATGGAAACCCGGTTTCGTGCCTGTGCCGTGGTCAATCGTGCGGCCTTTGATGAAGATCGTCGGCGATGAACGCGTCAGCGCAGGCTGCCTGAACCCCGCTGACGAACTCCTTTTCAGTGATGGGCTATTTCGCAGGCCCGCCCTGTGACGGGTCACGGTGGCTCGCAGTCTGTATCTGCGCCCCCATCGCCTTCAGGGCCTGTATGCCCGCGAATGACGGCGGTGGATCACGATCCTCCGTGACCATGCGCCAGAACACCAGCCAGGCCAACTCGTTCTCGGTTGGCGGATGTGTGGAAGGCAGCTGCATACCGTCGACACTGCGGGTGGTCATTTGCCAAAGACCCCGCGCACTGCGGCCCGTGCCCGCTGCGTGAGCGAGGGATCCGCATGGCTTGAGGCTTCGCGGATCTCATGCAGCCAGGCGACCTCGT
>Ga0105054_10009988_pt1 | contig 12177 bp, 11 predicted proteins | sample BON02_FD_78091 | JGI IMG/M metagenome (GOLD analysis project Ga0105054, IMG submission 78091) | Freshwater microbial communities from Lake Bonney liftoff mats and glacier meltwater in Antarctica - BON-02 (megahit assembly) | ecosystem: Environmental > Aquatic > Freshwater > Ice > Glacier... | reverse complement strand
TAACGTGGCAGAGGTCAGCCGGCATACTCTGTTGCTGGTTGAGCTGCAATCGTCTTCTTCCACTGAAATCTAAAGCGCGTCTTAAAATCATTAAACTTGCTGCCTGATGAACACTAACATTAAGGGGTTTCATCCAGTGTTGTTTGCCCCATTGGGATGTGTAGGCCGGATCAATAGCCAGGACAGTTAAGCCGGCCCGAGAGCACATAGCAATAATTCGATCCCTGAATTTTGTGGTCGGAATGCCATGAATTGTTGACCTGAATTTTTTCGAAATGGTTTCTTTAGACAAAGTTTTTTCTGGCTCCCATCCCAGATTTTCAATTGCTAAGCTAGTGGCGCCATTCGCTAAAGAATATTTGATTAATTTAGTGATAGCATGCCGCAGAGTAGCGTCACGAGTTGAAGCTGATTTTTTGGCTAATGAAAGAGGAATGTCTAATGGCTTGCCGACTGGATTTCCGTGCCGATCACTAATCCATGCTGATAAATGCGATTGGTTAAGATCAACGCTCGCCAAGCGATTTGATTGAGGAAGCAATTCAGCTGGCTGAGCAGCGAAAGTTGCGTCTAAGTACCATGCGCGGCGTTGAGGATGATAACTAATTTTGTAAGATATGCTTCGCTGAGCGGTTATTTCAGCAGCTAATTCAGTTCCGAGGCGTTTAAAAATAACTGGTTTAAGAAACTGCAAGCGGCCTCGAGTTAATAGTTCTGGATAAGCAGCCTGAATTGTTTTTTGAAGACTAGGCGGAACCCGTAGTTCAACAATTCCTGTCAATGGATCAAATCGTAAAGTTTGATTGCCTAGCTTGCCTGGCTCCCCAGCAAACTCTAAAGAATGACGTTTGGCTTGCCATTCCCTCAGCCAAGATAGCTCTGTTAAGCCCGCTGCGACTAGACTATGACGGGTTTTAAGAAGCTGCTTGCCACCTCTAACAATATGCAAGCTGGCTTGCTGCTGATCATAGCCAACTTTATTTAATTTGTTTTTGAGAACGTTAAGACGACGTGTTTTCTGAAAATGTTCTGCTGGGGAACGATAACTATTAGGAGTTCCAGGCGGATTTTTGAGTTTCTTTTCAATGACTGCTATGCGAACTAACAATGATTTTAAATAACGTCTCTGGGCTTGACGAGCTGCCCGCCATTCAGCTTGAGCACGTCTCGAAATGCTGCCGGCTTGACGGGAAGTTAAACCGCGGGCTGTTAAATCACGTTTCAGTTTAGCTGAATCATTTTTATTCCAGTTACTGCCGGCTGCAGTTCGCTGAGCTGTTGCCCAGCTTTCCTGTGATGATAATTCTGCTCCAATCAAGTGAAGTATTTCAATTTCATCTGCTGTCGGATTAAGTCTTGTTCTGGTTGCTGTTTTGCTGGGTAAGGCCGGAATGAAAGCTGGGGAGATTGTCCGTAACTTCTTACTGTTTTTCTGATTGTGTTTCATTATTTTATTTCAGTGGCCGCTAAGGCTCTTGCTGCACGAGCTTTAGCTGATCGTTTACCATATAATCTAGCACAGAAACTAGTTAAAACATCTGTCATGTCGCGCACTAAATCATCTTCCAGATCACCTTCTTCAATGATTAATATTTTGCGATTTTGAGCTGACAAAGCGGCTTCAATATAGTCCACTCCGAAGCGTCCTAAACGATCGCGATGCTCAACAGCAATCACAGTCACGCTCGGGTCAGCTAAAAGTTTCTTTAGTTTAGGTCGAGCGCCATTCAGACCACTGCCAATTTCAGTGATTACTTTTGACACTGTTTGATCACCAGCAGTTATGGCAGCTACTACTCTTCCGACCTGTCTTTCTAAATCATTTTTTTGATCATGACTTGAAACACGAGCGTAAACTACTAAATGATTAGTTTGCTCTATGACAGGTTCTGTTTCCACAAGAATAGTTCCTGTCGGAAGTTGAACGGCTTTAATTGGCAGAATTCCTTGATGAAAGTAACGATAAGCGGTCGCTGGAGCAATGCCGTTTAATAAAGCCCAATCTTTCAGTTTCATATAACTATTATACGCTATTTGTTATAAAAAGACTTATTTCTTTTAACAGTTCCGAACCCCAGTCCAGGGACAGAATTTTGTCACCAGTTAATTTCTGTGGAGCTATTTGGTCAACTGGAATGGCAAGAATGAGTCACTGATCACGTAGCAACAAAGCTGGCTTAGCTAACTGGCCGCCATTATTAACGGCTTGCCGGAGCGGCTTCGGTAAATCCGAAATGATTTCATGCCAGCCATAATCTTTACCAGTGGCTGGATTAGCAACTAAAGGCAATTTAAGCCGCAGAATGGCTTGTTTACTAGTTATTCTGGACCATTGGGAGAGTTGCTGGTCAGCTGGATCAAGTCTGACAGTGCTCGCTGACAATTGCGGAGCTGAAGGACCTGAAACTCCCACGCTTAAAAGCGTGGGAGTTTCAGAGTGCCGTCCTTTCCGAAAGGCGCGCCAAGTAGCACTCAGCAAGCGATACTAAAGAAATGCAAGACTTAGAAAGAATACTGGCCGCTGTTTCAGCTATGCCTGATCAGTCTTTAATGAGCCCTGAGAGATTGAAGGAGCAGTCCAAGAACCTGAAAGGATTTGAAGCAGTACAACTGGGAAAATCAGCTAAAGGCCAGCCGATTGAGGCATTACATTGGCCTGGATCAGGAGAGAGCGTAGTAGCCTGGGGTTTCCCTCATCCCGATGAGCCAACTGGTGCTTTGGCGTTAATGATGCTAGCTGAGGCCCTTAGCGCAGGCCGACTGCCTGAGTTCGCTTTAAAACTTGACTGGTGGCTAGTGCTGTGCGCTGACCCCGATCAGGCTGCCATAAACAAATGGATCGATCAGCCTAGTTTGGATACTTATTTAGAGGGCAACTGGCGGCCTTTATATTCCAGCTTAGAAGTTGACTATCATTTTCCTATTATGGATCCTCCTTTCATTCAAACTCGCCATCAAGCCCCAACAGGAATTGCCTTGCCACTTCCTGAAAGCTGTTTACTAGCTGATTTATTGGATCGCACCAGCCCTAAATTATTAGGGCTAATGCACGCCAATCATGTCAGCGGAGCTTATGATTATTTCCTGCAACGGCCTTCCTCAGATCTAATTCAGGCGATTGACAGTGTTTGTCGCAGATTAGGAATAGCCCGTCATTTAGGTGAGCGTCCTGATCCTGGCCGACGTTGGCGGACTGCTCGCCCTGATTTATTGCGCGAAGTAGAGCTCAAGGAGCGCCTCAGGCGAGCTGAAGTTAGATTTGGGCCACTAGCCGGACGCTCCTTAGCTGGCTGCGTTTCAGCTGCCCAATATTTGCAATCATTGCGAGCTGACGCTCAAGTAATAACTCCTGAAGTAGGTCTCTGGCAGCCAAAAGGAATAGACTGTCTTTCTTCTTCCGGGCAAGTGCGCCAAATAACCATCCGGCGCTTTAAAAGTACTAAGGGCTGGCGTGAAGGATTTTATGGAAACCTGGTCCTACCCGGAGGCCAAACTATTGAAATTTGCTATCTGACTCAGCCGGCTCAAGGGCCAGCTTCCGATCGGACTAGCAGCATACCTTTGAGTCGTGGGATGGCTGGAGTGGAAGCTGTCGAAGCCAGACGGCATTTACTGACCAAAGCTGACCTGATCTGGAAATCAGCTACTAGGCAGCTGAAAGGCCAAAATTCGCGCTGGCTGAATGAAAGACGGCAAGTGACAGTTCCAGCCAGTCGCGTTAATGACCGTTCGATGTTAATTTTCCGTTGCGATCAGACTTATCGTCGTCCGGCCACAGTAGCTCAAGTCGAGGATCTTCAGTTACGATGGGGAATGCAAAGCTGCTTATGGCTGGGCCATACCCTGCAGCTTTACCAGCATCATAACCTCCAGCAGCAAGCTAATGACCAGCAAGCCTTGCTTGAAGAAGCTAAAAGCGGACTATTGTCCGGATTACCGGCGCTAGCTGATCCTGCTCAAGCAGCTCGTTCGCAAATTGCCCGATTGTTGCTATGTGCTTCAGAGTGATCTTCTCTACCTAGCTTTGAGACTGGTGCTGATAACCTATTGTAATGACCGATATTTCTAATCCTAACTGGCCTGAGGAGCTACTTGAGCCAATCATCAATGATCGCCGTAATCTAATTGATCATTATAAATATTGGAAAGAAGAGGCGATTATTGCTGATCTTGATCAGCGGCGTCATAGCTTCGCTGTTATTTGCGAAAATTTAGCTAATGATTTTAACGTTGGGACTACTGTTCGTAATTGCAATGCTTTCCTGGCTAAGGAAATTTGGATTATAGGACGAAGAGGATGGGATAAAAGAGGAGCAGTTGGCACTTATAAATATCAGCATGTTCATTATGCGCCGACTTCAGTTGAAGTAATTGAAGATTTTCGTGCTCGTGATTATCACATTGTGGCTATTGATAATCAAGAAGGAGCTAGTAATATTTATGATTATCATTGGGCGGAGAAAACATTAATGATTTTTGGTCAGGAACAAATAGGGGTCTCTCCTGAGTCTCTTTCCTTGGCTGATGAGTGTCTCTACATTCCTCAGTTCGGCTCAACTCGATCCTTGAATGTTGGGGTGGCTTCTGGGATGGCTATGTTCTCTTGGATCGGGCAGCATGGCAAAAGTGCTTAAAAGCTTAACTAATTCAGCCGCAGGCCGTCGTTTGCAGCGGACGACGAGATCTTTGCTGCCGTATTTAAATCCTAAGCCAGCTCAATTGCGAGGGATGCTGCTCATTGCTGCTATATGCCTTCTAGCTGACTGGGCTGTTAAGAAATTCAACTGGTGGTATTCGATTCCTCATTTCGCTGAACGTCCTATTTGGATCCTGGCTTTGTTTCTGATTGCTTGCCTGCTGCTTTTGTCGGTCATTCCTACTCGATGGATGATGATCGGATGCGGCCTATTATTAGGCGGGCTTTTTGCTAACTTAATTGACTTACAAGTGGATGGAGTGGTTTGGAATATGATCCCTCTATTGGGAGATACCTACGCCAATCTGGCTGATGTGGCTATTGTCTCCTCCTTGGTGCTGCTTTTGATGGGTCTCTTAGGGCGCTTTTTGAAGCTCTGGCAGCAAGGATATTTCAGTGCAAAAGAGCGAGCTTAAAGGCTAGCTAAAACTGTCGCCCAGGGGTCTTCAGGGCGTTCAGGCATACTAGGAGTGCCTTCTCCTCTTGATAAAGATTCAACTCGAGCTACTGAACGTCGGAAAATTAAAGCTCTGTCTTGATCTGAACCAAATCCTAATCTAGCTTGCATCCATGGAGCGCCAACTGCTAAATGGAAATTACTGCGCGGCAATACTTCCCGCAAAGCATGAATTCCCCAGGCGCTTTCCACTCCTGAAATTATGTAGCGGAAAGGTAATGGAGCTAAATGATCTTGAATGTCTTGCAAGCGTGAGTAAACCCATGGCACTCGATCAACTCCCATCGAATTCAAATACAAGTACAAGGTATTAACACGAGGATAAAGCGAGCCAAGCAGATCGCAGGTCCTGGCCAGCATCTCATTATTCTGCCATGCCAAAGTGGGGATCATCAAATAGCCACGCTCAGCCCCTAGCTCAGCGAACTGCTGAGACATTCTCATTCCCACTAAAGCTTGAGGCTTAGGATCATTAAGCCAAGCTGAGAAATCGGGAACTACCATTCCTCCTAGCCTAAACTGCTCAAAGAAAGGATGACTCCATAATGAAAAACGTTGCCGCCAGATCAACCGCGAAAGTGCATGCTGACCAATGAAACCTAAAGTAACTTTATTGGGGTCAGGAAACTGAGCTGTGATTGAATTAGTCCATTCGCGTTCAGGCAAATGACGCATTGAAGAAGAAACAGTTCCGTAGTCAATCCAGTAATTACCTTCAGGAAGTTCAAAAGGTAATCCTTTTTTAGCTGGCATGACCCTCGGAATAACTTGAGTTATCGGCCAGTCCGCTGCCTGAGGCTGGCTGATGCGAAGCTGAGGGTCTAGTCCGTTCATCGCTTTCAACCATTGTTCCATTTGCGGATAAGCGCAAGTCAGAACCGGAGATTCAATAGAAGCCAGCAGTTCAGCTTGTCCTGAATACCAAGATTCATAAGCTGGAGCGTCAATCCTGGTGCCAGTTACAGTTCTTAGTCCTGAATTAGCATAAATAGTTGGCTGCCCGTCAGGTCCAGCAAGTGCTGGTAATTGTTCCCCTGGTAGATCAGAGCTCATCAAAGTCCTCGTCAAAGTCTTCATCAAAGTCTTCATCAAAGTCTTCCGGTGGATCTACTGGTAGTAATGGCTTCTCTGCTGCTAGCAGACTTGATTGCCCTGAGCCTAGCTGCTGTTGCAAAGAGGAAGGTAGGGTTGAAAAGCGATGAGCGGCCTGAAGCCAGCGACGAATCATGGTTACTCTCATCTCTGAGACTTGCTGATCGCTCAATGAAGAAATCCAATCCCATATTTCAGCTGGAAGCGTATCATATAATTCAGCTAATACTTGCAGCATTTCAGTGTCATTGCCAGCCCGTAGTAAAATGTAAAGATCAGCGCGCTGAAGCTCAGAGTCAGAAAGATCTTTTACTTCAAGAGAAGCTAAGTCTACTACTTGGTCAGCACAGATCGCTTTCTTCAAAGGCTGCTTAGGATCTTCCTGCTGGGCTTCATCATCATCATCGGAGATTTGCTGATCATCACGTTCTTTAATTTTAGTAGCATAAGCATGCAATTTAGAAACTGGGGTCTCTTTCTTAACTGCTAGCTCAGCTAGCTCGACTTGGCTTTCTTGATTGTCAAGACGAGCCACTACTTCAGCGTGAGAGGCAGTTAATGATCCATTAGCGACCATGGTCTGCACTTTCTCAGGTAAACGCAGCAGCCCTAAGCGCTTAGTAACTTGGGAGCGATCAACGCCCAATTGAGCGGCTACTTGAGCGTGAGACCAATTAAAGGCTGCAATCATGCGCTGCATGACTTTCGCTTCATCTAATGGCGAAGGATCTTCGCGCTGCAAATTCTCAGAAACTAGTTCAACTAGCAGCTGTTGATCAGTGGCCTGATGCACTGAAGCAGGAATAGTCTTCCATTCTAGGGCTTTGAAAGCTGTTAATCGCCGATAGCCAACTACTAGCTCATAAGGCTTACCATGGCTTTTATCTTGCGCCGGACGAACCACAATCGGATGCAGCAGCCCTTGAACACGAATGTTCTCAGTTAATTCCAGTGGCGGCTCAGGGTCAGAGCGGACATTATCAAGTAATTGAATATCATCAGTGGCAATTTCCTGAATGTTAGGAGGCGTGTAGGGATAATCAGGAAGTACAATTATTTCTTCTACTTCCACTTCAATTTCAACTTCGGAATCGAAAGGTAATACTTCATCGTCTGAGCTCATGGAATAATTATATCGGCTAAAAATCCACTCTGCCCGATTCTTGGAGACACGCAGCACCATTTATTTGTCAGAGTGCATTTTTCTGCTTAAGCGTGATAAGTTCAATTATTAGTTTTAAAAATTCGGAAGCCAACAGGGCAAGCCGGCCATTATCAAGGAGTAATTATGAGTATTAATTTTGTTGAGCAGTCCGGATCAGAAATTGTTGGTGTTTATCCAATGGCTGTTGCTTTTTATACTGCCTATTTAATGGGTGGAGGGGAACAAGGTTTTCCTTTTCCTGTTGGTCTAAATCAAAAAGAACGTGGTATTTTTGCTGAGGCACGACGCAATATCTGTCAGGCTATTGCCGACGGAGAGCGGATTGACTTGGATGGTGGCGAGCAAGCCACAGTGCTAATGTTCGGTGGCGCCCTTAAAAAGAGCGGATCGGCTTCCGAAATGCGCCAGAGCCTGGAAGCAGCTTCAATGCGCGCTCAACTAGCAGCTTTTTACGAGAAATTAGGAGTCCCTGATACCTTTTAAAGCCAGGGGAATCGCTCTGCTAGTGTTAAGTTAACCATATGGCACCTAAAACAGAACATATTTGCACACAATGCGGGCACGTTCAGGTCAAATGGTCTGGGCAATGCGGTGGCTGCCAGGAATGGAACACGCTCGAAGAGCGGCCGGCCTCCTTAGCTCCGTCATCAATGGGGATCGCTAAAGGAATTGCTAAAGGAGCTAAGCCGACTGCTGCTCCGGCTAGCATATCTAAGCTTTCTGATCATGATGCCGCTGAATATCCTCGTTTCTCAGCTGGATTAGGAGAAGTGGATCGTGTCCTGGGCGGCGGAATAGTTCCCGGATCAGCTATTGTGTTATCTGGTCTTCCTGGCTCAGGGAAATCAACTATGATGAGTGCCACTTGCGATTTCTTGGCCGGTGACGGCAAAAAAGTACTTTATGTAGCTGGAGAAGAATCAGCTCAGCAGATCCGCTTGCGAGTTGACAGAATGGGACTTAAAAATTCTAGCCAAATTGACATTACTTCGACTTGTGAAGTAGGAGCAATCTGTGCCAGAATTTCCTCAGGATATGATTTCGCAGTAGTTGACTCAATCCAGACTGTCTGGGATGAGGAACTTTCAGGGGCGCCAGGATCAGTCTCAATTGTCAAAAGCGTCGGCCAGGCTTTAGTGCGGACTGCTAAAGAATCAGGCTGCGCAACATTAATAGTCGGCCATGTTAATAAGGACGGAAATTTAGCCGGGCCTCGCCATATGGAACACATGGTTGATGTGGTAGCTGAGCTGACCGGCGAACGGACTGAATCTTACCGAATTTTGCGAGCCCAAAAAAATCGTTTCGGGGCCACTGACGAAATTGGAGTTTTTGAAATGACCGGTCAGGGTTTAATTGAAGTCATTGATCCGACCAGCATGTTCTTATCTGAGCACAGTCAACAAACTCCTGGCTCAGTAGTCTGCCCTACTCTGGAAGGCACTAGACCTTTGCTGATCGAAGTCCAGGCGTTAGCTTCCCCTACTCATCTGCCAACTCCGATGCGGAGAGCCAGAGGAATTGATAAGAACCGCCTTGATCTGCTACTAGCAGTACTTGGGCAGCGCTCCGGATGGCATCTTAAATTAGGAACTCGTGACATTTACTTGAATGTCTCTGGCGGACTAAAAGTAGAAGAGCCGGCTGTTGACTTAGCGGTCTGCGTGGCAGTTGCTTCAGCGGCCAGCGGACGAGCAGTCCGGAAAGAAGTTGCTGTCTTCGGCGAAGTATCATTACTGGGAGAAATAAGGCCAGTCCAGGGAGCTGACCGGCGCTTAGCTGAAGCGACCAGAATGGGCTTCAAAACTATCATTGCTGGCCCTAGACAAGGCACCACTTCAGTCAAAACTCTGAAAGCTGCTTTGAATGCCGCTCTGGAAGCTAATCCTTCAGATCCGATTGCCGAAGAAGAATAATGCGCTGCTGCGGCCTTATTTTTCTAAATCCCAGTCGACAATGGCCGGCGAAAAGCGCCCTGGCCCGGCCGAGACATAGTACCGTCTTAATATGCAACAATTAATTTCACAAGTTGTTCTTTCCTCTTGGCCTTGGCGGCTGGGAACAGTTGTTTATGAGCCGCTGCTAACCTCAGATTTGGCCAGCTGGCAATTATCTGACCTGGAAGAGCAGCCATTCGCCTCACCTCCTCAGGAGTTAGCTTCGCCAATCCCTCAGAGCCTCAGCTCTCAATGGCTAGGTATTCCAGCTGCATTACTGGACCCGCGTAAGGAAAGTTCAGCTAGAGGCCGGGCTTTGCTGGCTTACTTAGAAGCTGACCAGCAAATGCTACTGTCGGCCTTCCAACTAGTAAGCCCTGAAGCTCAGCAAGTCTGCTTGGAGCTTTCTGAGCTGCCAGAGCAGCAACTCAGCAGCTGGCTTTCAGAGCGAGGATTATCAATTGAAGACATTTCCTTAGCAAACTTAGAAGGATTTCTTGAGATGCTGCTGAGCTGGGAAGCGGAAGATCATCACGCTTTGCTGGCTGACTGGTGGGAGCAATGGGAAATTCCTCACCGCCCCGGCCCAAGTGCTTTCCGAACCGAATGCGGACCTAAAGGAACAGTCTTTGCTTCTTATGGCGATCAGGCCCGCTCAGTTTGGCTACGCGAAGTTGAATCCACTGACCTGGACAGTTTTTCGTTATGGTCTGCTTTGCGTGTCCACTGGGCTTGGAGAATCGAATTTGCAGATCAGCCCTGGCCGGGACTTGCTGTGCTGCCGAAGCTAAACCAGCTCCGTTTTTAATTACTCCGCAGAACTTAATGAAGATTAATAGGGGCAGTGTTTGCTGCCGGACCAGCGACGGACAGCTTCTTCAAGTTCAATAGGGGAAACTGGCAAAAGAATATACTCCGAAGCTCCTGATTCATAAGCCATAGCACGCTCCTGCAATCCGGAAGCATGAGAATGACAGATCACTGGAAGCTCAGCTAAAGGCCCTGGGCTATGACGAACCTTGGATACTAATGAGTGCTTAGCGCCCACTGAAGGGGCTTGGCAAAGAACCAATTGGTAATCAGCATCTGCTGAGCGTAGCATTTTAAGAGCATCAGAGTCAGAGGCCACTGCTTGAACATTGCAATCAGAAACTGACAGCAGGTCGTTAAGCAGATTTCGCATCCCCGCTTGAGGCTCTACAACTAGAATTCGAGTTTTCTGTCGGGGGCTCACAAAACTAGTCTGCCTGAATAGATTTTAATTTTCAGAAGTTTTGTTGGAAAATTTTCTTGGAAACGGCCAGCATCAGCCAGGGAGAGAGTTTTGCTGCCAACTTGAAGAGAAGACCAGTCGTGGCGATTTTAAAAAGGCGATATTAGATATGTGGATAATAAAATCGGCCAACTGCTCCCTGCTCCTGAAATCCCGGCCGCTGAATTAGTGGCTTGGATTTATCATCCTCAAACAGCAGTTAAAATTACTGGTCCTCAGCATCAAATTCTGCAACTACCTGAGCCATGGCAGTTGCTGGCTTTATTAGAAATGGCCATCTTGCAGCATAACTGCTGGGCTTTACTGGACGGGCCTCGCGCCCAGCGGACTGATTGGCTGCTGGACATCTGGTGGGAAGAGCAGCCGGAAATGCCTAGTAGGCTTTTAGAAAAAACTCAGGCTCGTTCAGTTAATCTTGCAGCCTTATCCGACGCCATAGCCGAGTATATTCAATCATGATCGTTCTTTTAGAAGCTAATTTGTCGGGAATGGGCTCTCCGCCTCCTTCAGCGCCAGCTTTGGATTTGGGAGATGGAATTTCCTGGAGCGAAGATCCTTTACGCTGGCAGCTGCAATTACCAGCTTCCCCTGAGCAAGCTGCACAAATGATTCGTCGTCATCAGCTACCTCAAAACACTGAACATCCTTACGTTTTCTCTTTGCGTCAAGATAACACGGAAATTAAATTAACTGTCGCCTGTCAGCCTGATGAATGGAAAATATTGCAAGAGGAATTAGCAAAAAAGTCCCGCTTGCGCTCTGCTTCAGTACCAGCCGGACTGTTAAAACTGGAATGGCCTTTCCTGCATCCAGCTCTCTCTCATTTGCAACGTGGAACTGTTAAATTAGGCCCGGCTTGGCTGCAATGCTCTCCTGAAGAATCCAGGATGATCATGTACCTACCGGCCGATGATCAGTTATTGAATACTTTGAGGCAGTCAGGTTATGTGCTTCAGCCTTCCAGTGATGCTTTGGAAGATGTGATGTGGGGTGAAGTAATTATGGGACGAATTTTTAAGCCTGATCAGGAAAGCCGCGAAACGCCGGAAGGCCCAGCTCCTTTCCTGATGCTACATGGATTGGCTTCCAGTCTTGGTAATCCTACTTTAATGCAGCCTTTCGCAGCTCCCTTGGTTATTTCAGACAGTGAGGAGCTAGAGCGTATTATCCGTCAGTCATGCAGTCAGCCAGCTGAAATAGGGCTTGATCAAGAAGAGCTTTCTGATTTGGATTTGACTTTTCGCCAGGAGTATGCTGGCCTAGCAGTCGACGATCTTGAGTTGCTGCTACGGACTATGGTCGGCTTTACGGAAGGACTAGCTACTGATGTTTGCCAAATTAACGATATTGAGGACTTATCTGAAGAATGGATGAGCTATACTTTCCAGGCTCTGCTTTGCTCGCTAACTGCTGGATCGCGTGTGGCTCGCGCTGAACTGGCCCGTGACGGCTACGAAACTTCCTTGGAGATTGAGCTTGGTGAGCAAAACTTATCTGATTTAATTAATGGACAGTTAACTTTCGCTGATAGCATGCGGAGAGCGATCGGCGATGATC
>Ga0105054_10009986_pt1 | contig 12179 bp, 15 predicted proteins | sample BON02_FD_78091 | JGI IMG/M metagenome (GOLD analysis project Ga0105054, IMG submission 78091) | Freshwater microbial communities from Lake Bonney liftoff mats and glacier meltwater in Antarctica - BON-02 (megahit assembly) | ecosystem: Environmental > Aquatic > Freshwater > Ice > Glacier... | reverse complement strand
CGATCACGTCTGGTTTAATGGCTGGTTCAGCAGGCGAAGCAGCTGAAGGAGTTGTGCAGCCGGCGAATGCAGGTGCAAGTTTGGGAGCGCAAGCCGTTCGCGACGGCGGGCTATAACCAGCGTCTCATCTATTCCATGTTCACATAAGACACATTAGATGAGAAGGGACAAGCCAGAGACACAAGTACACATGTAACTTTTAATGCTCCAAACTCGACAAAGAATTCTCCAGTCGCCGCTGGCTGAAATCCCAGAGAGAGAAAAGTTTATTATAAGACAACCACCAATAGGGGAAAAAGATGATTATGATATTGTAAATCCCCAACTGCTCGCGAACTGGATTGGAAAAAAACTTTCCAAAAGATACGTTTGACCTAAAAAGGGCCTAAACTAAACGTTCTGATTCGTGACAAGATCTCGTTCGTAGGCGTTGCTCACTTGACGCACGGCGGTAGATCTTGTTCGTGGGCGCTTTATCGCTTGTGGCACGCAGTGGTATCAGGCTAAATACCTCTGTCGCTGCGTTCCCGCAAGAACTCCCGCCGTTATGCGCCTCAGACACAGACAGGTTCAACTGTGGCGGCACTCAACACATTATTAATCAGGGTCGATCCTCCAACCATTTCCTCCATTACTTAATAAAATAGTTTATTGTATGTAATCGTACGCCACCCCGAACACGAACAGGGGAGCAACAATTTGGTTGTCAAAAAAATATTGAGTGACTGCTGAATGCGTATTGAACTATCAAGAGGGGAGCACACTCCCCCCGTATTGAAACTATCCCCTCTCGACCTCATTACTCTGGTCCGATCCAGTGGGCGAGCAGCGACGTCGGGCTAAAGCCCTCCGCCGCCGCGCTAAAGCCCTCCACCGCCGCGCGCGCCCAAGATTCTTCCAACATCTGTTCCTCCGCACAAGGCACGACAGAAGAGAGGCGCGTGCACATATATGCAGACATGCAAGTGGCCGCCGTCCGCGGAACCGTCTTCTGATCCGAATCCCCACAGCTTGAGCTGTTCCCACACGTGAACTGGATGCCACCCTGCACGGAGGGGCTTGCAAGGACGCCTTTGGAGAGCCCAAACTCGTGGCACGGAACGACGGCGACTTTTGATTTTCATGCCCACCCAAACCCCAGATCTGCTGCCAAGCCTCTTACATGTACGAGTCGCTCTTTTTTCTGGGCTCCTCCTTCTGGATGCAGCAAGCATAAGTAAAATACATCACCATGATAACCGAAGTGACGGACGCAAATATGATCGGATATGTGAAGTCAGGCGGCGGCGCCAGCTTGCCCTGGCGCTTGCCATCAGTCCCAATATTCCCCGTGTCCTCGATGATGGTGCCATTCTCGTAGGTTTTGGGCACATCTTCGGGCGCAATGATTCTTGTGAGCGCAGCCGCAGGGTCGTTCGCATCCAGCTTGTTGGACCCCGTTTCGCCGCCGCCGCCGCCGCCGCCACCCATGCCGCCGAAGCTGGGCATGGATTGCAAGCCCAACAACGGAGAGGTCCGCTTCCCTGCATCACTCTGCGCTGACACAGCATGCTGCTTCATCTCCGCTGTCGTTGCAGTGCTGGTCGCGACTGCCCCCGCCTGCGCCGCCGCAAGCTTTACCGCAAACGGACTTGCTGCTGTCTGGTGCCCGCACGTTGACAGCAGCACCGCCGCCAGCAACAGCATGTAGCTGCTCATGGGAGACTGCAAGCACAGAATCCGCCACAACACGTGTGTCATTTGCCTGCGCTCACACCTCCCTCTCTCTGTGCTCCCTCAACACCACACCCGCTCAAACAAATTGCCGGAACACGCAGCGCGATCCAAGCTTGCCTAACACAGCACGTGCCTCGCCAGTGCTTTGCTGCCGCTTTTGGAAACCTGATTGTTCTGAACGATCACTCAACTTTTAGTACGGGCCACAATTGTACTTGCTGCAAAGTGCGCACTTGGACACATCCAAGACTGGACCAAGTCATTGTCCATTCAGAGGAACAAGGAGACGACGGCCGCTGCGCAACTCATCCAACTCCGGGTCAAGGCAACGTCGAAAATGTCGATTGCGATGAGCACATGCACCAAGGCTGCAGGCGCCCTTGCCCTGCTGGCTCTGCTCGATCCCGCAGAGGCCTTTCATGGCCTTTCTGCCGCTCGCATGGCGGTACCGCACGCAAGTACGTGTTTCCTCTGCTGCTGTGTCCTTGTGCTGAAATGTCAGTGACCATCTTGTGCAGTCAGGAGACCAGCTTGTGCCCTGTATCTCACTTTCATGTTCAGTGCGCCCGCTGAATCTGACGCAACGGCTGACGGCAAAAGTTTGTTCTCAGTTGTGCACAGCACAGCCTGGCCTTGTCGCTGCATGCCAGCTGACACTGTCACTGCTTTGCTGCACAGGACGGGGAGGGCTTCAGCACCTGCGTGCTGCACCTGTTTGTGCACCGACCCGCCGTAGTCCCAGTCTGCTCACGATGATGGCGAGCGAGGACAAAACGGTGTTGCAGCGCGCGGGGCATTCCATGGCGAGCCTTGCTGTGTTTCTGTCCCTGGTCATGCCCGCATACATTGCGCCTGCGCGTGTTGCGGCACAAGCCCCCAGCGCCCCAGCATCAGAAAAAAAACTCGATGGGGGGGCGAAGGTCGAGAAGCAGCCGATGGGTAAACGCGGCATTGAAAAGGCGTCGCTCTCGACCGACGAGTCCGTCAAGAAAATTCAAGAAAAGGCCGAGCTCTTTGGGGAAATTCTTGCAGATCTGCAAGACTTGTACGTCGACCCAGTGGATCTCGACAAACTCGCCGAGACGGGTTTCCAGGCCATGCTCAATTCGCTCGACCCCTACACCGAATTTGAAAACGTGGAGGCTGCCAAGGTGATGCGCACACAGACCATCGGCAATTACGGTGGTGTTGGCCTTGTTATCTCCAAAAACAAGGACTCCAAGGGCGCAGATCTGCCATACATCACTGTCGTCAATGCCTTTGAGGGCTATGCGTTTGATGCAGGTATGCTCTTTCGCGCGCCCTTCTCTCTCGCTTTCTTTCGCGTGCACTCTTTCTCACACGCGCACACCACAAGCACAAATCAGACTTCTGGTGACGCGCAGCAGCGTCGGGGCTGTCCTCCGCCGCCGCGCGCCCGATCATGACTATGAGATTCACACAATTTCAGGTATGAGGGTGGGAGATACTCTGGTAGCTATTGACGACAAGGATGTTAAGGACATCTCGACTGGTGATGTCAGTGCGATGCTCAAGGGCGAGCCCGGATCCAAGGTCCAACTGAATTACAAGCGCCCGGGCCTTCCAGATGTACAGGTACCTCTTTGCTCATGTATGCGAGTCTCCAGAATCCTGCCTTCAGGATCAAAAAAAATGAACATACATTTATACATGATATATTTATGTAGGTAAATATTTATTCTCGTACATGCTGCACGTATGCTATGGTGCACGCGCGTGCTCATGTATGCAGACGTGCAATGTTTGCAAGTATGTCTGTGTGTTGCACGTATGTATGTAGTTTTGTCAATTTGTGTGCTCGCGAAAGCCTGCATCCTGTCAAGGGGGCGCGCGGCGGCTGCCGCGCGCCCACCCGAAGAGGACCGATAAGGAAGGAAGTGTGTTGAAACTTAGGGGTCAAATAGATTAGGGTATTGAAATGTAATGAAAGGGGTCAAATAGGGTAATGTATCGAAATGTATTGAAACTACCCAATATGTAGGGTAGCTACCCTATTTTTGACTGCTCTGGAATTGTGTTATCAATACACTACTACATACCCTTGCGTGTATGTATCCCCGGCTTTTTTTGTCGCGAGCTTCTGCGCACGTCGTGTTTTACGATGCACCACTGGGCCGCAACGGATATGAATTATTATGTAAAAATATAAATATTTATTAGTTCAATATATACATACATATTTGTTCATGATGTCACGCATATCCATACATTCATCCATGACGAGCACGAATATCAAATATGTATGTAAGTACTGAACATGTGGAGAAATATGTATGTAAGTATTGAAGATGTGGAGTATATCTGAAATATGGTATGTATCGTATACTTGTCGATGTATATACGCACACACCTATATTCATGTACGACTAGCACGATTATCTTGTGTGTATAAATGTACTGAACACATGCAGTGCAGGTCCGTGTTGATGCAATGCATATATATTTGAGTTATAGTATCATTCATACACAGGTGTGTTTGTGAGTATGTGTGTAAATATATATATGCCATGAACAAAAGGGTGTGCTCTTGCGCTGTGCAATTGGGCATGACACTGATTTCCATCCATGTGTGCCTGCACGGATGTATGAACATATATATACGCACACAAACATACACACGTGTGCATGTACATAAAAACAGAAAGCCGAACTAACACGCAAAATCGTGCTGCTACGCGATGTGCCGCTGGGCATGACGTTAGGCAAGGATGAGGATCGTGTCGGTTACGTCAAACTGCAGGGGTTTAGTACCTCTGCTGCTGCTGAACTTGCCTATGTCATTGGACAGCTCCAGGTATTGTGTGTTATGTCATGTGCTGTGAGCTGTCTCGTGTGTTGTGTTGTGTCATGCTATGTATTGTTTGTTATGTCACTGAGCAGCTCTGGGTACTGTGTGAGGTGCAATTTTTCGTGTGTTGTTTGGTTATGTAGTGTGTGACATGTCGGGCAGCTTTGAGTATATTGCGGCATGTCATGTGTTGTGTCATGTGTTGTGTCATGTGTAATGTGTAATGTCATGATAGTGCACTGTGTGGTTAAATCATTGGGCTTTTCCGGGTATTTTGTGTTATGTCATGTTTTGTGTGTTTTCATGTTATGTACTGTGTGTTGTGTTTGGCAGCTTTGGGCATCGTGTGTGATGTCATGTATTGTGTGGTGTGTGGTGTTTTGTGTGTTGCTATGTCATGTCTTGTTTCGTCATGTCATTTGGCAGCTCCAGGTAGTTAGATTAGGGAATTGTGTGTTGTATCATGTATTGTGTGATGAGTCATCCTTGTGTGTTGTTATATCGTTGGGTATGTATTGTGTGATGTGTCGTTGTATGATGTCATGTGTTATCGTATTATGTGATGTGTCATGTATTACTTGATGTGTCGTTGTGTGTTTTTATATCGTTGGACAACTCCACTCAATGTGTAGCATGTGATTCATTGTGTTGTATGTGTAGGGTTCCGAGATATACAGTGTGGTATGTCATGTACCGTTATATGTGTATATACATATATATGTTACGTTGTGTATTGTAGGGTACGTCATGTATATATGTATATATATATACATGTAAATACATATTTATATACATCATGTCATATATTGTGTATTGTAAGTAATGTAATGTCATGAGACGGCTCAAGGTATTCATGTACATGAGCGTATACAGTTATTCGCGTGGTGGCTGATCGTACGTGTAAATCTGTGTAAGCATGCAAATATATGTAAGCATGTAAATGTATGTTTTTATATGCATACATGCATACAAGCACAAACCGGGTGCATGCATGCTGCATGCATGCATGCATACACAGCTAACATGCATCCTTTCAAACATGCACAGGCATAAACGCTGCTCAAAGCACTCGCCCAGTTACATCGAATATATAGATAGGTACAAAAATGTCTGCATACGTAGCTAACACAATTTCGAATACACACAGGCAGAATCGCCGCTCAAGGCCCTGGTGCTAGACCTGCGCGGCAACCCCGGCGGGCTCCTATCGTCGGCCATCAAAGTCTCTGAACTCTTCATCAATGAGGTCAGAACTCATGCAGGCATCCACATGTACAGCCTATTTCAGATGGGTTGCGAGTCGATCGTTTTAAACGCTCAAGTTCGAGCCCAACAAGAACTTACCCTTGACTATTAGTGACAGTTTGCACTGACAGTCAACCATCACAAAGTTTATGAGCTTTTCTGAACTTGAACTTGTAAAACGTCCGATTTCGCAACTCATGTGAGATCGGCTTGAAATGAGCCACATCGCACAGTGACATGAGTCATGGATAGCTACAGGATTCATTGATTCATGAACAGGTCATTTGGGAGGCGTCTTCGTGAGTTGTGTCCATACGTTATGTGCCTAGTATGCGTCTACAAAGCGTCGATTAGCCTCGATACATTCTGTTTCTAAAATGTGTCTATCATTTGTGCGTAGAATAATGTATCTGTTAATCAATGTTTTATTTGATCTGTGTATTATGAGTCTATTAGCCTCGATGCATTCTGTTTCTATAATAAGTCTAAAATGTGTCTTATGATGTGTCTTCAGATGTGTCTAATAACCTCGATACATTCTGTTTCTATAATATGTATAGAATGTGTTTTATGAGGTGTCTGTGCAATTCGATACATTGTGTATCTATACTATCTATTACGTGCATGATTCGGAAAATAAGCCTATTTCTGTAGGGGTCTGCTTGATGTCAGTGCCATCGCACATATTTCATAATTGATAATCCCTCGGCACCATATTCTCATGGCAACACAATCGCGACAACACATTTGTTGCGACTATTTGTTGCGACAGCAAGGAGGTCTCTGTTGTTGGTCTCTGTTGATGTGTGTATTCTCCCTTGATCCATGGAGGTCCCTTTTGATATGTGTAGGTGTCTTTTGACATGTTGCACATACCTCAGGTACGACACATATATCGCGACAGCACGTGGGTCTCATTATTAGGTCTCTTGTGATTTGTGTGAGTCTCTTTTGTGATTATTATTATTATTATTTGTCTTTATTAGGTTTCTTGTGATTTATGTAGGATGATTTACGTGGGGGTCTCTTTTTGTTATTATTATTATTATTATTTTTCATTATTAGGTCTCTTGTGATTTGTGTGCGTCTCTTCTGTCATATTGTGCATACCTCAGTTACGACACGTACTTTTTGATCACAAGAGTATGTGGTCTCTTTTTATTGGTCTTTTTTGATGTGTCTCGGTCTCTTCTGATGTGTGTCAGACTCTTTTGACATGTGCCGCGTTTCTCAGGGCGAAAAAATCGTGACGACACGCGGTCGCACCATCAGCACCGGCGACCCCTTGAATTCTGGCACCGCCACTGCCACCGCCGCCCCCGCCCAAGTGGTCCGTACACACACTCTCTCTCTTGCACGCGCGCTCTCCCCCGCTCGCTCTTGCTCTCTCCCAAAAAACCCCACTTCCTCTCTCTCACACACCGCCGCTCCCGCCCAATGGTCTGTGACACACTTTCTCTCTCTCGCTCGCACTCTCCCCCCCACTACCACCCACCGCTCGCTCTTACCCTTTCGCAAAATCCCTGTCTTTCTCTCTCTGAAACTCCTCTGCCTTCTTTGAAGCATTTCTCAAAGTCTCGCGCGCACGCGGTTCGACTTGTTCTGATCACAATTGATTCGGAACACAACCCTTGGGCTGTTTCTGAGCCCTAAAAATGACTGTGAAATGATGTAATCCGACAGGTGCCGTCGCCCAAGGACAAGACATCCGAGACCAAAACCGCTGTGGCTGAGGGGGCTGCTGTCATGACGCGGTCGACGTTTGAAACAACATATAACTCCGACCCCATTGCCATGCGCATTCCCAACGGGCAGCAGGAAGTGGTGTTTCACCCGCCACTTCTCAAGAAGGACACCAAACTTGTGGTGCTCGTAAACAGGGGCACGGCAAGTGCAGCCGAAATCGTGTCGGGTGCCATTCAGGACCATGACCGTGGCATTATTCTGGGCGAGACGACGTACGGCAAGGGGCTGGTGCAGCAGTTGCAGCGGTTGGGACAGGGCGGGCAGCAGATCAAGTTCACGATAGGCAAATATTACACGCCGTCGGGCCGTTGCATTCAGAGCAAAGCCTACACTGCCAAAAAAGGCGAGCTTGGCACTGACGAGGTCAAGGTCAAGGACCAAGACCGCAAAGAATTCTTCACCGATTCGGGGCGCAAAGTTCGTGACGGCGGCGGTATCGAGCCCGACATCGCTAAAAAGGACCCGCAGGTGGGCCTCAAATTCCACGGATTTTTGAAAAATACACAAAATCAGAATCATCATCATCATGATACGTTGTAGAGGAATTGTAATGTCAAGGTGGTGCGGGTCTAATATACATGATGTAATGTACATGATGCATCCCGCAGGTGGGGCAGTTAGAGCGCGAACTCGATCGCAAAGATTTGTTTTTTGAGTATGCCAACAAGTATGAAGCGTCACATCTGGTAGATGGCGAGGTCCTCGCGAAGCAGCAGGTACCTATCTGCCATGTAGTCTCTGTTTTTTAGAATTCCTGAGTAGTGGCGAGAAAACAGAGGTGTACTGCAGCACAATACAACACACACTGCAAAACACTGCAACAGTTTTATTTCTGAATTTCTAGTAAATTGAGAGGTGCAGGCTCTGATGGCCACGAAAGAGGTGTATCGTGTTGGAAATTCTCAATAATCAGCAGTGTGATCCTTTTACAGATAGTAAAATTAGTTGGAAGCTGACTTTTGAGAACTTGTGGCAGGCTTTGATGGCAACTGACGAGGTATATGCCGACTTCCAGCAGTGGGTTGTCAAGCAGACTATTGATGTTGAAAGGTATTTATAAAGACACACATATTTATATATATATATATGTATATATATATGTATGCATCCACATTCATATATTCTGCATCCACATCCATACATTCTGCATCCACGTCCATATATTCATACATCAACATACATATATGTATACAAAAACATATATTTATATACATGAACATCTACATGCATACGTATATATTACTATTGATGTTGAGAGGTCTCTCGCGCTCTATCGCTCTTTCTTTCTCTCTCCCGTTTTGTGTGTCTTCTCTCTGCCCCCCCCCCCACACACACAACACACTTTCAGCAGTCGGTTGTGGAGCAGCATATTGCTGTGTAGAAATCTCGAGCGCGCTCCCTCTCTCTCTGTCACTCTTTCGCTGTTGCTCCCTCTCTCCCCCCCTTTCCTTTCCTCCCTTTCTCTCTCTCTCGCGCACGCTCTCTCTCTCTCACACACACACACACACTTCTCGCTCAGCAGTGAACTTTACATATGCGGGGAGAGAGTGTATAAATCTATGCAGTCAGTGCATGTGTGTGTGTGTTATGTTGGCAGTTTCTTTGGAGATGTATGTATGAATACGTTGATGTACACGCATACACACTACATTGCGTACGTACATACGTGTATACAAACAGTCCCTTTGGACATGTAGTTCTGTGCACATGTGCGTATATTCATGTACTCAAACTTACATCGTACATCCATGCGTGTTTATGTGGATACAAACAGCCCCTTTGACAAGAGTTTGGACATCATGAAGACGGCACTTGAGGAGACTGGGTATGTAATACATCCATCTAAATATTTAATGTCAACAATCATATAAACTTATGCATATGCATATATATATATATATATATACATATATATATTTATATGTGTATATATATATAATACGGCGCTGGAGCAGGCGGGGTATGTTGTATTTTCATGTGTATATATCTCTTACATGTATACAAACATAAATATATATACATAAATTTATATACTTATATATATGCATATATGTAGATGTATATACATATATGTACATATATATATGCATATATGCCTACATATTTGTTCTATTACGCACACACAAATTGCTTTGCGGACATGTGTTCACTGATCACACCCGCACTTCTGTACGTCCACACACTTTCATGTACATACGCACCTTGATACACGCCTCCTTTTCACATGTACACATTTGAAATGCAATCCTTTTTTCCCGTGTAAATTCACAAAAGCCTCCTTCTCTTTAGTACATTGTTGCGTTCGTTTGTTACTATTTTTTAACAAGAGTCCTCTTTGCTTACCCTCTCCATCTCTCTCTCTCTCTCTTACTCCCGCACTCTCTCCACACCCCTCTCTCTCTGCCTCTCCCTCTCTCTCTAGGTATACTGCTGCGCTGGGTGAAGTGCAGACACTGAAGGTGAAGCTGCAATCGCTGACGCAAGAGGAATTCAAAAAAGACGCGACGAGTATTAAGAGGCGTTTAGACTTGGCGCTGCGTTCGCGTTTTGTTCCGGAGTCGATTGTCACAAGCGTGGCCCTGTATGGTGACGTGCAGGTCGGCAATGTGTGTGTGTGTGAATGTATTTGTAATTACATCTTTGGAACCGTGGGATGATTTTCTGGGATCTTTGATTGTACCCCTGAAAGTCAACGCTGGAAATGTATTTTACATATTTGCATGTATTCCCAACGGGCAGTATGCATGCATCATACATACAAATATAGATGCATACTACTGCGTACATGTGGGAGCTTTGAGTTTACCCCTGAATGTCAATGCTGGAAATGTATTTTATAAATAATGCATGCATGCATACATATAAATATACATGCATACTACTACATAGATACATGCTGATACAAATACATACATGCGTACGTATCAATACAAACATGCACGTAGTGTTTGTGTAAGTAGAATGTAAATAACATGCGTGCGTGTGTGTAGGTGTTCTCCCACGTTGGCGTGTACGTGTTGAGTGATCAAGCTAAGACCACATCATCTGGTCATAGCTCGAGAAATAGAACTGTGAAAATATATCTAACGTGACATACATACTGTCATGCATGCATAAATTCAATAAAAATCACTTTGCATATATATATGTACATACATATTTCAATACATGAACACATATTTACATACACATATTTACATGTATTCTCTTTGTACACTTGCAGGTGGACGAAGCATTTCAAGTTGCAACAGACCCGAGTAAGTACGTGTCTATCTTGGGCGCAAACAAAGCAGCGAGCCAGCAACAAGTCGCTGCCATCGACCCCAAAAACAAAATGGTGGACAAGGCCGAGGGTGCATGGGACGTCTTTGGCAATTAGTTATATATATATATATATATATGTGTGTGTGTGTGTGTGTATATGTACATGTATGTATACAAATATGTGTTTTACACGTACATGGAGGCAAAGGCATCAGCATATTGTATACGGTGTGGGTCTCTTTGCACAAATGCGCCACTAATTACTTGGCTCTGGTGCGTCGAGTGACCTGTAGAGATAGCCCACCTGCATCATATAGTCTTTGTCACCCTGTAGTTTGGCTGGTGAGATTCAGAAGACGAGCTCATGATTTGTTGGACACTCCAAATCATGTGTGTATTAGTTGACTCAATGTTTGGCGAACAATACCTCTAGAATATTTTTTTACACATCTTCGCTCGGCCGGGCGTTCCAAGTTCGCCGACTGCTTGACAGCACTGTCATCGCTGCGCAGGCCTCACAATAGTTGCAAGTATGCAACACCTGCAACAACACAATTTCCTGCAATTCGAGTCCTGGGGGCCTGAGTGACTGATATCTGGTCTTCTCCTGCCAAAGAATGAAAAGAATCTCAATCAGAGTAGAGAGTAGGTGAAAGAAAATGAGGGGTGGTCTTTGTGTGTGCGTTCCTGAGAGGGCGAGTGTTATTGTGTTTTTGTGTGACCCAGTATGTGTGGAGGAAATGATTGGGAGACGAAACGGGAAGACTTAGTGTTTGTGCAGTGGGAAAATTGTTTTTATAGACCTGCTAAAGGATGGTGAAGGTGTTGATTATACACAGGATGATGCAACTGAAATTGGAAGAGGAAAGACTTTGTAAAATTATAAGAAAAAAAAGAAAAAAATGAAGTCTTCACATGTGCACGGGGTTTGTGTGTAAAAGTGGGTGTATCAGGGTTTCTGCATGCATGTGCATGCCATTGCACCCATCGTCCCAGTCCCACGCACACACTTTGCCCTTCTCCGTCAATGCAGCGGTGATGGTAAAGCCGCACGCTGCCGCCATGACTTGCTTCCTTTCTCTCTCTCTTTGAGAGTAGAGTTTTTACTGAAAACTGATAGTGGGTATCCCAGGGATGCGGAAGTTACTTGATTCACCCTGGCGAACCCTGAGCATTCCCTCCGCTTTAACACCCATTGGTCAGCTCCACCATTTAACACCCATTGGTCAGTCTCCGCCCTTGCCCGTTCCGGGGGACCTAGGAAGATGTCCCAGTCGCCAGTCTCACGCAACTCGAACATAGAGAGACGTATGGACAGGCCCAAGTCCGTAGTGGGGGTCATCAGGGGAGTAGCGTAAACCGTCGATATCAGCTGTCGTTTGTGGGCAGGCTCTGGCAT
>Ga0105054_10009982_pt1 | contig 12182 bp, 3 predicted proteins | sample BON02_FD_78091 | JGI IMG/M metagenome (GOLD analysis project Ga0105054, IMG submission 78091) | Freshwater microbial communities from Lake Bonney liftoff mats and glacier meltwater in Antarctica - BON-02 (megahit assembly) | ecosystem: Environmental > Aquatic > Freshwater > Ice > Glacier... | reverse complement strand
TTAGCACGTGCCGGGGCACGGCGCAAGGGTTATGGATCGGCCGTAAGGGCACGGCACAAGGGTAGTGGATCGGCCGTAGGGGCACGGCACAAGGGTGGTGGATCGGCCGTAGGGGCACGGCACAAGGGTGGTGGATCGGCCGTAGGGGCACGGCGCAAGGGTGGTGGATCGGCCGTAGGGGCACGGCGCAAGGGTTATGGATCCGCCGAAGGGGCAAGGCGAGCGCAACAAACGTGGTGGGGCGGCAAGCAAAGGCCGGCATGCGTGAGGTGGCCGGAGGGAGGGGGGTTGCACCCATAGTGTCTCCGCGATGCCGCTTTCCTGGTCCTCGGCCAGCCAGTGGGCGCTGATCTCCGACAAACTGCTCTGAAAGGGTGGCCCTGCCGAGCCTACGTCGCCGCCAGCAGCCCCGGTGTTGCACGGGACAACGACAAAGTCGTCGACAAGCAGCCGGGCGCCCCCGCCAACATGCTGTACCCCGGCGATGCGGATGGTGGACAGCGACCCCGCGGCCACAAAGTGCGTCTCGATGCGCCGCCAGGTGAAGGAGTCGTGCTGGCTGGCGTGGGTTACGACAAAGGTGCGGCTGAGGCCCGGTGCCGCTACCATGCCGGCGGCGCGCACCCCCCCGACAATGGAGGCCACGCTGGCGTAGAAGGAGAGGCTGTACGTCGTGCCGGTGCGGGTGGCGACATCCTGCCAGAGCCAGACCTGCCCCTCGGGATACGTCCAGGGCAGCGCCGCTAGGGCAAAGCTGTGCAGCCCGTGCGATCCCGACTCGCCGTTGTGCTGCCAGTCGCCCGCCTCGGCCGACGCCACCCACTTGCCATACACCATCGGCACGACTGTCGTGCGGAGGACGATACCCCCTGGGCCGCACGCGGGTGACGCAACCAGCTGGAAAGCCCCGCTGACGGCCGTGTGCACGACGCGGTAGCGGCTGGCGGCGCTGAGCAGCGGCAGGCCCCCGGTGCCGGGGACGAATGCGACGAAATTCGATGTCCACCCATCTGACCGGCACGCTGCAACGTCGGAACGGGCCAGCACCACATCGGAGTCGCCCTCGTACAGCTGGAAACTGACCTTGGCGATGCTGCCATCGCTGCCATTCGCGGGGGTGCAAGCCACTGCGACCGACACCAGACGCACTGTCTCCGGCACGGCGAGCAAGCTGGTAGTACTGCCCGTGCCGGTAATGGGCTCCAGCTGCAGCGTCGCACTGGGGGACAGCCATGCAGCGCCGCCCTTGCCTTCCGCCGCTGGTTGCCGCAGCTGCGCCAAGCTAAGGCCCCGCAGGCCCTCTGGGCGCAGCTCCGGCGCCACGAGGCAGCGCACGCCCGGCAGCTTGTGGTTGCCGTCCCGGGACACGCTGCAGTTAATGCCGTCGCCACCTACCGTCGTCGGAAGTGTGTCCTCGTCAACATCGGCGGGGCCTACTAAAGCACATTCCAGCGAGCCGTTGGTGGCCGCACACTGCACCACAAACTCCAGAGCCGTAACATCGAGCTGCCTGACCTCAGCGAAGTTGCAGCGGAGCTCAAAGCGGGTGGCGTTGTTGGCGGAAACAATGCACACCGGCGCAAGTCCCTCGTGGGACAGCGCCGGCAACGTGGAGGCGTTCCGCAGCAATGCGTATGCAGCAGTGCCGCTGTCGGCCTCGCAGGCGGGCCCGTCCGTGTGGGAGTCCGTCGGACGGACGGGGTTGTGGGCGAAGCTAGGATCTTGCACCAGGTTTTCAGCATCGGACGCCGTCAGCACCGGACAGCGGCCTCCCGTCGGCGGCGTGAGGTCCACACGTACGCCATCGGAGGTGACCGGCAGTGACTCGAGCCCGACGGCGTCGCGCGCCACCACGGTGGTGTAGTACGTCGCGCCGGCCTGCAGTCCCCCGGCCACCGTCCAGGACTTGGCCGTGTTGAAGCCGACGGCCTCCTGCGGGACCACGTCGAAGCCGCCCGGCGTTGTGCCCACGCCCGCCAGGTAGCTGGCAACGCCGGAGTCCGCATCCTGGAAGCCCCGCCACGACGCCGTGACCACGTCCGCCGCAGCCTGCGTCTCCACCTCTTCCGGGCCGTCGCCGTCGAAGACGCTGCCGGGGAGGGGCGGCGTCGTGTCCCACATGATGCCGTCCGAGCTGCGGGAGGCGCGCAGGCCCACCGAGCTGGTGGCGCGCACCGTGGCGTAGTACCGCTGGTGCGGCTGCAGTTGGACGTCTAGCCTGGCCTCCGTGTCTGTGCCGGCGTCGGTTCGCGGCACCATGTCGCTGTGTCCGGGGCGCGTCCCGAACCAGTAGCCGTAGCCGGCGACGTCGCCGCTGAACACGCCGGCCCACGACAGGAGGACGCCGCTGCCGTCCGCCACCGCGTCCAGCTCACCGCCGGCCGTGCCCAGCAGGTCGTGCTCGCCCGGCCAGCGCACCTGGGCCGCCGGCGGCAGCACGTGGATGGCGACGCCGTCGGACGCAAACTGCTGGTACGCGCCGTCGCCGGTGTACACGCGCAGGTAGAAGACATATGTCGTGCCGTGGAGGAGCGGGCCCGCGACCGCGTGGACGACGGCCTGCTCGGCAAACCCAGCGTCCACCCAGAACTCCATCTCCGGGCTGCCGGGCCGGAACACGCCTGAGCCCGGCTTGCTTCCCCTGATTCCCGCCGTATACTCAACCCGCAGCCCGGCCGTGCCGGTCCAGGAGGCGCCGAGCACGACGTTCTCTATCTGCACGTCGGCGTCGACGCCCGCGACAAAGCCGTCCAGCACTTGGACGGCGATGCTGGCAGGCTCCGCCGCGCACGGCAGAAGCGCCTGCCTGAAGCAGCGCGAGTACGGGCCGCAGGTGCAGAGCGCCCCGCACGCAACCGCGCTGCAGGAGTGGACCAGGATCTGCAGGACGTCGAGGGCCAGGGCGCGCGCACTCACGCGCACGATATCGCTCCAGAGCCCGACCGAGTTGCGGGCCCGCAGGGTGAGGTGCACCGTGGAGCCGGGAGCCACGCTGGCCGCCAGCGCAAACGTTTGCTCGCCACGCTCCGTCTCGTTGGCGAGCGGCGGCGCGAACGTGACAACGGGCAGCAGCGAGGCGTCGTTCCAGGCGGTGCCGACGGACACCTCGTACGTGTCCACGGCCGAGTGCGGCTCGAAGAAGCCGTCCCACACCAGGGTGACGCTGCCGGCGGGCGCGCCCGCGTCGGCTGCGTACCACAGCAGGCTGTCCACGAAGAACCCGCGGGCGGGCGGCGTCGTGTCCACCAGCAGGCCCTGGCTCGTCGTGGCCGCTGTGCACAGGTTGGCCTCGTCGCACGCCGTCGCCGTCAGGAAGTACGTGTCGCCGTCGGCCAGCGCCAGCCCCGGCAGCCGGAAGCCGTCCTCGTCGCCGCGGGCCTCCAGGACGACGGCCGCGGCCCCGTCGTGGTGCGCCTCCAGCGTGTACGTGTACCGCAGAGCCTGCGCGGCCGCCCCGTTGTCGGCAAAAGCCCACGCCCCCTGCAGGACAGAGCCGGCCACCTGTGTCCCGGCCACCAGCTCGGCGTACACGGCAAGGGTGGGGCCTCCGACCACGGTTGGCGGGTCGCTGTCTAGGGCAATGCCGTCGCTGTGCGCATCGACGTGCTGGTGGTTGCCGTTGAAGGCCCGCACGGACACGTAGCGTCGCTCGCCGGTGGCGGGCAGCGCCAGCTCCGTGTTGATGGCCCTGGTGACGCCGCCGACGTACGTCAGCGGCTGCAGGTCGCACGCGGTACGCGCGGAGCCGATGCACCAGGAGTAGCCGGCGATGCCCGACTCGTGGTCGGCGAAGCCCGTCCACGACGCCGATACCCCCTGCGCCCGCGCCTGGCTGTCCATGTCCAGGGCATGGTCGCCGTCCAGGACGACCCCGGCCCGGGGCCCGCTCGTGTCCACGACGACGCCGTCGCTGGCCGCCTCGCTGCAGTGGCCGGCCGCCGTGCACGCCCGCACGTTGACGTGGTACCGCTGGCCCTCCAGCAGGTGCAGGTTGGTGGCCGCGGCGGCGCGGTGCAGGCCCGTCTCCGTCCACCCCAGGACGTCGCTGGCCAGCGGCCGCGTGCCGATGGACCACGCCTGCGAGGCGACGCCGACGGGGTGGCGGGCCGCCGTCCAGCGGGCATGCAGGGCGGAGTTGCTCGTCTGGTACTCGAGGTCCGTGCCGTCCTCGCTGCCGTCCGACACAACCGGTGGGGTGGGGGGGTCTGCCGAGGCAATGTGTTCGGCAGTTGCTGTGTCCGAGCTGAGGCCAGCGTGGTTACTGCAGCGCACAGTGGCGTGAAATCGCTGCCCCTCTGCAAGTGCGACGTCCCCGCCCGCCCCTCCTGGCAGCGCGGCAGCCTGGAACGCCGAGACATCCGCGTGGAGAGGGCTGTTGCCAACCGCCCAGGCGCAGGTCCGCACACCGCTCTCCGCGTCCGTGGCCACCCAGGAGACCGCAAGGTGCACGTCGCCGGCAGTCCGAAGGCCCTGGGTCACCGTGACGCGGCTGATGGCCGGGCCCGTCAGGTCGACCATGGTCGGCACGCTCGCCGCGGCTGTTGCCCGGCCGGCAAAATCGTAGGCAGTGACAGTGGCGACGTAGCTGTGGCCGCTGCGCAGCGCCAGGCCCGAAACCACAGTATGGTCACTGTCGCCGACGTCCAGCTGAGCGGCCGCGTCCGCCAGGCCCGGACCGGAACCCAGCTGCACGCTGTAGTGGTGGATGCCCGTCGGATGGTGCTCCAGCCCGGCCTCCTGTGCGTCCAAGAAGCCGAACCAGCGCAGGTGCACCGTCGCGGCGTCGGTGAGAAACACTTCATGCGGCTGTCCAGCGTCTGTGGCGTCCGCCTGTGGCCGGCCAATGACGACCGTGCCGGCCACAGGCGGGCTCCAATCGGCGAGGATCCCGTTGCTGCAGGACACGGGGTTTCGCGGGCCCGGGACAACCCCACCGCTGCGCAGGGTGACGGTGCCGATCTTGATGCACACGTAGTATGTCTCCCCATCCCGCATCGGTAGACCCGTGACCTCGACAAAACGGTCACCGAAGACTCTTCCGCAGTCAAGAGCGACACCGACATCGGCCGCGGCACAGTCGAGGAACCCGCGTTGTGTTGTGATGCTGTAGTCCCAGAAGTCGGCCCGCAGCAGGGGGAAGAGTTCTGGCCACGCCGCAGCGATGGTGTCCCTGCTGTCGGTCACCTCCCGGTCCAGCACGTCGCCCGCGTCATCCCTGCGCACGAGGTCGAGGACGGGCACCTGCCTCTCCGCGGGCAGCGCCGTGGCAGCCCGCAGGGGGGCGCTGGCCGTGCCGTACTCCCCGTCGCTGCCGTAGCCGCGCACGACAGCGTACAGCTGCCGGCCAAAGTCGACGCTGGACAGGTCAACTCCAGCAAGCGTGCCTATCACCGAGATAATCGGTGCTGCCCCAGTCTCCACGGCGGCGGTCACAGCGGTTTGCAGGGCGGCATCGCTGCTGGTGGCGACGGTGCCATCGGCGCTCAGCACAATGGATCGCCATGCCGTCAGCCGGCCTGCACCATCAGCGCTCTTGGCCAGCGTCCAGGTATACATCGAAATGGCGTATGCGTACGCAAACGTCTCAAACTGGAGGTGGACATCCGTGTTGTCCAGCTGCGATGCCAGATGATCCTGGCTGTACTCGGCGCTCATAAATCCTCCGTCGGGTTCGCCATCCGTGGCAACAAACCCGCTCGAGAAACTTGCGTTGTAGCAGCCAGCCGCGTTGCAGGGACGCACGGCGAACGCGTAACGCTGGCCGGCTGTTAGAGGCTCGTCAAGGGCAATAGTCGCTGCGGTGTCGCTGCCGACCGGACGGAACTCGAGCGGCCACTCCTGGATCTGCTCGGCCGGGGTGGGTCCGACAGCAGCCAGGCCAACGCTGTAGTGGGTAACCATGCCCTCGACGTCGCTGGCATCACGCCACCAGGCAGACACGGTGCCACCGGCCAGTGCGTTGACAGCGATCGCAGCGATATCGTTGGCACAGTGACTCAAGGCTGCGATTGTAACGTCGACGGAGGTGTCGTTGGGCGCTTGAAGCAGCAACTCCACAGCAAGCCCGACGCCGTCTGCGACAAAGCCCACCTCCCACACGGCAACTGTCCCCGCGGCCGTCACGGCGACGGCGCCCTCAAGCGTACAGTAGCACTCGCTGGACCCCGCGTACAGTGTCTGCCCGGACGTTGTGCCATTGCCGCAGCTGCAGTTGCCGGCCACGGAGGCCACGGCGCCGACCGGGATGGAGATGGCCTTGTTGCCGGCGCGCACCTCCAGGTACCCGCAGTCCAGGCACGCCGAGGCGTTGATCTGCACGGTGATCGTGTAGGGGAGGCCGGGCTGCGCCGCGCCATCCAGCGGTACCCGCACCGCCGACCCGCCGGCCTGCACCGCCACTGGTGGGGCGGGGGCAGCGAGGAGGTTGGCGGCGGCAGGCTCCACACATCCCGGCCCGTCATACACGGCCAGAGGGCGCAGGGAGCGGCCAACGGCCGCCACAGTGACGCCGTCGCTGGCGGCCACCACGGAGCCAATGCGGTTGGAGGCCCGCACCTGGGCGTAGTACCTGACGCCCTCCCGCAGCGGAAGGCCGGTGAGCGTGCCGCCGTGGGCCGTGCCGAAGGAGACAAATGGGGCCACGTCCGTGATGTTGGGGGCTGTGCCCAGGCCCAGCTCGTACTCGATCTCCTCCAGCACGGTGTGGCCGAAGTTGAACCACCGCGCCTGCACCTCCGTTGCGGAGACCTGGAAGTCAACGTCGGCGGAGGAGGGGGCCGCGGTGCCGGGCGCCTGATCAAACACGACGCCCACCCCGGGGGCAGAAATGGGCACTGCGGCCAAAACAGGGGAAAAGACAACGCCGCAGCGCATCGAGCCGGTGCACGTCTTCAGGGCAATCTGGTACGCGCCCCGGCCGGACAGCGCAGCGTACGGCAGGCTGGCGCAGGCGCCCGGGTGGACACCCGGGGGGCAGTGCTCCTCGGTCGGCCGGACGCGGCGGAATGCCACGAGCCCGTCCGGTGCCGTGGCGTTGTCCAGGCCTGCGCCGATGAAGAAGCTCAGCAGTGCGCCTCCAGCCACGGTGGGGTTGCTGAAGCCGGTCCAATTGGCCGTGAGGCTGTTGCCGTTGTGCGTGAGGGCCAGGGACCCCATCAGAGGCGGGCGGCTGTCCACCAGCACCGGGCCGAACGGGAAGACACCCGCGGCGCCATTGCGCTGCGAGATCTTGAGCAGGACGAAGAAGGTGACCCCGGCGTCCAGGTCCGTGTGGGCGCTGAGGAAAGACCCTTGCTTGGCCGTCGAGCGGTACGCCATAATGTCGGGTTCCGGTGTTGGGTTGTGCAGCGTCGGCCCCGTGGAGGCGAGGCCGACCTGAAACTCACGCAGCCCGCCGGCGATGCCCTGCCAGTGCCACGAGGCGTTGACCACGTTCTCCGCCGCCTGGAAGTACTCCTGCACATACGGCGGCAGCAAGCACGCCTCAGCCGCCGCCATTGGGAACGCCAGCTGCGCAGGGCCCCGCGCCCACCATGGTTGCACGGTGCTGTCCGTGTTGGCCCCCGGGCGGAGGCGGGGGCGGAACGGCGAGATGTCGTCGAGGGGTGTTGCCGCGGCCACACACCCGCCTGGCACCGGGGCGGCCACCTCCACGCGGGTCATGTCCTCGAAGATGGCGTGCACCGCGCCTGCGTGCAGGGCCAGGCCGTGGCGCGTCCACGTGTTGGCCATGTGCCAGTCCACCGGCCGCACCGCCGTGGTCGGGTCCACCGTGATGCCGTCGGAGCAGACGACGCTGCTGGGCGAAAAGGCGTTATTGAAGGCGATGACGGAGAAGACAAATCGCCCCGCGCCAGGCGCCTGCCACTTCAGAAGCGTGTCGGGCTCGTCCACGTTGGTGTGGCCGGGGTCGTGGGTGGCCGCCACATCCTTCGAGGTCGTGCCCGACACTTGACGAGCGGCCTGCCGATCTAGGCTCCGCAGCATGGTAAAGTTGGCGAAGGCCACGTCAGATGGCTGTATCACACTCCCGCCGCCAAGACACTCCGGGCCGACTGCCCAGGCGTAGTTTCGGATGCCGCTCTCCGGGTCGACAAAGCCGTGGAAGCGCACGTGCACCTCCATGGACTGCTGGTAGTCGCTGTCGGTCGCCCCCACACCCTCGAGCACAGCGGCGCCTGCTGCAGAGGGCGGCGTCAGGTCGACCAGCGTGACCAGCGTCTGTGTGGTTGTTAGGCCTGCTCGGTTGGTGACCTCGAGGACAAAGGTAAAGTTTTGGGCGTGGCGGTCAAGATCGCCTGCAACCAGCACCAGGTGGTCCTTGACCGGAAACTCGTAGCCCCGGAGGAAGCAAAAGTGCTGTGCGACGGTGCAGACGCATTTGCCGTTGCCCAGGGCCGCACACTCTGTGGCGTTGACCGGCTTCACGGCGATGGAGTCCTCCGCAACGAGTGGTGACGCGCTGTCCACGTCGCTAGGCCGGTCCGGCAGATGCTCGAACAGGCGCCACTTGATGTGCCGCAGCCCACTTTCGGTGTCAAAAGCGTGGAAGGTGAGACGCATGCTGCTGATATCGTCCAGGTTGTGCACGGCCAGCATTTGCTCGCCATCCCGCTGGATGCCCCAGTTGACCAGCTCCGGGGGCGTCACGTCTACGCCCACGGTGACAGCCCGCTCAACGCTGTTGCTGTAGGTGTCGTGCGCACGGACAATCAGGTTGTAGAAGTGGCCGTTGACAAACGCGACCTCCTCGGCGAGCTGCGTCGATGGTACGCCCTCAATGGCGTGCGGCACACTCGTTGGCTGCACCCCAGCCGCAGTCACCTTCAACGACTCGGGCCAGATATCATCGGCGCCAGACGTGCAGAGGAGCTGGACGGTGAACAGCGTAACGCCCTCGTTGTTTGGCGTGCCGGAGGGCCGGACGTCATTGACGGCCTGACCGTCCCGTTGGTCGTACCCCGGTTCTAGACCGGGCACACCCACCCTGTCACTCGGGTTCAGCCAGCCCTTGGTTGCCGGCGCGGCGAACAAGCCGTCCCAGGTGGCTGTAACGCCCGTGCTCGACTGCGTCTGCCACAGTTCCGAGTCATCGTGGCGTAAACGGCCGTTGTCGCCGGCAGAAGTCAAGAGCAGTTCCGCTCGCTTCGAGACCTCGATCTGTGAGCTGGCGTGGTACATGACAAAACGTCGCGCTGTACGGCGGTTGCCCGCGGCATCTTGAACCACCAGCTGCACCGCCCAGAGGCCTTCTTTGGTCAATGTCACGGCAGCGACCCCCGGGGTCGCTACGTGCTCACCGGTGAAGTGGACGTCGGTGTGGTCCCACTGCCGCCCGTCCAGGCAGTTTGCAACGCCATCGGTCAGGCCGAAGTGTTCGGTCAGCGTGTCGCCGGCGCGCATAGGGCATACCTCCAGCGAGACCCGCGCAATGGGCGACTGCGGATTGTGATGGGGGTGAGAGGGGAGGGGGGGCGGATGGTCGTGTCAGAAGCAAGCGAATGGTTAAACATCAGAGTGTGACACTGCCAGCTACCTGGCATGTAGCCCCGGATCAAATAAGATCGGGAGGACAGAAATATCGATGGTTCAAAGGTACAAAACGCACATTGTCGTCTGCGTAGTCCCCCCAGTATACGTTGACTTCGGCGGAGTCCGTGTGGCTGTTGTTGGTGTCTGTGTGCGTTATGCTGCTGACAGTACCTCGGAAGTCGATTTGGCCTGTAAACGGGATAACATGCACAAGCAAATGGGGCAGTATGAGATAGCAACGGCCGCCGAACGGAGTGGGCGCCAGGCGGAGCACGAGGAGCAGGCACGTGCGAGGCCCCACCTGCCGTGTACGACGACATGATGCGCAACTGGCCGTCGAAAGCCGGGCTGTAGGGCTCCACCGTGTCGAACATGAGCGTGAACTGCCGGGACGAGGTTCGTCCCTTGAAGTACTTCCAGGTTGCGGTTCGAGCATTACTGCTCTGGCTCGTGTACAGATCCATCAGCAGTCGGCCGCCGTTTTGCACGTTTAAGCGCGGGACTACGGTTTGGCCGTGACGCGGTTGGATGTCATGAATGTCCACTCGCAACTCTCTGTCGACCTGCGTTCCAACCGCCACATTGTCGTTGCTTGGCAGTTCTTTCGTGTACTTGGTCACCGCGGCGAGCTGCACGGGCGTCAAGGTACCGCCGTCCATATCCAAGCTGTAGTGCACAAGGCCAAGCTGGCGCAGCATGCTGCCGGTGGCCACGAGCGCCGCGCCGGTGTCTGTCGTCACTGGCGCATAGTAGGCGGTCCACGTCAGCGACAGCGTGTAGCCCGCCAAGATGTTGGTGTACCACGTGCCCACGTCGGGTGCCTCAGGTGTGATGTCGAAGAAGATGGGCCGGTCGACGCCGTTGTCCAGCTTCACCTCCAACGTGATGATCACAGGGTCCACCGCTATCTCCTCGCAGTGGGCGCCGCCGAAACCAGCCTCACACTGGAACTGCGCAGCCCCTTGGCCGTCTACCGCACACCCCGCCTGGGTGGTGGGCCACGCGTACTTGTGGGCCCACGCGCAGGTTGGGTTGCAGAAGGATTTCCCGGTCAGGTGCTGGTAGTGCCCATCAACGCACGGCTTCTGGGTCTTCTGGCCCCCCAAGTCTTGGAAATAGCCACGCGAGCATGCCGTGCAGGACCGTTGGGCGATGTTTGGGTTGTACGATCCCGGCGCACATGCAACACAGGAGTCGTCGCTGTCTGGCGAAAATTTTCCCGCTGGGGCGGGAAAGCAGATGGGGTCGTTGCCGTTCCGTCTGGCTGCAGACACCGAGCATGGGTCAGGCAGCAGCTGTGAACTGCATGGGACGGCAGGGCCGCCGCATATCACGGGGGTATGGCGCCGTGTCGCCGAGTGGGAAGCAGAAAAGGAACGATCGGGATGTCGGCCCAGGGAGTCGGCAGCCACGTACGGCAGCCACGTACGGCAGCCACGTACGGCAGCCACGTACGGCAGCCACGGCGTTGCTCTACTCACAGAGGCAGTGCCCCGATGCGCAGTAGCAATTGCGGCCAGTTGTGCCGGCCGGTGCTGGTGGCGGCTTGTCCTCGCAGACTGTCACGCTGCCGGCGGAGGCGTAGCAGGCGATTTCGCAGCCGTTGATGTTAACGGCGGTAGGTACGGTGGAGCTGGTAACGCCTGATGTCCCGCCGGTGGACCACTGGTAGCCAGGTGCCGGTGTGCAGGTTCGTCCCGCCCTGTCGGCAGGGGGCGGGTGATCGGCGCACACTGTGTTTGCGGGGCAGGGCGTGTAGGCGCAGCCGTTGATGTTGACGTTGCACTCGCTCCCCTCGTAACCAGGGCAGCAGTATTGTGGGGACCGAACGCCGTGTGGGGTGATCGGCGGCCCAGCCGGGAGGTTTTCCTCTGCAAGGGCAAGGAGGACGAGGATTCAAAGAGGGCAATTTTAGCAGGGGTCGGGAGGGGGGGAGGGAGGGGGAGGGGCCTGTGATCGTCAACAACTGCCCGTGGCAGCGCATGCCATTACACCGTCATGCCGCATGGCGCAGCGGCGGAGAGCATGCGGCGGCTATTGACGTACTCGTGCAAGCCCCGAATCGCCAACACGTGCAGGTGCATTGCCAAAAGGAGCAAGATGAAGCATAACAAGCTTGGCCGGCATCTTGGCGCCAGCTTCCACAGGTGCCGCCGCAGTCGCTGACAGTTGATTCTGTCTGGCACCACCCGGCATCCGCCAGGCGCCAGGTGCCGCACGCGGACAGCAGGAGCAACAGCGTGGTCCGTGCCGCAGCCATCCCGGCGGAGCTTGGCGGCACCTTCGTGGCGGCTGCGTTAGATTCGTTGAGCCCAAAGCATGGAGCCCGAAGCCCGAAGACCGAAGCCCGAAGCCCGAAGCCCGAAGCCTGACAATGGTGCTGCAAACCTTAAAGGGCCACTAGGCAGCCTCCTTTGGCGCCGGCGCCGGCTTGGATTCGGCGTTTGGGCTACTTTCAGGGTCGTTCAGGTCCGTGCTGTGCGTTGTAGAGTGCTGTGCGTTGTAGAAAGCATACGGTATATGCACGAATGGACTTGCTGGTATATAGCTTAGCATTTACGCGAATTGTTTGGGAATGAACATGACGGTTTGGGGGGGGTGTTGGCGCAGGGAGGGGCGAAGTGGGCGCACGTGTGTGTGTGCGCGTGCGA
>Ga0105054_10009979_pt1 | contig 12184 bp, 12 predicted proteins | sample BON02_FD_78091 | JGI IMG/M metagenome (GOLD analysis project Ga0105054, IMG submission 78091) | Freshwater microbial communities from Lake Bonney liftoff mats and glacier meltwater in Antarctica - BON-02 (megahit assembly) | ecosystem: Environmental > Aquatic > Freshwater > Ice > Glacier... | reverse complement strand
GATCCGTTGCCAAACTTCTGAAGATTGATCCATCTTTATTGCTGAAGACTGTATATTCGATAGGTCATCAGACAATGACGATAACACCGAAACCTCTTCTGGTTTACCTTTTGGGAATATGGAGTCAGCATTAAAAACAACTCTACAATAGATAGGAATATTAGGCGCCAATATCATTAATGCTTGGCGTGATGTTCGTATATGACGTAAAGGATTAGCAAATTTATAACTTCTACCATCAATGAGCTGTGTCCATTGATTAATCGTTTCAGCACCAAACATATTGCCACTCATTGGATAGGTTTCTACCAGTAATAAACCTTGTTTCATTAATATCAAGTGCTCAATTTCCAGTAAGCCTCCTATACCGTCAGGAACAATAATATCCTTAATTTCGTCTAGAACGTAGGGCTTTAGGATCGCAATCATTTGGCGGCTTGCCGATTTTTTACGATTATTAATGAATAGCAGAATAAGAGTGATTATCGTGAAAATTGCAACAATCAAAAGGATGGAGGTGTTTTGCGTCAAAATGATAATCTTCTTAATTTAATAACGGGAAATTATACGAGAACCACCCTTTTATTGTGAGCTATATTTCACATAAATCACATTACGTTACTACAACAGGATCCTCATGAATGATGACTTCAACTTCTGGAAATAACATCGAAAGCTCTTGTTCTACCTGATCTGCAATCTTATGTGCCGTTGATAAACTCAATGTTGAGTCCAACTCCAGATGTAGTTGTATAAAAATCATTGTTCCAGATCGACGGGTTCTTAAATCATGCAAACCCTGCGTTTTTGGATGATTTAATACAATAGCACGAATTTTTTCACGGTCTTCATCGGGTAACTCATGATCCATTAATAAATCAATTGATTCTCGAACAATATCCCAAGCGCTATACAAGATAAAGATTGCAATACCTAAAGCAAAGACAGCATCAAAACCAGACCAGCCATAAAAAGATAATAACAGAGCAACAATAACACTGGCATTGACCAATAAATCAGTTTTGTAATGTAATCTATCGGCTTTAATAGCAGTCGAATTTGTATGTTTAATTACATATTGCTGATAGCTTATTAAAGCCAATGTTGCCACCATCGAAAATACCATAACACCGATACCAATTTCTAAGCCAGCGCCCATTTCTTGTGGGTGAATAATTCGTCCGGCAGCTTGAAGCAGTAACAATCCAGCAGAACCAGCAATAAACATTGCTTGACCCATACCGGCTAAAGCTTCTGCTTTACCATGTCCAAATCGGTGTTCACGATCAGCAGGCTGCAAAGCATGACGGACTGCGACCAAATTGACTAATGAGGCCAATACATCTAGGCTTGAATCAATTAATGTTGCCAAAATACTGACAGAATCAGTGATAAACCAAGCACCTATTTTGGTTACAATAAGTACGAGTGCCGTAGTCACTGAGGCATATGTTGCCCAACGCATTAAGCGTGCAACATCAGATTGTTGAGAGCTTGTCATCAGATAGGTATATTAGCTGAGAATAAAAAGAACAGTATAAGTACAATCATCATAGACACCAAATAAATACGGGTAAAGAACATGGGCATCATAAAAACAATAACAACCGCTTTTAATGATCAAAAGCTTGGCACGTCAGGTTTAAGAAAAAAGGTTACCGTGTTTCAACAACCCCATTATTTAGAAAATTTTGTTCAATCTACATTTAACTCTCTCAACGACATACAAGGAAAAACCCTTGTTGTAGGTGGTGATGGTCGTTTTTATAATGAACAAGCAATACAAATTATTTTAAAAATGGCCGCCGCCAATGGATTTAAACGAGTCATTGTCGGACAAAACGGCTTGTTATCGACACCTGCCGCTTCTTGCATCATTCGTAAATACAAAGCATTTGGCGGTATTATTTTATCTGCCAGCCATAACCCAGCCGGACCTAATGGTGATTTTGGTATCAAATACAATGTCAGCAACGGCGGCCCTGCTCCCGAAAACATTACCGATGCTATTTTTGCTAACACCCAAACTATCACCCAATATCAAGCCGTGGATGCTGCTGATGTAAACCTTAGCGAAATCGGCCGCCAGTCATTAGCAGAAATGACTATCGATATCATCGACCCGGTCGAAGATTATGCGTTATTGATGGCTGATTTATTCGATTTTGATGCCATTCGTAGCCTGTTATCGAGTACTGACTTCACCATGCGATTTGATGCAATGCATGCTATTACCGGACCTTATGCCAAAAATATTATCGAAAAGCAACTAGGTGCTATCAAAGGTACCGTTATTAATGGTATTCCACTTACTGATTTTGGAGGTGGTCATCCTGATCCAAATCTCACCTATGCTGAAGAGTTAGTGGTGGAGATGTTTAGTGACAAAGCACCAACGCTAGGCGCAGCTTCTGACGGTGATGGCGACCGCAATATGATTTTAGGTGCTAATTTCTTTGTTACCCCATCAGATAGTTTGGCTATAATGGCAGCCAATGCCGATTGTATTCCTGCATATAAAAATGGTCTCAATGGTATTGCTCGTTCAATGCCAACTAGCCAAGCGCCGGATCGTGTAGCAAAAAAATTAGGCATTGAATGTCATGAAACACCAACTGGATGGAAATTCTTCGGTAACTTACTCGATGCTAACCGCGCTACCTTATGTGGGGAAGAGAGTTTCGGCACGGGTTCAAACCATATTCGCGAAAAAGACGGTCTATGGGCAGTGCTTTACTGGCTTAATATTCTAGCAGTACGCAAGCAATCCGTTGCCGACATCGTTGCTCAACATTGGCAAGAGTATGGCCGTAATTATTACACTCGACATGATTATGAAGCGATACCTAATGACATTGCCAAACAGCTAATGGCTGATGTTGAAACTAACATGCCAAACCTTGTAGGACAAACATTAGCAGGACGCAAAGTAGCTTATGCTGACAATTTCAATTACACCGATCCTATTGATAACAGCGTGTCTCGTAATCAAGGCCTACGCATTGGTTTTGAAGATGGTGCACGCATTATTCTACGTTTGTCTGGCACGGGGACGGAAGGTGCAACTTTACGTGTTTACATCGAATCTTATGAAAATAGCCTAGATAAACTACAGCAAGAAACGCAATCAGCCTTAAAGGAACTGATTGCATTGACGAATGAGTTAACTGGAATCACAAAGCGTACTGGCAGAACTCAGCCAACAGTAATTACTTAGGGGTTATTAAAATGCAACAACTTATTCTAGGCTCTAGCTCACCCTTTCGCGCCGAAATCCTAAGTAAACTGGGTTTACCTTTTATCACGGCATCGCCTGATATCGATGAAAGCTCGCTTACTGGAGAAAAGCCAGAACAACTGGTACAACGTTTATCAGAGCAGAAGGCTTATAAAATTGCTGAGAGCTACCCTAATGCCTTGATTATTGGCTCAGACCAAGTTGCCGTGTTAGATGGTGAAATTTTAGGGAAACCGGGCAATCATGAAAATGCAGTGAAACAACTTCGATCTGCCTCGGGTAATACGGTTCTATTTGTAACCGGATTAGCGTTATTAAACAGCAAAACTAAAAAGGTACAATCTCTAGTAGAACCTTTTGAGGTGCAGTTTAAGGCACTATCAATAACACAAATAGATTATTATCTCCGTCAAGAACAACCTTATCGATGTGCAGGAAGTTTTAAATCTGAAGGATTTGGAATCAGTTTATTTTCTAAACTGAATGGAAACGATCCCAATAGTCTTATAGGTTTACCATTGATTCGACTGATTAGCCTACTTGAGGCTGAAGGCATTGATGTGCTTCAGCCGAATCAATAATAAATTTTATTTATAGTTTAAGGTGTTGCAACAGGCGCTTGATGTGACATCAAACTAGCAGCTTGAGACTGCATCACTGCGCCCATAAGTTTACGCGTTGAGCGTTGACGTACGGTTTTAACCATACCTTCACTAAGATCGACATTCACATGGTTAGATTCTAAAATCTCTTTCAAAGTGTCTAAGTTGGACTCACACGCAGCTAAAGTTTTACCAGCAATATCTTCCACTCTTGTGTTCTCTTGATGATATTCAGGCCTATCTTGCAACATGCATTTATTGTAATCCATCATCGACGCATACATTTCATGTTGGGCTTGTTCTGACATATCCGCAGGGGTAGTCATATTTGTACCGTCGGATACCGGAGTAACAGTCTCTTCTGGGTTACTTTCATCAGTAGATGATGGCCCTTCATTTTTAGCTGGCGTTATGACATCCTCTGCAACAGCTACCGTCTCAACACTTTCGGTCGGTTTGTTAATAAAATTATATCCCGCTATTCCAGCCAGTACTAACAATACGATAAAAACAAGACTTTTCATTTTCTCTCCAAATTATAGTTATAACGGACAAATAAATCATCCATCTGAGTAGGTTACTTAAATTTAAAAATGAACACTACACAGAACGTAGTACTATACACTTCAATTTTTATTTCAGCATGGATTCATCTATAGCATGAGATAATAATCGTCAGTATTACTTAAATATCAATAGATTAAGATCGGAAGTTAAATATATATGTCTTACGCAATAAAGGACGATACACGCCTCAATGAGATTCATCATTGGCTTAAAACTGTTTTTCCATCAACAAATTACACCTTGGAATCAGCATCCAACGATGCAAGTTTTAGGCGTTACTTTCGAGTAATAATACAGGCTAATACCTGGGTCTTAATGGATGCCCCTCCATCCCAAGAAGACACCAGAGCCTTTATTGAAGTCGGTACATTTTTATATGAGCACGGCATTAATGTGCCTAAAATTTACCAACGCGATATCAAAGCAGGATTTTTATTACTGTCTGATTTTGGCTATCATCCGTATCTTGAGCAACTCAATGAACACTCCGCTGACAGCTTGTATAAGGCAGCCATCAATAGCCTGATCAAAATTCAACTATGCGCTACTCAAAACATTGATTTACCCGCATATGATCATGCTTTGTTACAACAAGAAATGAACTTGTTTCCAGACTGGTTTCTAGATAAACATTTAAATATCGCAATTCCTCACTTCCTCGAAACTACTTTTAATCATTTGATTTCAAGCGCATTAGGACAACCACAAGTCATTGTCCACCGTGATTATCATTCTCGAAACCTAATGCACACTAGCGACGACTCGCCGGGAATTATTGATTTTCAAGATGCAGTTATCGGGCCTATTAGCTATGATCTGGTGTCATTATTGCGTGATTGTTACATTGCTTGGCCTGAACAAAAAATAAGTCATTGGATAGACTATTATTTTTCAACGGCTCAACAACAAGGATTATTACCGAACATTTCAATTGACCAATTTACGCAATGGTTCGACTGGATGGGCTTGCAACGTCACATTAAAGTTTTAGGCATATTCTGTCGACTTAATTACCGTGATGGTAAAACCAATTACATGAATGATCTGCCTCTTACATTATCCTATGTCCGCAAAATAACGGCTAAATATTCTGAGTTTTCTGAATTGAGTATATTCCTTCAACAACAACCACAGATAACAGCCATTTAATGAAAGCAATGATTTTAGCCGCGGGGCGTGGAGAACGTTTACGGCCTCTCACAGACAGTATTCCAAAGCCATTATTAAAAGTAGGTAAATATCGGCTGATTGAATATATCATTCAAGCTTTAGTGAAGGCAGGCATTACAGAAATCATCATCAATACCGCTCATCTTGCTGACCAATTTCCTGCCACATTGGGTAATGGCCAGCAATACGGTGCCAACATCATCTATTCACTAGAACAAGAAGGCGCGCTAGAAACTGCAGGCGGTATTATTAATGCACTACCTTTACTAGGTGATGAATCATTTTTAATCGTCAACGGCGATGTCTGGACAGATTATGATTATCAAAAATTAGTAGAAAAACCGCTTTCGACAGATTGTATGTGCCATTTAGTGATGATCGCTAATCCCGACCATAATCCGCTGGGTGATTTTGCCATATCTTCAGGCTTAATAGTGTCAGAAGGAGACATTAAATATACCTACAGTGGAATAGGCATTTATCACCCTGCCCTGTTTGCTGGTTTAGCCGTGCAACGTTTGGCCTTAAAACCTATTTTGCTAAAGGCAATAGCTCAGTCTCAAATAAACGGCGAGCTTTATCAGGGTGCATGGTCAGATATCGGAACAATTGAACGTTTAGAAGACTTAGCCGCAAATCTTAATACTTAAGAGACTTTGCATTAGCGCCGTTGCTAGCATTCCGATGAAAAAGGCTCATTTACCAATATAAGCGAGTCTTTTTAGCTTTCTGTATCCATGTTCTGAATACAGATTTATTGTGGCGCAACCACACTAGCACACAGAAATTCTAATAATGCTTTCTGAGCATGTAAACGATTTTCAGCCTCATCCCAAACCACACTTTGCTGACCATCCAGCACTTCAGCAGAGACTTCTTCACCTCGGTGAGCCGGTAAACAATGCATAAATAAAGCATCATTATGAGCTAATGCCATAATGGCGCTATCGACTTGGAAATCAGCAAACGCAATTTCACGTTTACGTTGTTCCTCTTCTTGGCCCATACTTGCCCACACATCAGTGACAATCATATCGGCATCTTTAGCTGCACTTTTTACATCATTAAATAAGCTAATTTTAGCTTGTGCCTGTGCAACGATAGCTGCATTAGGTTCATAACCTATTGGGGTTGCAATATTCAAATTAAAACCAAAACGCTCCGCAGCATTAATATATGAATGACACATATTATTGCCATCGCCCACCCATACTACCGTTTTACCTTTAATCGAGCCACGGTGTTCAACATAGGTTTGCATATCAGCTAATAACTGACATGGGTGATAATCATCGGTCAAGGCATTAATCACTGGTGCCGAAGAATATTGAGCAAACCGCGCAACTTTATCATGTTCAAACGTGCGGATCATTACCACATCAACCATACTGGAAATAACGCGTGCAGAATCTTCTATTGGCTCGCCTCGACCCAACTGGGTATCATTAGGCGACAAGAAAATTGAACCACCGCCAAATTGAATCATTGCTGATTCAAATGAAACACGTGTGCGAGTTGATGATTTTTCAAAGATCATCGCAAGCACTTTATTTTTAAGCGGTTGATAAATCTCACCCGCTTTATGCATGCGCTTTAACTCGATTGCACGTGCAATTAATTGCTCTAATTCAAGCGACGTTAGATCTTTTAAGGTTAAAAAATGTCTCATATTACGCTACACTCTCAATAGCCTGTGAAGAAAGAAAATCGATAACTAAATCACTCACCATAATCACTATTTTATTAGCTTCATCTATATTAATCACCATGGGCGGTAACAAGCGTATGACTTTCTCTGCTGTCACATTGATCAAAATGCCTTTATCTAAGGCTTGTTTTACTAGATCAGCACAAGGTACCACTAATTCAATACCAAACATGAAACCTGCTGACCGAATTGCTTTAACGCCTTCAACACCATTCAGCTTAGCTTTAAAACCAGCAAGCATTTGAGCACTCAATTTATTGACGTTATCAATTAAATGATCATCTTCAATGGTATCGATTACCGCTAATGCTGTACGACAAACTAAAGGGTTGCCACCAAAAGTTGAACCATGATTTCCAGCTTGTAATACACCTACTGCAGGACCGGCTACCAAACAGGCACCAATAGGTAAGCCATTGCCTAAGGCTTTAGCTAAGGTCATTACGTCAGGCTTAACACCTTCATTGTGCTGGAATGCGAACCACTTGCCAGTACGACCCATACCCGTTTGAACTTCGTCTAACATCATCAATAATTTACGTTGGTTGCAAATATTACGAATAGCGGTTAGATAATCAGCATCAGGGATTTTAATTCCACCTTCACCTTGTATGGGTTCCAATAGGATTGCCACAGCTTCTGGCCAATGACCAACCGCCATCTTTAATGCATCGAGATCATCATATGGAACACGCACAAAACCTGGGACTAATGGCTCGAAGCCTACTTGAACTTTAGCATTGCCTGTGGCGGTCAATGTAGCCATCGTCCGACCGTGGAAACTGCCTTCCATTACGATAATGACAGGTTTATCTATACCTTTACTATGACCATATTTACGCGCGATTTTAATCGCTGCTTCATTAGCCTCTGCACCAGAGTTACAAAAAAAGACCTGTTCCATGCTTGATAGTTGAGTCAGTTTTTCAGCCAATTGAGTTTGCAATGGAATTTGATAAATATTTGACGTGTGGACTAGGGTAGCCGCTTGCTCACAGATAGCACGAGTCACTTCAGGATGAGTATGACCTAAATTACACACCGCAATACCGCTTAATGCATCAAGATATTTTTTACCGTCTGTGTCCGTTAACCATGCGCCTCTACCTTCAGTAAAGGCAACATCAAGTCGGCCATATGTCGGCATAACAGCAGAGTCGTGTGTTGTCATTGTTTCATCCATTTACATCATCGCCATATGTTTATTCGCTCGTCTTTACGTAATAAACATTAAGGCTTAAAACGAAAAATGGCAGTTTCAAATGAAACTGCCATAAATCAAATAAAGCGGTATTTTATATTGTTATGTCATTCTAAGCAAAATTTGCTTGAATTTCATAGCGCGTTGCAATTAAGCCACGAAGTTTTTTGCAACAAAATCCCAGTTAACCAATCCCCAAAATGCTTCAACATATTTTGGACGAGCATTGCGAAAATCGATGTAATAAGCATGTTCCCATACATCACAAGTAAGTAATGGTGTTTGACCTGCAGTAAGTGGGCTACCTGCATTGCTTGTGTTAACAATCGCTAAGCTACCATCAGAATTTTTAACTAACCAAGTCCAACCAGAGCCGAAGTTAGTGGCTGCAGATGTTGAAAATTTAGCCTTAAATTCAGCAAACGATCCAAATGTAGCATCAATTGCAGCGGCTAAGTCACCAGAAACAGCATCTTTACCGTTTGGCGTTAAACCATTCCAATAAAATGTGTGATTCCAGATTTGCGCAGCGTTATTAAAGATGCCCCCGCTCGCTTTCATAATTATTTGTTCTAATGATGAATTTTCAAACTCAGTACCTGGTACTAAATTATTCAAGTTAGTCACATAAGATTGGTGATGTTTACCATAGTGAAAGCTAATCGTTTCTGCAGAAATTGTTGGTTCTAACGCATTATCAGCATAAGGTAGTGGTGGTAATTCAAAAGCCATGATGGATCTCCTAAAGTAAAAAATAACCAAGTATTTAACTCGGGTTAGTCTAAGCGAGCAATGCGTTCAAAGCAAGTAAAGAACAGTCTTCTACCTAAGCAACACTAGTTTTTGAACTGTTGCTGGCCGGTATATATTAGAAAATGTTTACCTTTAGCTCGCGCTATCATTCCGATGCCGACTTGTTTCGCTATTCGTAAACCCATTTCCGTAACGCCGGATCGAGATAATAATAACGGTACTTGCATCTGGGCCACCTTAATCACCATTTCAGAGGTTAGGCGCCCAGTAGTATAAAAAACTTTGCCATCACCTGTTATATTCTCTAACCACATCCAGCCGGAGATAGCATCCACGGCATTGTGTCGTCCTACATCTTCAACAAATATTTCAACCTTGCCATCAGAACATAAGGCACAGCCATGTACTGCTCCAGCCTGTTTGTACATTTGATTATACTCAGCCAAACTATCTAATACTTGGTAGATACTCTCCGCATTAAATGATGGACATTCTAATGTGAGTTCATTTAATGATGCCATCACATTTCCAAACATGGTGCCTTGGCCACAGCCACTCGTAACAGTACGTTTTGATAAGATCTGCTCTAAATCTGGTCGTGTTTGCCGAGTAGTTACTGCAACGGCATCGACATCCCATGCAACCTGAATAGCCACAATATCTTCTATATGTTCGACAAGACCTTGATTGCGTAGATAGCCTAAGGTTAATAATTCTGGCTGTGCACCCATCGTCATTAAAGTTACGATTTCACGTGTATCAAGATAAATTGTCAGCGGCTTTTCACCGGTAAGTGAAAGTTCACGAGGTTCGCCATATTCATCAAGCACCGTTGCAGTATGTAGGCTGTGTATAGCCTCATTTGTCATTTGCGGTCGATAATTAGCCACCCGTCACACTCATATGTCTGAAAATAATAGGTTCTTCTTTGAGATTAAAGTTATGACCTTTTGGCTTGATCGCCATGGAATCGATAATAGCTTGTTTTAATCGCTCAATATCATCGGGATACGTTCTAATAATATCTCGCAGATCGACAGAGTGCTCTTGTCCCAAACAGAGTAACAACCGTCCTTCTGTTGTCACTCGAACACGATTACAGCTTTCGCAAAAATTATGGCTATGAGGAGAGATAAAACCTATCTTACTTTTTGAACCTGCAACACGATAATAATGTGAAGGTCCGCCTGTTTGTATATTGCTGCTGGTTAATTCGAATGCTTGTTGTAAAATTGAGAGTACTTCATCACTTGAGCAATAACTCTCTTCACGTTGATGGCTAACATGGCCCAATGGCATTTCTTCTATATAGGAAATATCCAAATTATTATCGATAGCAAACTGTGCCAGATCAATAATTTCATCATCATTCCGACCTTTCATGATAACAGCATTTAGTTTAATTCGTTTAAAACCGGCCTGTTTAGCAGCTTCAATACCTGCTAAAACAGTATTCAAATCACCAGTCCGCGTTAACTGACGAAAACGTTCAGTATTGAGTGAATCAAGACTAATGTTGATCCTATCTACACCCGATTCCACCATTGATTTTGCGTACTTAGGAAGTTGTGAACCATTTGTGGTGATATTGAGTTCTTTAAGTGCCGTAGAGTGCTTAAGCAGCCCTACCTGTTCAAATAACCAATCCACTTTACGTCGAATTAATGGCTCACCACCGGTAATACGGACATTTTCAACACCCAATTCACAGAAAGCACGCAATATAAAAACAATTTCTTCCAACGTTAATAATTGTTCACGTGGCATAAACGTCATTTCTTCGTCCATGCAATACACACAACGAAAATCACAACGGTCAGTAATCGACATACGTACATAGGTCACATGACGACCGAAGCGATCAATTAATTTTGGTCGAAAATCAACATTACCGTCGGTTGTAATAGATCCTGTGTATGAGACTGACATAAATTTTTTTTCCTTTTAAAATTATTTATAATCGCGTCTCTCGATTCTACTTTATAGCCGCAGCAGTGAGATATAAGTACAATTACTATGAAGAGGAAGAAAAATTAATCATCTCCTCCAAATACTCCAAGTAAATGTAACAGGCTGGTGAATAAATTATAGATAGTGACGTATAAAGTTACTGTCGCCATGATGTAATTAGTTTCACCACCGTTAATTATCTCGCTAGTTTGATACAAAATCAAACCTGACATTAACAATACAAACATCGCAGAAACAGCCAGTGACAAGCTTGGTATTTCAAAGAAAAATGCGCCTAGGCCAGCAAGGAAAGCAACTAAAATGCCTACCATCAAAAAACCACCCATAAAACTAAAGTCTTTTTCACTCTTAATTGCATAAGCTGATAAGGCAAAAAAGATAATACCTGTGCCGCCTAATGCTTGCATGACGATTTGACCACCACCACTCATCTGTAAATAATGATTAATGATAGGACCCAATGTCAGCCCCATAAAACCAGTTAGCGCAAAAACTGAGGCAATACCCCAAGCGCTGTTACGCAACTTAGTTGTCAAGAACAATAAACCAAAATAACCCACCAAAGTAATAATAATACCTGGATGAGGCAAGTTATACGCCATTGAAACTCCAGCAGTTAAGCCACTGAAAACCAGTGTCATAGCTAGTAGAATGTAAGTACTGCGTAGTAATTTGTTTGTTGTAAGAACCGATTCTCGCGAACGTACAATTGTGGGTTGAGCATCATAATTCATCACTTAAATCTCCGATGTGTGTTGATTTTAAAATACAAATTTAAGACTGCGATCCTACCTTATAAGTTCAGAAGTGCAAACATTCAACTTTAAATTAAAATAAATTAAAATTTAAAGTTGTTTTATACCGACAACCCTAGTAGTATTTCGCGTCTTGGAGAGTTGACAGAGCGGCCGAATGTACTGGTCTTGAAAACCAGCGAGGGGTTAAACCCTCCCAGGGTTCGAATCCCTGACTCT
>Ga0105054_10009971_pt1 | contig 12192 bp, 14 predicted proteins | sample BON02_FD_78091 | JGI IMG/M metagenome (GOLD analysis project Ga0105054, IMG submission 78091) | Freshwater microbial communities from Lake Bonney liftoff mats and glacier meltwater in Antarctica - BON-02 (megahit assembly) | ecosystem: Environmental > Aquatic > Freshwater > Ice > Glacier... | reverse complement strand
TTGATGATGATTGCTTTTATTATCACTCCTGGAGAAATAATGTAGTAATTGCGTTTGGAACTCTCTCGTCTTTTCTTACCTAGCTTCACATAGTGAGTGGCGTCGTTTGCGTTGTTTGTCCTTTTGCAGTGTATAGGGATTGTTTGAAGTTTTCCGGGAAGGCTTCTTGGACCTGCTGAAATCGTGAAATGTCAGTGTCTTTGTCCTCGTCCCCCCCGTTTAGGGCTTCCGTGATCGCTGTTGTCGCCTGATCTTTTGTCAGATTAAGGGCCGTCATCAACATATTTACCGTGGCCAGATCCTGGGTGAGGGAATTTCTTATGCGTAGCGGGTCGATCCATTTGTCTATGGAGGATTGAGTCTCTTGGGAATGGGTTTATGTCGGTCTGTGGGTGGGTGTTGCCGCTGAGCTAGCCAGCGGGGAAATGTCCCCCATCTCCGTGTCGGCGCCTCCGAAGAGGCCTCGTACCATCATCCACACTGTTGTGCCCTTTGTTACTTCCTGCGCTCCCAATGAGCTATAGTTAGTCAGAGTTTTCCCCCCGTATTGGATACGGAAGGCACGAGTGGGGATGGACAGAAGTTGGCTCAGTCCCTCCTTAAGCGTATCAAAGGATGTGGGTGTGGGCATCGTCTGGATGTAGGCCGGTTTCCTGCCTTTCTCACTCCAGATGTCGGGAACTCGCACGAACATTTGGTGGCCCGAGGGGGGGGTTTCCAAGTTGTTTAAAAAATTTGCCCATCTCCTCTGGGTCGGTTCCGAAGGATGGGATGGTGGCTGGGTTGGCTTCTGTAGTTGTTACAGTGTCCCATGTGGTGTCTTCTTTTCGATTTCCCGTGTGTCGTCGTTCCCCAGTTGCTTTCGTGTGGTTAGCTGAGCCGCTGCGGATTCACGTGATTTCGCCCCATCTGTGCGGGGAAGAGGAAGAAATACAATAATGGTGGTGTCTTCCTTTTTTATCCAGTCAAGTTTATCAGTGTCTGACAGGATCGTCTCTTCCACTACCGACACGTCCGTGTCTAACGTCTGTTCTGGTGCCTTTCTTTGGTTCCAGACGAGGTCATGTGGAAATTTCCCCAAGGTATAGTGTAGTGTGTCTGGTGCGGGGACCTCCGACTGGTTCGGATAACAATCCCGGAGTATGTTGTGAACTATTTTTCCTATCCTTTCTGTCCGACTTGTTTCAATCAGTACATCTAGGACATGTCCTTTGTACTGCTCGACACTATGTGCTCTGACGGATCCTACTTCTGATCGGATCGGAGCTTGGGTGAATCCCTTGTCTTTGCCGTCTTGAATGAGGATCGCCCGTTGCCATATAAGTGGGTCCTCCATCGACCTCTGGCCTGAGGCCAACACTTTTCGAAATCTCGGGGGGGAGATCAATTTGTCTCCGGTCCTTTCTGTCCCTAGGGCAGCAGGTGTGTTCCTAGTCCTTGCCAGTGCTTCGGTCAGGTGCCCTTGTTGCAGGTTGTCACTAAATGTCTGGTGCATCAGCCTATATGCGGGCGTGGTATCCATTTTGTCGAGCAAGAATCACCGCAGGGGGATTCCAGTTCCTTTGGAGGCCTATAAGTCCCTGGGGGTATGGGATCGTATAAATGATCAGTGTAAACGAGGTACTTCATACCAGCTCATTCAGTGGCTCCGGTCTCTGGGAAGTGCCTGTCCGTGCTAGATGACTAGCAGGGTCTTGGCATGGATAGGAATGTCCTGAGTGTCCCAATCGCGCCGTCACTGGTGTTTTTAGGCCTGTAGCTCGGCATATAAGATGGCTGATCTTCCTGCTTTTTTTTCCACCTTCCGTATCCCCGTGGTTGAAAAAGTGCGGTGCAAGGGTTGTTCCCTGTGGGGAGTGTTGTTGTAGCGCTACCATGGTATTATTACAGAATTCCGCCAGGCTGTCTAGAGGATGTTGCTGGAGCAGTATGTGTAGGAGGGTTTCCATTGTACAGTTGATGGGTGCCCAGCTTTTTACCGCCGTGCTGCTCCAATCATCCATTTTGCTGGGTTGAAGGGGTTGGCCGTGCATGGTAGTGACTTCGAACTTCATAAAGTTTGGGAAGTCCACTTGGCCTGCTCCAGTCAGCTCATGGATCCATCTCAGCATGTCTCCTGTCGCCTCCTTGTCACGTTTCCATCCTCTTGGACACATGATATCTAGGAGGGAAAGGCTCAAGTAGATGGCTTCATCGGTGGATGTGTCATCTCTACTTATCCGGGACACCGCTTGGGTGTGTCCCTCTAAAACGGCTGCCGTAACTAATGAGACGCTTCTGTCCGCGTCATAGAGTTGGGTACATATGAGATGAGCATATAGGTCTAGTATTTCCTCTTGTCCTAGTAGGAGCCAGGCCACCTCCTTCTGCTGAGTCGTTAGGTTGGATTCTATCGATATGAGATTGTGAAGGGTGTGGAGTCCCGTACTATGTCTGTCTCTTTGACCTTTCCTATCAAGGATGTCTCCGTCGGGTAGGAGTTTCAAGGCTAACATGGTTGAGAGGAGCCAGTTCCAATTTGTCTCAATATTCCATCCTGGCCTTGAGGACATTCGTGCCCCAGTGTGCAGAGTGTCGTCCTCTAGTCTCGGTGCAGTTATGTATTTGATGAATTCTATGACTAAGAATTGAGTGTCTTGGGACACTCGCCGGATCTGGTTTCCCTGGTCTGGTCTCACCATTTGCATTAACCGAGCATTGTCCGCTATGGTCAGGAGGTTGTGGGGCCTTGTGCTGAGAATATTGTTGCCGTAACTATACTCCTGGCTTAGCCAACTGAGGATCTGCATTGCCTGCGTGGCTCGTGAAAGATCAGAGGATTTGTCTTGTCGCAAGTGACGGGTGGAATCAACTCGGGCCATGAGTAGGGGGATTACGTTGGCCCTCTGCAAGGTGGGCCAGAGCCAGGTAAATCTGTGTATCCCTTCCTGAAGCCAATCTATGAGGAGATCGTGTATGTGTCCGGTCCAACCTCCACTCAGTATGTGTATAGCTCTACTGATCTCCAATCGCACTCGTGCATCCTCTGTGTGTGCTCGCAGGCTGAGTGTTAGTAGGAGGTCGGCTGTGTTTGTATTATTGTTTGGCCCCTCCTCTTGGTTATAAAAGAGTGTCTTCTCCAGTACCGCCGATAGCAAGCCCTCGGAGACTAGAGTAGTGATCCTGGTTCTCGCCACCGGTCCGTTGCGGCTCCATCGTTTGACCTCTAGGAGTTCTCTTTAGACACTCTCAATTCCCTGCATGCTTAGGATTTCGATGTCTTCGTCCAATGGGTTAGTGATTGCGTGGGTGAGAGCGGTGAGCAAGTCCCCGGAGGCAGTTAATGCGAGCATGAAGCCTTTCCAGTCATCATCTGCCGGTGGTCCCCGCACGGGGCCTGACCTGAGAAGACGGAGTAGTTTCAATCCGACTCTCTGCTGCCTGCATCTATCCGTGTTTGGTGCGCCAAGCCTGCACAGGGTGACCCCTCTTCCTCTCCCTCGAGATCCTCGCAGTGTCCCCTACTCCTGGCCAACGTACATCTCGGGTTTAGCCAGATCGCTATTGTATCCGCCCACCTCTGTGCCTGTGAGGGAGCATTCCTCTCTCGGCCCGGGACCGATACTTTCCATAAGCACCCAAAGTATTGGGCATGGAGTGAGTCCGGGAGTGTAGATTCGAGACTGTTGCGGAGGGTCAGTAGTTGAATTAAGAGGGTGCAGCCCACGCGACCCATCCTATTTCAATAGGGTTGCTGGTGGCCTGTCAAGTTGAGAATTGGGAGGAGCACATGGAGGTGGGAGATGAGGGATCGGTGGTGTTGTTGCAAATCCCATACTTCATGGGCTGATAGATGATGTAGTTCGGTGTCGTTTTCAGTGGGATTGCCTATGTCGAGGAGTGCCTGGAGGATCTGGAAAATGTGATATCCCCGGCGATGGGCCTCCGTCCTTTCTTGAGCCAGCTCTATGTGCCCTTGCTTTAGCAGGCGGGGTAAGATATCCATATGAGTTTCTTCCAAGATCTTTGGAGCCATGCCCCAGGGTCCCGTCCTGTTGGAGTGCCAGGGAGTCTGTGCAAGACCGTGTCTGAGCAGACTTGCCATGAGGTGTGATTGGAGTGCAATGCGTCCAAGTGGGAAGGGGTTCACTTCCATTGCAGCATTTGGTCACAAGGTCTTCAGGAGGTGATCGTTGGTGTGTGCCAGGATAGATTGTTTTAATGTCACTCCACCCACTAGCGCCCTGCTGAAGCTGAATACTTCCAAGATCGTGCACAGGGCTGTGGTGAACTCGATAGTTACTTTGCGCGGTTCCAGATGTGGATGCTTCTCATCCTTCTTAGCTATGGGCATGGCGCGGTCATATAGCGACTTCCACATCTCCCTCATCTCCATTCTCAGGTTACGTTGCCACTGGTTGTCGGGGTCTGTGTAAGTACTAACGTGGTGCCTTCAGCCCCTGCATACTTGTTTCCAACCTTGCAACAGTCGCATATTGTCTTCCGTGGTTTGTAAGGTTTCTATAATGTTGCTAAGGATTTCCATGGGTTGGTTATGAAAGAGGTTTCGGCCTTGGCGGATCGCCTTATTTTCAATTGAATACAAGTCGGCCGCCAAGGGTTCGGGTGACTGCTCCTGGTCCCCACTGAATGCTGCCCTGGGAAAATTCTGGTAGACCTTGCAGGGCTGCGCTTTCCTTCAACGTGTAAACCGGTGTGCTACTACCTGTTTCTTGGCCTCCGTCTTATTGTTTCCCATGTCTCATGTGGTAGCCGAGAGGCAGAGATATATAGATACAGGTCGGGCGTCAGGATTACTACATTTCCCGGTGGATCAAGTACAAGATTGACCACCTTCTTGATGGGTGTTTTACAAGTCCGGTGCAAAGGGGATGTGCTGTGGCCTAGGTCCGCCGCTTCCATCCAAACCGGGTTTTTTGGTTGGTGTGTCAAATGCCATTTTCCCGTCGAGTCTTGTCTTAATCGTCCGTATGCTCGAATACGGTGGTGTTTTGTGAGTGTGACTCCGAATCCCGTCGATAACGTATCCTCTTGTATGGATTTATTTAAGGCTGGGTTGTCGTCCTGTAAGATTTCAAAGGACATCACGCAGGTTACTCTAGCTAAATAGAAAACATTGTCCTGACCCCTAGATCCTAGTCTTTCGGCCAGTACTGTATCTCCGAATTTCATTTGACCTATGGGTCGAGAAAGTGCTTGGTCAGGGTCATATGTGTCATGGTTCGGTGGATTTTGTAGGAGGAAGGCAGTGCCCGGTTCGAAGCAGGCCGCGCCTATCTTAGTTAGATGGCGTGTCTTAGCACCCAGCCCAGCTACGTGTTCCTGTGGTTCGACTCTACCTTGCTGGGTTGGAGGTAAGGTCAAGTCCTCACCCGTGTGTTGATGTATACCGTGTGTGGATCCGTGATGAATCCATTTTTTCGTCTTCAGGGAGGCAACGTATTTAGTAAACGAGAATAAAATTATTTTAACGCGATCAAATTTTGGGGCGTGGTCTGGTTTGGTTTCCGTCTTGTCGTTGTCTGTAAACTTGGGGTATGGAAGCGTGTGGGGTTTTAGGATCGCATATCCAATCTTCAAGTTGCTCAGGCTAGGATTCGGCCCGTAGGTAAGGCTTGGTTCGCCGGGCGGCGAGGGGAATTTTAGGTCTGCCTCTCTAGTCTTACTCGGGCTAGGGTGCCGCCCGTAGCGAAAGCTTGGTTCTCCGAGATTTCCAAAAGGTCCTCCATGGAATCGGCCACCCCCTCTGCCCCTGCCCCCCCTAACTTGGCACTTCGATCTCCGGATCTTCAGATCTCGGGCCGGCTGCTGCCCTGCATAGCTGGGTTTGGGGTTTCCTTTCGAATAGAAAAGGCTGCTGTCCCTTGGTGGTGTCTCTTCCCGTTCATCAGCGGGTTCATGAGTCAGCTCGTCCTGATCTGCTCTCTCCTCTTCTAGTTTCTCCCCTGGTTCTGGGCTGTGGGTAGGGTGGTAGGTCTTGTCCAGGCGTTTGGGCCTTTGGGTTTGTCCCGAGGAGCTAGCTGGGGAAACAGGGGTGGCATGGAGTTGGTAGTGTCCTGGCGCTACCCCCAAAAGGTCCGTAGAATCATGACAGACTAATGAATATGGATTGCGAACCCATTTCACCTCTTCCCATAGTACTTTCTCGCCCTTTGGAGTACAGAGTTGTATTTCCACATCATGGTCTTGGAATGGCTTTTGGCTGGTGTGTTCGATTTTCTTCAAGCTATCCTTTTTGATCACAGATAGGTTGTCTGTTGGCTCTGGCGTTGTTGGGGAACCCACATTCACATCATATGCAGTACAGGGCTGCTGTTCTTCAGGCCGCTGACAGAACTTGCAGCCCGAACAGGATGCATCTCGAAGACATGCAAGGCGCGCGTTGAGTTCGCACATATCCCCCCCCTCATCATCCTCAACATGTGCGTCCAGTTTGCTGCCAACACACACTGGGGTGCTGAGCTGCGTGTCGAGCAGTGTGGTCGTCTCTGACACCGGGTGTGTGGCCTGTGACTTGGTCTCCAAAGATTGTGTGCCTTGACTCTCCCCCATTAATTTGGCGTCCTGCAGTATTCCCGCAACTTGGTCTTGAGATGGCTCTTGGTTGGTGTGAACAATCGGGCTGTCCTTTTGGATTCCAGACATGTTTTCTGTTGATTCTGGCGTTGTCGGGCCTAGACTCTCCCCCATTAGTTTGGCGTCCTGCAGCAAAGGCGTCAATGCTGCCGCTATTTGGTCCACGTCGGAGGGGCACGAGGTTGCATGAGAAGAGTTGGCAGACTTAGAAAGATTTACCCATTGCTGGGTCTCGGTTCTGTCTGTGGAAAGCCCAAATGTGGGCCCAGGAGTGGTCTTCTGCTGTTTGTCCTCCTGGGTGAGAGGCCCGGCCTCTTCCCGGTCTCTGTTGTTCCTGAAGCATAACTCTCCATTAAGTTCGGTTGTCGCCTCGTTGGGTCCAAAGTGTTTTCGTCCTGTATCCATTCCTCTGATCTGTTCCAGTTTGGCTAGATGGTTATGTGGGTATGTGAGCGAGCCTTTGTGCTGGGAAGCCAATGGTGGCTCAAGGCAGCATCCCATCATTGCCGCCACTAAATGTGTAGGTGAGTGTTGTAGTTGTGCCGTGGTGTTGACCAAAATGTTGCCGTCCTGATTTTGGCTGAAGCTGTATACCCTGTTGCATGCTTGGTTGATACATAGTTTTACCAGGCCCCTATTAGAGGCTTGACAGGCCGTCATCCACCCGTTGTCTGTGTGTATGTGGTGATGTGCTGTGATGTAAGCCTCCCCCACCTGTTACAGATCAATCTTTGCTTCAGGGCAGTCAAATATGCAGACTGTGCGGATTGTCGTCATCATGGCCATGGACAAGTCATCGCTTTTTCCTGAGGAGAGTGACTGGACTACTGTGTCGCCCTTCACAGCGGTTCAAATGGGGATCCATTTCGCCCTACTGCGTTTAATTACTAAAATGAGTGTGTTTCCCGTGAAGCAGGCCGTGCCACTTTTACCCTGTCCGTTAGCCCTAGCTTGTCTCCTTCTGCGTTTTTCTATTGAGGCGGCTTCGGTTTTTGACAGAGGTGGTTCTTGCTGACTGGTCTCTTGCTTGGTGCCCTCCGCTTCTACTGTTTCCTCGCTGTTAGCGGCCGGGTGTCTCCCGGTTCCCTTGGCTACTGTTATGGAGGTTCCGTTGCAGTTGCTCTGGTCAGTGAAAATTTTAGTTGGATGTGTGTGGTATCTTTCCGAGATTTCCTGCTCACTTCGTGTGGTTCTCTCGGAGGTCGCTGCGAGTGTGAATTTGATGAAGCCTGTAATTTCTGGTCCTATGTCACAAATTTCTCTATCAGGTTCGTGAGTCTGAGTATTCTGACCTAGCTCCATTTTCGGGGGGTAGTCAACTCTGTTCTCTGTGTTAAACCCGGGGAGTTGGCCTCGACTTCCTTCATTCGCAGAGGCAGGTGGGGTGTGGGATATGAAGGTTTTACAGAGAGTTGTGGCCTTCTTCGCTCCTTTGCGGGCGTTCTGTTCTCCTGTTTCTGTCTTAGGGAGTTGTTGTTGACAGTCCTCAAGTGCGTTGGGCGGGGAAACCGCCCTCCTGGGCGCTTGGTCTAGGGGGTCGGATTTGCCCAACCCCTGTCAGTGAGAGAGCTCCACTCCCCCCTCGCTTGGAGGCTCCTGGGAGGGTCTGTGGTTGCCCGCTGCTTCTTCCTTGGGAGGGGTGTTGGTTTCCTTGGTTGGCCCCTTGACCCCAGTCTTGAGTGACTTGTGGATTTTTCCCAGCCTGACAGCCTGGGTTGGAGCCACCAAAACTAATCCCGGCTGTGTGGTGGTGATATGGCACTTCTTCCCTTTGTCCCTTACTGCATAGCGACCCTGTTTTCTTGGCCCCGGGCTATGTTGGTTAGCTTCATTCCCTGCTGCTCTTGGGGAGGTGTTTTGGCCCTGTAGGGGTTCGTTTTGTCTTCCTTTGAGGTATCACCAGGGCGTGGGGGCTGGGAGTGGATTTACATTGGCTTCTGCTTGGTGTGTAGGGGTGATGACTTCCAGCACCAGGTTGAGCGCCGTGGAAACATTAGTGTTTTCAATCAAGTTGCACTCCAGCCGGTTTGGCCTGTCACATTCTGCGGAGTCCAGCTCATTAGCCGTAGCCTCCTCCTCCAGCATGTTATCCATCCGCAGCTGACAGGCCGCTGTCTTGGATTTGTATGTCTGCTGGTTGGGTTCCTGTGGAGTGGTCGGCTCCTGCTCGGGGGTTTCCCTCCGATTTTCCGTAGTCAGCCCCTCCGAGATTGGAGGTGGGCCGTGTCCTATCATTATTTCGGATTCTTGATAGCTCTTGAGGCAGTGTTGTACTATCATGTTTCAATATGATTCCTGATTCGCTTTTAGCGAGGTGTTTAGCCTGTTGGCATCTGCAACTGTGTGGACTAAACTGGGTCTTCTAGTATCGTTTGGGGAGTATCCTCTCCCCCGCCCTCGTCCTCCCCTCCCAGGGGGCGTGGTGTTGCCGCCTCCGGCCCCGTTCGTGAGGCCCCCTCCCATTTGTCTGTCACTGCCTTCCGTAGGGCTGTGTCCCCTGCCCCTACTGTTGGAACCGCCATAAAAGGAGCCTTTGAGTCCACCTCTCATTCTGCCCCTGCATCAGAGAAGGATCTTCAGGTGCGGTTCTCGGGGAAGCCCATTTTCTGCCCCTGTGAGGTCTGCCTGGATAATGCGGCTTCCCCATAGTATGTAGAGGTCAGTAGAAGGTGGAAGTCAGAGCTGTATGGAGTGGCGCTCAAGATTCTCAGGTACTGATTCCTTTGGGTGGAAGAGCAGGGCATGTGTTCTCCCCCTGGGATCTTGAACTAGGGCTTGTGAGGGGCTTTCTTTTGGAGAGAGGGTTCCCGTCTGGGGGCGTCCTTTCCATGGATCCGAGAGAAGTTGAGGGATTGTCTAATTGTTAGAAGCCCTGTTCAGAGAAGAAACCTGGTAATATTGGACCCCCCGGCTCCACTGTTTGGCGAGTTCAGCCCTCTTTAAGGTAGGTGTGGAAATATGCGGCCATGTTCGTGGTGGGATGGGGTCAAGTTGTCCTGGTTCCATATGTATCCTCTCGGTTGTGGAGAGGGCCATCATAGTATCGCCCCTAGTGTTGCCGATTTTTTCTTGTGGCTCATTTTGGGGTTCCTGGGGATTGTTCGTGGGCAGAAATTTGTTAGCGGGTAGGGTCGTTGGTCCATCTCTCGGATCCTCTGCTGACATGGGATTTTCTGCTCGAATAATTGGTGGAGCATCTTGACCGCTGTGGAAGCGTAAGTAGAGGGTGGGCTCATGTGGCAAATTGCATTCTTGGAACCGGCTTTTTGGGTCCAGAGGCAGGTCTTCGTAGAATACAACGCATTCTGTCAGGGCTGGGATGGTGGTAGTTTCTAAGAGTGTCGTGAGAAAATGTTGCATTGTGTCTTCTGCCTGGTATGTTACGAAGTGTTGCACATCGTGTGGGTCGTATACCATAGCATATCTGACCAGCATTGTCAAGGTGTCCCCTTGTCCTATTCCCTGGTGACTTAAAGGTACCTCAAGGAGCAGCGTTCCTATCAGGTGGTTTGGGGGAGTCAATATCACCTTGAGAAGGTCGCCTGGTGTGGCCCACTGGCTGTTTCCTATGTCTTCCAGCAGGATGGCTGGTGTAAGCCAGTCCGAGAAACAGCATGGAATGGTGACGCTTCTTCATATCACGAGAAGCTTCGGTACAAACACCTTCCTGGGCTGTTTTTGCTTAGGGATGACCACCGTGCGTCTTTCCGTGGGCAAGGCCTCCTGCGTTTCTTTTTCCATTGCGACTGCGGCCCAGGTCTTGGCCAATACAGTGACTCCGGTTGTTTCTACTCCTGGGTGTGGGCTACTGCTGTCTGTTGCTGTCTTAGCCTCCCTTAAGGGAGATGAATTTATGGCTGTAGTGTCTTCCATGATGTCTGAGGTAAGATTCCATGGGGTCTTAGGTCCCTAGTTCATGGCCGTCATTGAGGACAACTCCGGTGTAGTTTCCTCTCTTACCGTGGCCATGTCAAGAGGGTTCATGTTTGCTGTGAAAAGGCTGTGGCTTTCAATTCATTGCAGGATCATATCTTCACGCGGCTCGGGCTGAAGAAGGGTGACGTTTCAGGCAGTTGTGTAGAAGCCGGGGTCGCCCTGCTCAATAATTGTCACCCGGATTGGTCGTTCAGATATGTCAAAGAAAAAGGCCGTCTCTCCATTCGTCAATTCAATTGCCTTCGGAATTATTCGAATTGAGGTGTCCTGTATATTGAGGCAGCCTCTGTCCAGGATAGCCATTATGAGCTGTGGGGGTTTCCCTTTTTAATCAGCCAGTACCGTGTATGTCCATTCTGTAGGCCAGTGGGTTTGCTCAATGGCCACTACCGTTGCTACATTGGGTTTGGTATAGCCCATCCAGGGCAGTGTGATGAGTGTGCCTAGGGCCGGTCTCCTGGTGGGGTAATGAGGTGCGTCAACGGACCGAATCTGGAGAGATAAATATTTCGAGTTTTTGATCTGCATCAGATTATGTTGTGGTGACACTATCACATCAATGTTTGGGATCTCTAGGTGGCCGTGGAAGATAATAAAGCCTTCAGGCTGGGGTTCAAACAGAAAAATCTCAGCGATCTCGCCAAAGGGGCCAAATGTGTCATTAAGAGTCTCAGGAGTGAGAATGTAAGCTCGGCCGGAAGTATGAACTGCAGCCAGTTCAATGTCAACTTCATGTCCAGGAAGGGGGCAAGGTTTGGCGGGGGTTCTTCGAGCTCAGGTTTTGCTGTGCGTGTCAACAGTCTGGCATTTTCAAAAGAGTGTTTTTGAGCGTGAACAGAAATCCCAGGCGCTGCGACTCGAATTGTGCAATCTCGCTGAAGATGTCATCGAACCCTGTTGTGCAGGTCTCCAGTCCAAGCCACTCCTGCGGCCAATTTGGCAGCATGCTGCTTTGCAGAATTCTGTGTAGTTGTTGCAGAATTTTACTGTCTCCTGTAGGGATGGCCTCTGCGTCAGGTTCTCCAGCATTTCTGTCAGACGGTGACATATGAGGTTGTGGGATTTAATCCCACACCACTACACGTGGTGTGGGCCCACACCACTACACGAACTGACATAAAGTTGCGGTGTTTGTGTGTGCGTGTGGGCAGTGGAGGCCGTGTTCCGGCGACTCCTGTTTCAATTCAAGTACATGCCAACGCGCGAAGTCATGAAACAACGCCTGGAAGCCGACAACCACGAAGAAAGCTTCACAGTCATGCAGGGAACAATGATCTGGTTCCTGATCAACACGGTGGTTTTGCCAAATTTCAGTAGTGTTCTAATAGTCAATAAGTGGTCAGTGATGTTTTCAAGATGTACAACGACATTCCATTCTGATGGACTGGTAAACAGAATGTGTGAATGTGATTTATGGATTGGTTTTTAGGAACGCAAGGCATTTCATATCTTCGCGAGGCGGATTTTCCTTCTGACCATTCTGGCAGACTCAGCAGCGCTCAAGAAGTACTGGCCCGTCGATGCTAGTGAGATGCTGACAATGTTACTCATAGCTGAAAACCTAGTTAAAGGCTGGGAAGTCATCAAAGACGAGTTCCAAAAAACCAAGACCCTCGCAGACAAGCGCCTGCTCATTGCAATGATGTATCAACCATGGGAACTGTGCGATGATACATTCAC
>Ga0105054_10009968_pt1 | contig 12194 bp, 11 predicted proteins | sample BON02_FD_78091 | JGI IMG/M metagenome (GOLD analysis project Ga0105054, IMG submission 78091) | Freshwater microbial communities from Lake Bonney liftoff mats and glacier meltwater in Antarctica - BON-02 (megahit assembly) | ecosystem: Environmental > Aquatic > Freshwater > Ice > Glacier... | reverse complement strand
GTAAAGAAGTGGCCATTTTGCAGTTGCTGTGAACAAAATCGACACTTTGGACGGTACCTATCGTGGTATTGTGTAGTAAACTCATACAAAACGCACTGTGGGAACTTGCCCTGCTCTTGCTCTATCTCCTAAATTTTTCCACATGCCTGTGCGCTAACTTGAATATAATTGTGTCAATTAATGTGGTGCGTTGGGTGTTCAAAGTGGCCATTATACATGCCCCCCTTCCTACAGAAAATCCTGGGTATACACTCAAAAATCCAAGATGAGCTGGGAGAGTTATAGTACTCGACATTCGACGTAGGAAAATGAGGGGGTTTTAAATATTTATCCACTTTTACTGTGTCATCATTGGGGTCTCGTTTACAGAAATGAAGATTCTCAAAGCGTTTATACCATCGTCAATTTGATTGATGTTGCGTTTATTACTTCGCAAGGTATAGTCTAGTAGCTTTGTTGGAAGCTCTTTGTGCTCAAATGTAGATTTGAGCTTTCGATTTTTGGAGTTTTTGCCGGAATCGAACCGTTGACTTCGGGACAGACAGTCCCGCACTGTGACGAACTAAGCTGGTTTTACATTGTCTCGGACGAAACACTACAATAGAGTTGGTAATATTTAGATGACGCGTCTAGAATTTGTGATACTTAAGTCACACGTGAGACGTAGTGTGTTGCAAAGAGTTTCAATGTGTTTCAGTGCGTTGCAGTGTGGTGCATTGCGGTGCAGTGTGTTGCAGTGCGTTGCAGTGTATTGCAGCGTCGCGGTGTGTTGCAGTATGCTGTAGTGCGTTGCAGTGTGTTGCAGTGTGTTGCAGTGGGGACAACAGAGACCAGTAGATTCCTTGAATACTGCATGCAAATATTTACATTGTTGCTTTGTTTTATTGACCCGAGGGTGAGGAAGATTACAAACGAGGCCTCCAGTTGCCCTGGGATCTTCTCCAGTGACTCGGATTATATGAGAGTGTCTCATATTGCGTGAGATCTCACACTAAATGCCTATTCAAGTAATCCCTGCACCTTGCAAACTGTCCCTACGAGTGATCACAGTTGAAAGGTAACACAGCACACAGAAACAGTACTTGGAATGGCTTGGTGATGATGATGACGCAATTTTAATTAATCACATCAATAATTTATTGTTGGGTTTGTCGAGATTTCAATGGAGTACAGGCTCTGGGCATGTGTTGCTTTGTTTTATTAACCCGAGGGTGAGGAAGATTAGAAACGAGGCCTCCAGTTGCCCTGGGATCTTCTCCAGAACTCTCCGCTTTTACTATGTCTCTAGCTCCCCCGGTCCACCCCTCTCGTGATCATGGGTGGATCAGCTGGTAGATCAGTGGCTCGGTTCAGCGACGAGTGATTGAGATTCTATTACTAACTAATCCTTGTTCTAGATACTCGTTGTTATTGACGTCGAGTCAACAGGAGGGTACCGGGACTCCCTATTAGGAACTGTGCAGATATCTCCAACAATTTGTTGCAAACGGGTCACTGTACACTCGTCGACTGTAAAAAGTATGATAAACCGTATTATCAAACGTTCTTTTGAAAATCATTGTACTTTTTTTCAATTCGACAGCTGCAACTGGTGAATTGCGACGTCAGTCAAATTGCGAACTTTTTCTTCCGAGACTACGAGCGGAAGTTGTGTCCATTGTGAGGCCCTCAAGGTGCATCTCAGGCTTGTTCTCTTGCCTGAAACTTGATGTGCATGCCCCTTTGTGCAGATGGGTACTACGCCACTGTCACAACTATAGTCTTGATTGATGTTGCTTCAAAAAACAAACAGTCTAGTAGCTCTGCTGGAAGCTCTATTTGCTCCAAAAGTTAGACCTATACGGCGTCTTTCTTCTTTCATTGTTTCCACTCCTCTCGATGAGATTAATCATTTTGGTGCATTGACAGCCACGGTTCGCTCGGCCTGACCATCAGTTCATCGACGTGTTGGCTCAACCTGACCATCAGTGTTATTCACACAGAGTGAGGGCACACCATGTATGAGGGTGCGTTTACCAACGGAGGCTTTGTCAAGATAATTTTCTCCCTGCCCTACTCATACGCAGACGCTGTCACTGGAGAAGATGCTGATGAAGATCAAAAAACCAAAAAATTCTCTTCATCCTTGATGGCAAAGGTGGAACAGACGCAGAAGGTCCGTACTGGTTTGCTTCAAGTCCTTACCAATTTGCTCACGAGCTCGTCCCCAATCTTTGCCATTATGCTCGGTCAGGACTGGAGGGAATCTAATGAGCGATGCATTCACGTTCAAAAGTTTGATTTCAAAGATTTCCGCGTCTTTGTGGATTGTCTTTTCGCTTTGGCGAATGCGACCGTACTTCCTAAAATTGACATCTTGCTCGACAATCCAAAGCTGTTGCGACAGGTGCTGCCAATCGTGCACTACTACCAAGTGAATGGCTTGAAGGAGACCATCTTCGAAACTGTTCTGTTGCCAGGGACTCTGCAGAAAATTTCCGTAGTCGAGGTCACAGAGCTAGTGCTAGCTGTCGAATCGAGTTTGCCCGAGGAGGAGGTGCCCGATTGGCCCATGGCAGTGCTGCAAGCCTTGAATCACTATTTCCAACGTCTCAAGCAAGACTATCTGAAAGACCCAACGAGTGAGGCTTGCATTGAGGATCTTTCACTCAAAACCTTGAGGAGAATGTTGACTGCGCCTGACAGATTCGACGAATTTGTTGATCACTTTCTACATCGTCTCGAATGGGATGACCTTTTCAAGCCCACCACATTTGCTGACACTTCATTCACGCAAACATCTTCTGGCTTTAGGGGTTGCATGAGTGTCAAGCAGGCGATTATCAGAGGAAGCGCACACCTGCTATCATTTGGTGGCTCAGACAACATGGCCGCGTGCTATCACACACAATATAATCTCAACAATAAAGTTCTAGTTGCAACAAGTATCCCAGCTACAGAGCACTCTGTCATGACTGCATGGTCTGACGAAAAAGAAGCAATCGAAAAACAGATTGAAAACTTTGGTGATGGAATCTTTTCGGTGGTTATGGACAGTTATGATTATGACAATGCACTCGACACGATATTGCCAAGCGTTGCTGACTCTGTGAGTAAGAGAGGAGGCTTTCTAGTCATTCGTCCAGACTCTGGTGATCCTGTGAGTCAAGTAGTCAAGGGCCTCAAAGCGGCGGAAAAATGCTTCCCGACGAGTGTGAACAAGAAAGGATACAAAGTAATCCAAGGTGCAGCTGTGCTCCAGGGTGATGGCATCAACTATGAAAACATTCGAGAGATACAGGAAAAGATAATGGAAAATGGATTTTCAGTGGCGTGTGTCGCGTACAGTATGGGTGGCAGTCTCTTGCAGAAAGTCAACAGTGACACTATGTCTTTTGCCACGAAGTTGTGCTTCATCAAGGAGCATGACAGTAAGACGCGCGATGTTATGAAGACGCCGAAATCCAGCAAAGGTAAAACGTTGCTCCCAGGAGAATTATTTGTTACTAGGGAAGGCCCTGGAGAACCAATCAAGGTGTACAACAAGAATGATAATCAGACTGAAAAACTTGTGAGTGCCATGAAAATCGTTTATGATAATGGACCAATCGCTGGTGCATTCAATGATTTCCAAACAATTCGCCAACGTGTGGATGATGAATGGGCGCAGACAGCTCCCCGTGGAAATCCTATCTCCAAGGGGCTTGCCAACAAGATTGAAAAGATATTGCTCGCTCTCGGGCATGAGGAAGCCTAGTCCTTGAATTGATGATCCACGTTATGTTGTGTAAACGTATTTTTATTAAAGCGTATCCAAAAACATAACAATTTGTGTTGTGTAGTCATGATCATAATGTATGTTCTCATGGAGTTGACTGCTTTCATATGTACTTATTTTCATTTAAAAAACATTCACACGCACTGAGCCCCGTGTATTTGACAATGTAGCAAACAATCGCATCAATCCACGTGCAATGGACGCGCCATACAGTTTGGTCGCAGTGTACAGTGCATCAGATGCCTCTAAAGTGCCTCTTGCAACAGAAAGCACTGCGATTCCAGGGACGCCAGGCGAGCCTGCCACAGTGTTGCCGTCAATTGTCTATACCAGTAAAAGCAAGAAATGGAAAGTTCACAAAAAAGTGCTGGATGTACACAACACGTCAGAAAACGGTGTTTGGGTGTCACACACCAGCACTGCAAAATCCACAGTTGAGACGAAGAAACAAAGTATTTATAAGAAGTGTCCACATGATAGGAGGCCAGCACAATGCAGGGATTGTAAAGGAAAGAGCTTCTGTGAACACAACAAACAACAAGCAAACTGCAATGATTGTAGAGGAAGCAGCTTCTGTGAACACAACAAACAATGATCACTTTGCAGGGATTGTAAAGGAAGCAGCTTCTGTGAACACAACAAACAACGAGCACAATGCAGGGATTGCAAAGGAAGCAGCTTCTGTGAACACAACAAACAACGAGCATTGTGCAGAGATTGTAAAGGAAGCAGCTTCTGTGAACACAACAAACGCAAGATGCAGGGATTGTAAAGGAAGCAGTATCTGTAAACACAACAAACAACGATCTGAATGTACGCTTTGTGAAGGAGGGAGTATATGTGAATGTGGGAAAAAATAAAAGATATTGCGCAAAACACGGGGGTGGTGCTCTCTGTTCCAAATGTCAACTGTACCAGGCAAAACACAAATACAACAAACACTGTGTTGACTGCTTCGTTGATTACTACCCTGACGATCCGCGGAGTCAAAAGGGCAGTAGATTGAAGCCCCGCGAGACTGTGGTGCGCGAGGTGATTGATGCTGCATTCAAAGGTTTCATTCATGACAAGTCATTTTACACGAGTGGGTGCTGTGACCACCACTGTCGTATTGACTATCATATACTAATCAATGGAACCCTGCTAGCAATCAAAACTGATGAAAACGCACATGTCAGTTATGTCAAAATCGACGAAATCGTCCGCTATGATGACCTTATCATGGCCATTGGTACAAAATTCGTCTTCATTCGCTTCAACTGTGACTCAAATAGAGAGGAGCATGGTGCGAAAACTTCCTTGGAGCACAAGATTCACGGCCTGCAACGCAGATTGCGAGAATTGAAAAAATTGAAAATACAGAGCTCTGTGACATTGTGAAGCTATTTTATTGTGCCTTGTGCTCAAAAAAACGGAAACAACATTTGCCACTGCCCCGCACATGTATGATTTCAGGACAACTGTATTAAATTTGAATGCATGCAACATCCTGAAAGAGCCATTTGATGTCCCAAAAAAAACATATACACCCCAGTGTATTTAGCCGTTTAGCAAGAGATCACATCAATCCCAGTTGTAATGGACGCGCCATACAGTTTGGTCGCAGAGTACAGTGCATCAGATGCCTCTAAAGTGCCTCTTGTAACCAAAAGCACTGCGATTTCTGAGACGCCAGACGAGCCATGGTATTTGAACGGGGTCCGAGTCGGTTCCTGTATCCACGCATCGACTCTTAACCAACTCCCTGGTCTCAGAAATATTGAGGATGCTATCATCAACCCCAAAAACTTGCGTCAGCTTGCCCCGGGACAAATCAACGCGAAGGGACGCGACATTGGCGGATTTTACTTTGTCTCCAATGTCGGAAGGGTGTGGCTGTACAAAGATCCTAAAACGGCCAACAAATAGGCCAAACAGATTGATGCTGACATTGCGCCCAGCTTGACCTTGATTGATAGCGGCCAAGAAAATGTGCATTCCTTCTGTGATTTTGTGACAACCGCAAGTATACCGACAACATGATTTTTTTTTAAAAAAATAATTGACTCATATTTTATACCACAAAACCACGCTGTACCTGGTTTATCGGGGCCCCTAGGTACTGAATAATAGTCGACTGGTTGATTGATATTTAGGCGTACTAATATTTTAATATTGAATCTAAACAATATTGAAACTCAGCTAATAAATTTTTATGTGTGTATATACGCAGGGAAATACACTGGCTGTCGTGTCCGCTGAAGATTTGATCAAAGTTCTTGCCCCTAAAATCAAAGGCTTGCTCTGTGAAACAGCCAAAGCGTTCGTCGAACGTGAAACAGGGGCAAATATTGGGCATCATACGCGCTGTACAAGCTGCGACAGCTCCTTTGTTAGGGCAGCAGATGCTGCAGCGGGGGTCGCGTGGGGCCATTGCAAATGGAATGAGCTATGAGGAGTCGTCTGTCTTTGTCAATTCCAAGGGCAATCGGGTTGCGGGAAAGCTAGTCGAACGTGGCGTACTTTTGCCAAATGGACAGGGTGTACATATCCAGCAAGCAGCACAGCAGTTGGTTTTGGGTGAGTCTGAGCTTGGCAAGCGCAAAACCAACGACGATCTTCATCATGTAGAGATCCGACTCCAGAATTTGAAGTGTGATCAACTTCAGGTGGAATGCGAGCAGATGAAGGCGAAATATGTAATGGATAACGAGCAGTCAAAGATCCAACACCAAATCAATAATGACAAGCCACAAATGGACAACAAAATCGCAACTATACACGGTTTCGCCAACACGATGGAACTGCTGAATCCTGACTGGCGCAAGGACCAGCGCTTGGTGCTGCAGGCGACAGACTATCCTCAAAACAGTATTTTCAAGACATCTTCAGCCTTGCAGTTGGAAAACGGCAATTCACAGTCGGATCCCATTTCAATTTCCCAAGTAGCATTTGAGATTGGAATTTCGCTGACTTCGGGCCAAAGCAAGTCCGTAGGGGGGAGGATTGCAAAACTTTACAAAGAGAAATATGGAGAAGCTCCATCAAAACACCCCCAAACTATCTCAGGACAAGTCCTGTCTGTAAATTCCTACACTGAACGCGGCAGGGGTCTTCTGCAAAGCACAATTCGAGAGATTGTGGAATAGGCACACAATGTTTTCATTCTCTGAACTGTACAGATCGCAATTTTTTTGACCTGAGCTCATGCTACAGCAGCAAAAAAAAAAATACACTATGATTATTATAAAGTTGACTTATATTTTAGTACCGAGTTTGCTAAAATCCACTCCTTGACGTTTTTTTTGTGTACCGGAAACTCATACTGACTGCTTCATCTGAGGAGTCTCGCTTGATTCATTTTAAAGGGGAAACTGCGTTTGAACTGATCGAACACTAACTCTTTGAATTTACTTACCACGCATGCATTGTGCGCTTCCTATACATTTTGAATGTACTGACTGAGAAGAACCTGACTTTTCCTGCTAGAAATTATAACCAACCACCCGACAAACAAGTCTTATTTTTCACAATTACGTTGTTTTATACTATTTTAAGGTGGATCTAATATTGAGAAATAGAATATAATAAAAAGAGTCTACATAAATACTGGATCAGCTTCATGTGTCTGCATACGATGGATCCAAAATGGCAGCACGCATACATCAGCCTGAAACTAGGAAATTTTGATCCAATCTTATACAAAATCGACCACACTAAAATTAAATCTCAAATTCATTCATCTGTTCCATGAAACAAGTGATGATCTTGAGTTGAGAAAGTAAATAAAAAATCGCTATTACAAAAATCTGGCGAATTCGCATGGGATCATATAAACAGCGTTACTACCCAGTACAATGTCAGGCAAGTCCGATTTCACCAAAAATGAAGACGTCTTGCTTCAAATTCTCGAACAGTGGGACGCGTTGATTGACAGTATGGCAGCGCTCCTTCGTTTGCGATTGACCTGCACCAAGGCCAAAAGCATAATAGACACTATTCTGCAGCCAGGACAAAAAGCAATTCCACATTGGCTTGCCACGCTACATGCGAGGACGAGTGCTATTACGGACAACGAGGTGTTGTTGAACATAAATGGTGGCGCAGGCACCAAAAAGCACCCGCAGATAGACAGGAAGTTTAGATACATCAAGAGGACAGAAGTATTTTGTATGTTGCAGGAGAATTGTTTTTTCGACGAAAGGGTAGTCCGGATAATTTTCCACCACATGCGCACTGAAGTGGACCACATTATCGAGGCTATAGAGACCTCCATCACGCACAAGTTCCACGAGGCCATATCCCTTTTGGGGGATATTTGCATCAGGGTGATACAGTGTCACGTCAAAAACCGCGACATTGTCCTGCACGGATGCCGCATCCTGGCGGATGCTCAGAACCATGCGAGCAAGGAATGCGCATTCATCAGCCAGCAACTTCCCATGCTGACGGACTCACTGTACCATCACAGAAGCAATATGGAAACTGTATTGGTGTTGCTGCGCTTTGTCTATCGCATCAATCAACAACACCAATTGTTCCGATATAAAAGCATTTCCAGCTGCAGCGTAGGAAAATGCGATAAATTTTCGGCTGCACTTGCGGACGTCATGTAGTGCCACATGCACGCAAATGGGTGGGTTAACGTACAGACAGGCATCATATTGTATAAAACAAAAAAGGTCAGCGTGAACATTGCGTGTGACATTTTGGCCCAAGAATGGAAAGCACGACGAATATTACGCGAGTATCAGCTTTGCGAGATCAGTTGATGCATTGGCGAATGCTGTTCGCCTCCACAAAGGGCGTACTTTTCTGAAAAGTGCTGCCAATGCAGTGAGAATCTTACTTCTGGGGCTATCTGTTGGGTGCCCAGAAATCCACAAGCGTGAAACATATGTTACAGGCGTCTGGCTTGATAAAACCTAATACACACAAAAAAATTGACACGACATCAATGGGATAGACTTGAATTCTAAATTTTGTTTGACTGACTTGCGATATTTATTTCAAAACTTGAGAATAATGAAACTCCAATACACTAGAATCAGCACTCAGCTTCCTCTTGTGAACGCATTTTATTCAATAAACATCAATCGTACCAAATGGATCAGCGTGCCAGACAGCGAAAGGCGCAACTAAAAACACGACAAAGGCGTGAATTGATCGTATGAACCAAGAGGCACGTGGAATTTTTTTTATTGAATAAATCGTGTACTTTACCATCTGGTTGCATTTTCCCTACATTTTCTAGCAGTTCTATTGTCGAGTAGGTCTTCAATATCTTTGTTAAAAGTTTCATATTTTCTCAAAGTCAGTATTGGTGGAGAGTATTGATCCTATGGTTCAGTCTGAGTCTTCGTCCGAGTTGCTAGTGGATGCTTTGGGGTTTGCATAAGCTGTATTGCTGTAATTTTCTTTACGCCACGAGGCTGCATCGATGGCGCGTGCTGCACGAATGGCACTCCCATTGCTGCCATTGCTACCAGTGGAGCTGGTACCCATACCCCCCGAGGGTGAGACTGAATTTTCGACGTTCTTGGGCAATAGTTGGCAGGGATTGTATTTTTGTCTCTTCGCATGCGAATGGTCATTTTCGCACTTGGGGCAAGCAAAGCGTTCGCCCTTGAAGTTTCGGCCGCAACAGAATTGGTCCTCGCAAAGCACGCGCTTGAACTGGTTGGGCTTGCAAATATATAGAGGGGCCAATGGCGTGGTTGGGAAACTATTTGAATCGTCGTGGAAGCGATCAAAGCCCGCGCTGAGCCACTTGTCGTCTTGGATCATCTCCAGACGAAGACTGGGATCATCATTGGCCTTGACAAACCGCAACTTCTGCATCAGAAAGTCAACGTAGCTGTTGGCGTTGCACCTGAGCATGGCTTGTGATGCAATATACTTGATCTCGTTTTCTTCAATGTCTGTTTTGCAAGGGTCGAGTAGGTAGAAAGCCATGTTGGGGAGATATTTCGTGATTCGGTGCAATTTGTGTATTTTAAAGGCAATTTTGCAATTTTTTTTACTCATTTCTTTTTTTCGGAAATTTTTTTCTTGGTTTTGGGTTTAGACTGGTGATGGTTTGGAATTTCTCCACCGTCATCCAGGATGCGGGTACCGATCTTTTCAAGACCAGATGGAGTGTGTATGTAGAATCTCGACATGCTTTCGAACTATAGATTGTCAACTCCCGTGACTCTATCGATTCTGGGCTGAAGCATGTGGCAAATTTTTCTGATGCTATTTTCATGATTTCAATAAAGTGTATATCTAAAAAAACATGTGCTCATGACTTCCAATGTCTTGGGTTCCATACTTTGATAGTGTTGGCACTCGTCGTCAAAACATAGCCACGATTGTCACAGTCGCTCTGCAGCATTCGAAGTCTTTCGAGACCTAGATTGTGCTCTATGGCCAAAGCATTTGCAGTGTCTCTGGAACTTGATTTGTATTTTTTACGCAGGTCAAATAATTTTGTCAACATTGGATTTAAGCGATGACGCGGCCAGATTTTTTAATCTTTACAGATAAGGAATTTTAAATTGGCATACATGCTCGACGCATAGCATACTAGGATTGCACAAAATATATTCAATAAGCATCAGTTTTACCAAAGAGACCAGCGCCTGTTTCTATTGTGTCAACAAATTCAGACACTGCCAAGATTTTTTTGATCTGGGATCTGTCGTCAAAATGCCACTAACTAGAATCATAATTGCAAGTCCGTACACTCTAAGATTCAAGGCCAAAGCTTGTTCAGTTTGTGCAGTGCTACAAATGCAATGATGGCTCGATTTAAATTAGTTCATGGAAAATGCGAAAAATCTGTTAATTCTGTCATCCGTTTCTCAAATACTTTGATTTGCTGTTGCTATTCTTTCGCAAATTCTGAACATCTTGAGTTATATTTGTTCATTTTATCTTTACCAGTTAGATGCTCATCTCGAAAGTGCATATCATTCTCAAAGTCACCCCTTGTTCTTCGAGCGCGTTCGTGTAATTGAGAAATCTGTCAGTTTACATGATCAATTTCTGTTTCGATGTATTTTGTTTTTATTTGAGTGCGATCTTTCTTTCCCAATGTCAAAAATAACGAAGAATACATATCTTCCAGATATTTTATTTCGTTGCTATTTTTCTCATCGGCCATTCTGTACTGTCGATCGTCCTCGCCCCCATAGCTTTCAAAGTATTTGTTGTCGTCAGTAACAAACTCATTTCTTGAGATCTTGATTTTGGTCATCTCGCCCTGCCTCAATTTCTGAATCATCTGTTGCTGGATCCTTGTCAATTCATGATGAATATAGTTGATGTCTTGTGATGAGTTTGTCATTTCTTGCAGGGCAGGCAGCACATCGTGAGCTACGAAAGTAAGTATATCTCTATCGTGAATCAGTACTTTCTTGTTGAATGAAATATGCTGAATCTAGGTCGGCTGTAAGTACTTGAAGTTCTTTTGTATCGTGTGAATTTACACGGACGTGCAATATGTGTATAAATTGTTGATTTGTGGCTTGATAGTAAAGTTCTTGGTTTTCGTATCGAAATTCCGAGCCTCATTTCTAAGCGAGTTTCCTTTAGCTATGTACGCTATAACTGTTGTTTTCATAGGTAGTGTTTTTGATGATTTAATACTAGTAGCCAATATGGGGGGGAAATATCTCCATTCCCATTGATCTCAGTCAAGATATAATGCAAATATTTGCTTTGTATGATCGCTGTTTCCATGTTTGAGACTTTTCTTTGTGTGTATAAAATTCGTTTATATAGTATGTGAATCAGAATCCCGACGTTTTTTGAAGTCGAGGGAAAATTCTCCAATTTAAATTTTCTGAGGCATAAAACTAGACATGATAGAACTTAGAGTTTGTAAAAGAATTTGTTATCAACATCTGGTTCAAATATGAGAATTCATAATCAGCAAGGTATTTTCAAGATCTGGTTCAAAATATGAAAATTTACAATCAATACAGTATATAAGAATGTATCGATGAAAGATATTCACGATGCCATTCAATTACTATAGGTTATCAAATAACCAAATCTACGATTGCAGTGAATACGACAGATATGACAGACTTGTCAACAGTGATCCGAGTCCAGTAAAATACGAGAACATGTTTCTCTTTGACATACACCTAATGGGAATTATATTCAGATTGTTGCATACCAAAGAGACAATTCGGCACCTCAAAAAAACATACACGTGAGTTCGTTGCATATTGACAGCAACTTAAACGGAACTTGGGAAATGCATCAAAAAAGTGATCATGTGGTGGGGAATATGCCCGAATCTACAAAACAGACAGATACAATGCAGTACTTTTTTCGACATTGAGAGGGCTGCCGTGTATCTTTGCGGTTCCACTAGGTTCAAACCTCCCCTAGGGGGTGTCATTTAGCGATAAAGACCCCCCCCCGTCCCCCACCTGTGAGCACGCCTTCCCCACTCGTTCAGGGG
>Ga0105054_10009967_pt1 | contig 12195 bp, 9 predicted proteins | sample BON02_FD_78091 | JGI IMG/M metagenome (GOLD analysis project Ga0105054, IMG submission 78091) | Freshwater microbial communities from Lake Bonney liftoff mats and glacier meltwater in Antarctica - BON-02 (megahit assembly) | ecosystem: Environmental > Aquatic > Freshwater > Ice > Glacier... | reverse complement strand
GCGCCGCGACAATCATCCCTTCGCCGTGACCGCCAAAATGGCCATCCTGATTGTCGCGGCGTTCTCATCAAGATTGTCGCGCTACAAGCGCGAACGTGCGCGCCGAAGCACGCCGAGTCAGTTGATTGCCTTGGCAGTTCAAATCACACTTGCAACGTCGGCTAGTGGCCCTTCGCGACGATTCGCAGCAATGCAGAAATCGGTCGTTACTGAGTAGGATCGGACCTAGACCAACGCCGACGCCGAATGGCTCGGTCGTGATTGACCCGAAGCGGACATGCGGCACAGAACCCACTGCGACTGCGAGCTGTCGTTGCCATTTGCCGCGGTTATCGTAATCATAGAAACGATCTGATTAATGGGCCCGTTTCACAGCCCGGCCAAATTCGCCGGTCACCCTTAGCCGTAGCGCAACAGCGACGCGCCGGACTTAGTATTCCGAGGCAGCATCTCCTGGTTACTGGTTCGCAAGTGTCCGGTCTGGGACCGCGCGCCGAAACTGAGTGTTCCGAGCCACCGACTCCTTCAGCCGCTTAATCTACCGTCCAACGGTATCGGAATTTGACGGCGTCCCAAGTCTTCGTCTCGACGCCGGTCATCGGGCAGGTCAGCGAACAGGCGGCCGACGGCCGCTTCAGGAAATTCGCATAATCCGGGTCCTTCAACATGCGTGCAAGCCTTGCCGCCATTGCCGCCATGTCGGGGTGCATCTCGCCCGGGTCGGCGGAAAAATGGCTAGCTCCCTCGCGGCGGCGGCGATCAATTGTCGGGGCCAAGGCCTTGCCGATGTCGACCATCGCAAGTTGTCCTTCATGGATAGTGTCGCTCACGCCGTTGAATGTGTTGCGGGCCGAGTGAGCGATCCCTGCCTGTGTCTCCTGATCGCACAGACGATTGAGAAACCCCCATTGCACATAATTGACGACCTGGCTGTGCATGCATATGCCAAGAAACTGCACCGACGCTCCGCATTGCGGGCGAGGTATTGCGCAGGCTTTAGCGGCGCCCTCAAACCAGAACGTGGTATTGTTCAGATAATTTTGATAACCTTTCGTCGAACCGAAACTTTCTTCGTATGTCTTGGACGAAATCGGAGCGACGTCGGGGGACAATTCGTTGATATCCCAAGCGGTCAGCCCCTTCGTAAAGCTGACGAGGTTACCGCATGCGCTGTTGCGTTTGTCTCGGCTCCATGACCACCAGTCATTATGCATCTTCACAAGGACGCCGTGGACTTTAGCGGTGACGTCTGGACCACAGACGTTTTGCGGCTGCGGCGGCGCAACTAGCGCGGGCGGAGGTGCCGAACTCTCGTCGTTCGAGATGTTTAGAGAAGAGTTGGCCTCGAACTGATCTTCGCTAGCGATCTCTTTTCTGGTTTCCTCGTGGGCCGTGTTCGCAGGCGTCGTCGCGGGTTCGTTTTGTTGGTCGGCTTTTTCCGTTTGTTTGGGTTTATCTTCGGTTTGATCGGGCTCGCCGGGCTTGTTGGCCTCTTTCGGTTTGCTGGCGAATTCCAGCGCTTTTTTGAGCGCGGTTACAAGGCCGCTACTTGGCCTACCGTTGACTTTGAGGCCTTCGGATTTTTGAAATTCTCTTATCCTTTTGCGTGTCGTGCTACCGATATCGCCGTCCACGGCACCGACATTGTAACCCAGTCCGTTAAGAAGCGTTTGCACTTCTTTCGGGTCGTAGTCATAGGCGCCGTTCGCGGACTTGCCGGTTTTGAAACGGCGGCGCGGCGCGTCTTCAATTTCTTTCGACCGGCTACTCTCGATCCCCTGAATTAGCAAATCCACTCCAATGCCGATCGCCGGCCCTATCCATCCATTTCCGTGACCGCCAGATTCCCGTCTTTGGTTTGGGTTTGCGACCTGGAAGCAGTCCTTGCAGGATGACAATCCGCTCGGTGTTCGCAATTTGGTGATTTCCGATGGTTCAACCGCCCCGGCCGGCTGTGCGAGTGCCAGCAAAAGCGAACTACCGAAGTAGAGGCCGGCCCATCGTCCATGCGTGGGAGCCGGCGGCTCCGAATTCAACACCGTTGATAAATTATATCGATGAATCGATTGTCCCATGGAATGCCTCACTTGCAATTGTCAACGTGGCCCAAAAAGTAATGCGGGTTCGCGGCGCCTGCGATCTGCAACAAAGTTGCAAATTAGTGAATGTGTGCCCCAGGCAGCAAAGATCTGCTATTTTTAATAAACTGAAACTCCGGCACATCGCCGATTTGTGGCAGCTCTAGCGCAAGCAATGTGCTAGCCAGTTTCGCATTCTAAAATGGGTATCCGGGTTTTCAAGTGTCATCTGTCGCAGATGAGAGAGCGAGCGCCTAACGCTTTAGTCGAGTAATCAATCTCAGTCTGCATAATCAACAAAAACTCGATCGCGCCCATTTCAAAGTACGGTGTCAACAAATTGTCACCCGCGCGTATTTTTCGCAAGTACAATTCAATATTGTTGAAAGCTCAAGTGTTTAGCGCGCTCTTCTAGAGAGTCACAATGCCATCATCGCGCGCAAGAAGCGCATGCGCAAAATTTTGCCAACGCTAGATGAAGGTTTTTGAAACGATGAAAACGTCGCGAATGTTTGCATTTGGTCCTTTGCGGCAGTTTGCGGCACCGCACCATCGTGATCGCGATTGACCTAAAGCGGACGTCGAGCATGATGGGAGTAGCCGCATTTGGTGGATTCACGCATCTTGCCCTATTGGCAAGTTCGATTTGGCGAATTGGCGTCTATTCATTGCAATGGCACGACTTGGCTAAATTCGGCTAATATCGAGGAGTTTGATAAATTCATCGAGGAGAGCGGCAAAATGCAAGAAACCATTTTTGGAGCTCGATTACCCTTAGTGATCATCGCTAGCATTGGCGTTTTCTCTGCGGCCTCGTCCGTCGTGGCGCAGGATGCGGTAGCCGTTAAGGGGAGTTTATATATCGCGGGAAAAACGCCGATTGACCCGCCAGCCGGCGAGGCCAAACTAACTCATGCATATTTTGTGATTGAAGGCCCTGGCGCCACCCGGCTGTATCGGGCGATGCCAGGAAAAGAGGCAGAGGATCTTTGCCGTGGCGACGGCTGGAAGATCAAGCGCTCGGCCGATCTTACTTGCTCAATTTCACGTAACGGGAAAGAGGCAGGGTGCGATTTTTCTATTAATGTGCGGGACGGGACATTGGGGGCGGGCAACCCTTGCTGACTCGAAGCGGCGTCACGCGTAGAGGGGTTGCCGCCGTTTATTGACTTGCCATTTTGCGGAGTTCTTCCGGCGTAGCTGCAACGGCTTGCATGCGCGCGCTCAATTGCGTGCTGCATACTTTGTTTTCGACCCTAATCTATTTTAAATTCAGACGAATTTCTCGTCGCACAAGAAATAATCTCTTTAATTTGAACCATGGGTGGCCTGCCAACGACCCACCAATATGAGAGACGGCTTCTCCCGCAAAACAGGATTGCCGAATAAACAAGCGACAAGTGCGCCAATATGTCGCGACTACTATGAGATTAGGTTTGAGCAGGCGTGTAAAATTAACATTGGGAGCGAAGGCATGATTGTACGCATTCTACGCTCTTTCTCGACGATATTATTTGCGGCGACATTTATTGCGATTGCTGTTGCGCCAGGTACCGCAGCATCGACGGGATCTCTCCTTGGGCAACCCCAGTGGCAAGTCGGCCTCGGGCAGCAGAAACGGATTTTATCATTCCATCATACGGTTTCCTGCTTCATGGAGCCATGTCCCGCTGCGATCATGGCCGACGCTGAAGGTCATCTCTATGGCATTCATCGATTTTATTTCGCCACTAAATACAGCACGGCAAAATCGGAAATCTTGTCACGGATGATACGTTGTGCCGTCCAGTTCCGCGGCAAATTTCGTCGTGGTACTACAATTCGAGGAATGCAGCTGTTCGACTTGGTCGTAGATGAGGTTCATGAAAAACTAGATTCCACGTGTCGATAATCTGTCGTGCCGCCTTTGGGCGGCTCCGGCAAGTGCGGCTATGTGAGCTTGGAAATTACGTCGGTTAATGAATGTACTCAAACTTCTCTTTCAAATGGGGTGCGCTATGAGGTTTTCGAAAATTGAAAAAGTTCTAGCCATATCCGCATTAGTGGCTATGCAAATATCTACCGGTTCCAGTTTCGCAAATGCCGCTCAAAACAATGTATTGCTGATTTTCGACTCGTCCGGCTCGATGAAGAAGTCGGTCGATGGACAATCGCGCATGGCGGCGGCCAAGGCGGCTGTAGCGGCGGCGTTGCCGTCGATCCCATCCGGAACGCGCGTCGGATTGATGGCATTCGGCAACCGGCGTGCAAAAGATTGCAGCGATATAAATCTTATTACCCCCTTAGGTGAAAAGAATGCAGAGAGGATTGCGGCCCAGGTCGCGGCCTTTGAGCCGAAGGGCGAAACGCCAATCGCCGCTGCGATCGACGCTGCCGCGAAGGGTTTTGCCGCGCTGAAGGGTCAGAACAACGGCATTCTTCTGGTTACCGACGGGATAGAAGAATGTGGTGGTGACCCCTGCGCTGCGGCGAAACAGGTCAAGGCCATGGACCTCGATCTCAAGGTCAATGTCGTTGGACTGAATCTCGACAACAAGCAGCGCGCTGCGCTCGAATGCCTTTCGACAGAAACCGGAGGAAAATTCTTTTCGGCCGACAAGGCTGCGGACTTCGGAGACACGTTGAAGGAAGCGATCAAGACGGCCGACGCATTACCGCCTCCAAAATCAGAACCGGCGCCGACCAGCAACTCGGTCTTTAAGGACGATTTCGACGGCGATGATCTCGCCAAGCATTGGCAGGTCAAGAATGCCAATAAGGACGGCTATATTGTCGAGAAGGGCGAATTGCTCCTGGTCGCGGGTGGTGCGAAGTCCGGCTTTGATGTCGGCAAGACGTCAAATATCATTCAACTCAACCAAGACCTGCCAGGCGGCGATTGGCGCCTAAGTGCCATTGTCAAAGCTCAATATCAAACGACTGCCGATGGCGTGTGGTTTGGCCTTTACAAAGACGAGGGCAACTTCGTCGCCGCTCACCTGCACACGAAGGGCAACGGACTATATGGTTGGGCTCTCACTTTGCGGGTCGTCAAAGCCTCGGACGGGAAACTTGTCCATTTTGAAAAGGAAGTTCGTAAGTTGCCGTGCCTGACGTGCAAAAGTGATCAGATGTTTCCGAATTTTGCGGAAACCATCGCAATGCCAATGGAGCTATCGCTGACAAAGCGTGGAAGGCAGTATTCCGCCAGCGTGGCTCTGTCCGGTGAGAAGGATAAATCGGGGCAACAGTTGGTCCACGAGACTGAACAGGTTGCCTCCCTGCGCGCGCCAGGCGGTTTAGCTCTAGCCGGCGGCCAAAATCAGAATGTCAAAGGTGAGACGTTGTTCTATTTCGATAAGGTCGAGATTCACGGGTTGAAATAAACGTCGCGCTTGGTTGAGTCCGAAAGCAGTCGAACGACTCAACAGAGATCAAGGACAAGGCATCTATCATTGAATCGGTTTGCATAAGCGGAAATTGAAATCGCCTTCAACTTACACCCTTAGAGCCGTTGGAGATGTAGATGCAAAATTTTCCTTTGCTAAAGACTGCTGCAACCGTCGTTCTTGCTCTAGGCATTTGCAGTGTTTCGTATCACCCAGCGGCGGCCCAAAGTGTTCCCTGTCTCGGATTGCCCAAACCCCCTCAAGATATGGCCAAGGCTTCGCCCGACGAAATGCGCAGCTATAATGTTGCGATACATCGTTACGCAAAATGCACCCTTGAGAAGTTACGAGACCGATCCGACCGGGTCCGGGCGCCAGGCGATGCGGAATTATATGCGTCTAATATTCAAAGCCACGAAGGCCTAATCCGTCTCTATGAGTCACGTACTTCGCGACCTCTAAAAAAGATGCGCGCCAGGGCGGAGTTGAATAGACAGAAACATACCGACTTTTCGCTCTATAATTACTTGTCCGAAGACATCTGGTACGAAGATCGCTGCCCTAAGGGGCGAAAATGCTATGATGGCACATGGTACACCTCCACCATTAAGCAGGGTAAAGATCCGAGGGCGGAGCTTGTACGCATTGCCCGGGACGTTCGTATCGATCCGCCAGATCCGTGGTTTTTGATCGGCAAGATCATCGTCGACGACAGCGCACTCGACGACAAAAGCCGTCGCCTGCGCAACGTACTGAAAGACGCACGGGAGGAATACCGCACAAAAAGCGAAACCGTCGAGATGCGCCGGCAACAGCTCGTTGAAGCCGAGAAACAATGGGAAAGTCGCGTTTCGCAGTTGCGCAAGGAGCCAGAGGCCTTAATTCGGAAGCTCGGCGAACTGAATGCCCGAAACCGTACTGACCCCGAGAAAGTCGCTAAATCGGAAAAGTATGCCAACCTTTCCGAAAGAGTTGAGAAGACGAGATCCCGCATCAATGAAATTGACGAGCGGATCTCTTGCCTTTTCGAATCCGCCGAGCCGGGCGATAATTTCAATACAAATAGAATGAAGGCTCTGCGGGCTGAACAGGATGCCCTTCATTCAGAAGTAGATGAAATTGCGACTGCACAGGATGATATGCTTGATCCGCAGCGAAGCGATGGAGAAAGGCGGGAAATCGACGCCGTCGCAAATGAACTTAACGTGGTGCGCCGGGACGCGGACCGTCGCGTAAATATCGAGAATGGAAAACTCCAATCTTCAAAGAAATTATTTTCGAACGCCGAATTGGCATTCGGTCCGGCCGAAACCGCGATGATTGCAGCAGATAAGTCCTTGCGAGAGTTTCTTGCCGAAAAAAAGCATGCCGTATCCGGCCTCTTGACCGCTGATGCAGACATCGACTTGGTAGGCCAGAAGGGCGCGAAGGCCATCGCCGACGTAAATGCTCTCATCAAACAGCAAGAGCGAACGACGCAAACTCTCGCCCGAAATCGTGAAGAGGCGCGCAAGTTCATGGTTGAAACAGCGGGGGTAGTTGAGGCCGCCGCAGAGAAACTACTACACGCTGGGTATGGTTCGCTCCTTGTTCAAGGTCTCGTGGAAGCTGCGGACGCCGCCCACTCTCTTAAAAAGGCCTCTGCTGCAGGGCCGGTGGGCATGCTTATCGATGCCAAACGTCAGCTCTATCTTAATTTGATATTTCCGCCAAATTATGCCGATCCATCGGGTGGAAAGTTGGAAGATTACTTCAAAACCGGACGCCCGGGATCGGATTATGGATTGGCAGAAATCGCGGCGCCAAAGGCACTGAGTTTGCCGGCAGCCAAATCAGCGGCTAATGCTGCGTATAGCTTCGCAAATAAATTTGCATTGAAGGAAATTGAAAGTCTTATAGCTGCGGACGCTTTGGAAAAAGCTTTTGGGGATGCCGCACGGAGCGCCGGTTCTGAGGTCACAGAAGCGGAGTTTTCCGCGGCGCTGAGTGAGCTTGCCAAAAAGGGCGAGGAACTCGCAAAAGCCGCCGCTAAAGCCGATGTATCGAGCGGTCGCACCGGCATTAAGGCACTCACAAAGGCCGCGTTCGCGGACTTAGGAAAATCCCTTTTAAGAAGCGCGAGCAAAGCGGTGGCGAAGCAGGCGGTTGCGGAACTTATTGAACAGCCTTATTTCCACCGTTACATGGAAGCGCAAGTCGAGCTCTCCGGTGACGTCTATAAATACAGACTTGCTGGCAATGCTTATTGGCAGAGCCGTGATTTGCTTACGATTTTACGCGGAATGCGCGACGCGTTCATGGATGTTTACGACGCCGAATCCGGCGAATTGATAAGACGCAACGAGGCTTTCTTTGCAGATCCGGGCTATCGCTTTGAACTGAAAACAAAGTCGGATATCTCAGTCGGCTTTAAGGCCGACGTATTCTTGGGAGGCGTTCAACTGAGCCGCGATACCGGTACGACCGGTCCGGTCTGGACGATAAGCGAAGATGCGGTGAAAAAATTCAACGTGAACATGCCTGAGAAACTTGATCTGATCATCAAGTTGTCCGGCTAAGGAAGCGTTTCAAAAGCATCTGCTTGATGCCGGGCGATGTTGTAAGGTCCATTGCGAACGCCAATGATCGCGCAGTCATTTCAAGAGACCACTATGAGGCGATTGCGGCGCAGAATGTCCGCAGATGGCCTATAACAGACATGGTATTGTGCGTCGCGAATGTCCGATTTCGGCCCAGAAGCAACCATGCTCTTTCCCGAGGTTGATGACGGGACCGACGCTAAGCTTGGCACTGGTGTTGCGTCGGCTAGGTGCCTTATCTCATGCGCTTTTCGTACTGCGGTCGTACTCAAAGTTGCTGATGCAGCTGTTTGTTTGAGACGGCGTCGACTGGCAATCCAATTCCAAGCAAGCTTCACTTAAATGACTTTTGCTGCCGTATTCCTTTTGAGGCGGGATATATACGTTTCAGGCATTATGAAATTGCGACGACGCTTTCGTAACCAGGGTTACCGGTTAGAATGCCCCTTTTCCTAGCGAACTCATTCATCTCTGCCACAAAGCGGGCTGAAATTTCAGCCGAGTAATAGGGCAGGTCGCGTTCCACCAAAGTCTGGATCAGAGAAGCTTCGCGGTCGGGGAAAACCTTCCGCCCGACAGCCTCGGCCAAATCCGGATTCTTTTTTAGCGCGGCATGGGTGTCGCCCATGGCGGCCCGCATGCGGCCGGCATCGCCAGGCCGTCGGGCGATGAAGTTATCGGTGACGGCGAGGGACGCCATCGTGTAATTGAAGCATTCGGCCGGCCCGTCGCCTCTTCTGATGTCGAGCACGACCTTGCCGGCGCCGCTGCGCACGGCAACTTCGGTGCCCATGCCGTTCGCCCAGAAGCCGTCAATCAGTCCCTGTTCGAGGGCTTTTGCGGCCATCAGGCCGAAGTTAGAACTCGGACTGCCAGTATTGGGTACTGGAGCAATCGTAACGTTATCGCGCACCTCGTCGATGCCGGCGGCGACGAGCAATTGCTTCAGGCCGAGATCGACCCAGGGTGCGGCACCGATACGCCGGCCTTTAACGACATTCACGTCGCCGCGCACGCATTCCAAATCCGCCCGCATGACCAGAAACCAATACATACCCTGGCCTTGCGCGCAGACAAGTTTGACGCCCCGCCACTCGGGAAATGCCGCAAGGGCGGAATGCGCTGATCCGGCGACGCAATCGACCGCACCGTCTCGCAGACTCGCGTAAGCCTTGTTGACGGGAAAAATCAGCTCGATGCTCGCATCAAATCCCTGGGCTTTGAACATCCCGAGTTCGACCGCGGCGATCGCCGGGAAATAGGAGTTGGAGATCAGGTCCGGAACGGAAATTTTCAGCCGTGAAGGTATGACTGTCATGCCGTAGCCTCTTGCTTGCGAACGCTTTCGAGAAGTGACGTGCGCATCAGAAACGCACGATGAGCTGCTGGATCGGCGGCCATGCGACGCAGGTTCTCAAAATTGGCCTGTCGAACGGCGGGGTCTTTTTCTTCCAGCCGCTTCTTGTTCGCGATTGTCTGCTGCTGAACGTATTCGATATTCATCGGCCGGCGTATGGCGTCATAGCTGTCGAAATCGCTTGAAGGGCGCTCCTCGCGCAGGACGCTTGAGAGCAATTGCGCCAGGTGAGTTGCGTCATGGATTCCGCAGTTAAGACCAAGGCCGCCAATCGGGTTGTTAACGTGCGCCGAGTCCCCGGCCAGAAAGACACGGCCTTGCCGGAAGTTCGCCGCCACGCGTTGATGCACGCGGTAGATGTTGCGGTGGACGATTTCATAGCGCTCCGCGTTTGGGAAGAACTTCTGAAGCCGGCCTTCGGCGGCGGCTTCGTTGAGCACTTCTTCGTCGCTCTGGCCGGGCAGGGCGGGAAATACCGAACGCCAGCGGCCCTTGCCGTCGTCTCCGGCGACCTTGAACAAATTGGCCCATTCGTCCGGGTCGGAAAAATAAGCGCGGTAGGCGACGCCGTGCGCGGTTCCGAAATCGAACAGACTGGTAAGAACCAGGAATCGTTCGGTGAACGTATATCCCTCGAACGCGATATCCAACGATTTGCGGACGAGTGAACGCGCCCCGTCGGCGCCGACAAGATAGGAGCCGGAGATCGTTTCCGCCTTGCCGCCGATATCGACGGTAATATCGACGCGGTTGTCGTGGGGCATAATCGCGGTAACGGCCGAGAAGAAATGGACCTCCGCATGTTTGAACTTCTTCAAGCGTTCGATCGCCATGTTGGCAATTTTGTGCTGTTCGCACTGCACGACATATGGATAGGCCGTATCGTTTTTCAGGACGGCATGGTCGAATTCCGCGATCACACTTCGCGTCGGACGATCCCAGAACTGGAAGGTTCGGGCGACCAGTCCGCGCTCGACGATTTCTTCGAGCAGCCCGATATTTGCGAGCATCTCGAGCGTGGCCGGATGCAAGGTCGAAGCGCGAGGCGCGTCATTGACGCGCTCCGCAGTTTCGAACACGCGAACGGGGATATCGCGTTGGGCGAGCGCGAGGGCCGTGATCGCGCCGACAGGGCCGCCGCCGGCGATGAGAACGGGCGCTTTGCTCATTCGTGATCTCAGAGCTGCTTGAGGCCTGCGACGTTCACGGCCTCTTTCCAGGTCGCAACGTCGCGTTTCAGCATGGCTTCATACTCTGTTGGTGTGCTTCCGAGCGGATCGACGCCGAACTTTGAGAGCCGCGCCGAGAATTCCGGGTCTTTGACGGCGGCAACCAGGGTGGCGGCGATCTTGTCGACGATCGGCTTCGGAGTCTTGGCGGGCGCCATCAGGCCGTTCCAGGTGAGAATGCTGTAGTCGGGGAAGCCGGACTCCGCGACGGTCGGAAGGTCAGGCGCGAGCGGAGAGCGCTTGTCCGACGACAAGGCAATCATGCGAACCGTGCCGCCTTGGGCTTGCGGAAGGGCGTCCGAAAAGTTGGAGAACATGGCATTGATGTGCCCGCCAATGACATCGGCCAGAGCCGGTGCGTTGCCCTTGTAGGGCACATGGACCATGTCGAGGCCGGCTTTTTTCAAGAAAAGCGCCATCGAGAGATGATTGAGGCTGCCGACGCCGGCCGAGCTGTAGGTATACTTGCCCGGGTTGGCCTTCACCAAAGCGATGAACTCCTTGAGGTCTTTGACTGGCGTGTCCTTGTTGACGACCAGGACGAATGCGTTGGTGGCGATGTTGCTGATCGGCGCAAAGTCCGTCAGCGAATCGTAGCGAACTTTGTTGATCACCGGCACGATCGCCATGACGGGAAGCGCGGCGATGAACAGCATGTAGCCATCCGGCTTGGCTTTGGCGACGAGGTCGGCTGCGATGGCGCCGCCGGCACCCGGCTTGTTTTCGACAATGAACTGCTGGCCCAGCTTGTCGCTGAGTCGTTGCGCCGCGATGCGGGCAATGCCGTCGGTGTTGCCGCCGGCGGAGAACGGACAGATGATTGTCGTCGTGCGCTGCGGCCATTCTTCGGCAAAAGCGGTGGTGATATTCACGCCGAACCCGGCTGTAATCGACAGCGCGGCGGTTGAGATCAGAAATTCGCGTCGCGTGCTCATTGGATACTCCATACGGTTGTTCCGGCAGCTTCGGTCGGGGTGGGGTGTTGTTGTCGCCTCCCTCACAAGGCGAGAGTTCTTATTTTTCAGATGAAACGCTTGTTTCGTAGAAATGCTGTTCATACAGCATGCATCCGCCCACGGACTTGAATGGGCCATGCACCGCCCCAGGCGGACGGCAGGCGTATGTCGGCGCAGAAAAGCTTTCGCCGCCGTTTCCTTGTGCGTCGTTGCCGACGATCAGGTCGCCTGAGAGGAGGTAGACCTCTTCCCAGTGATCATGGACGAACGGCGCCGTGGTGTATTCGCCGGGTGTGAAACGAAGGAGCCGCGTGCGGCTGCCCGTCTTGCGGGATTCATCCAGATCGCTCGCGAGAATCTTTTGCTGTATTCCGGCCGGATATCCCGGCGGCGACGCCCAGCCCTTGTCCAGGTCGACGCCGAAGAATTCGAGGTGGGGCTTGGTCATGAACGTGCGTCCTCAAATATAGCGGGTAACCGTTTGGCGGAATGAATCGATGTGATCCGTGATCGCTTTGGCAGCGGCGTCGGAGTCGTGGCGCTGGATGGCTTCGTAGATCACGCGATGTTCCTGCTGAACTTCGCGATGATGTTCCGAATGCGTCAGCGAAATGAACCAGAACCGAAG
>Ga0105054_10009965_pt1 | contig 12199 bp, 20 predicted proteins | sample BON02_FD_78091 | JGI IMG/M metagenome (GOLD analysis project Ga0105054, IMG submission 78091) | Freshwater microbial communities from Lake Bonney liftoff mats and glacier meltwater in Antarctica - BON-02 (megahit assembly) | ecosystem: Environmental > Aquatic > Freshwater > Ice > Glacier... | reverse complement strand
TTCTCAAGAGCAATAACGCGGGGGTGGCTGCGGTACGTTCTTTCCCTTCCCTCCCTCCCTCCCTCCTTCCCTCCTTTCTGGTTTTTGTTTTCATGAGGGTGTGTATGTGAACACGGATGTGACGGCACCGGGGGCGACGCTGGCGTTGGGCCTGATGTTTCTCAAGAGCAATAACGCGGGGGTGGCTGCGGTACGTTCTTTCCCTTCCCTCCCTCCCTCCCTCCTTTCCTCCTTTCTGGTTTTTGTTTTCATGAGGGTGTGTATGTGATCACAGATGTGACGGCACCGGGGGCGACGTTGGCGTTGGGCCTGATGTTTCTCAAGAGCAATAACGCGGGGGTGGCTGCGGTACGTTCTTTCCCTTCCCTCCCTCCCTCCCTCCTTCCCTCCTTTCTGGTTTTTGTTTTCATGAGGGTGTGTATGTGATCACAGATGTGACGGCACCGGGGGCGACGCTGGCGTTGGGCCTGATGTTTCTCAAGAGCAATAACGCGGGGGTGGCTGCGGTAAGTGTGTGATATTTTACTCTACAAATCCCGACCCTCCCTCTATTCCTTTCCCCGACTCCCTGTCGTGATTTTCCTTGAATATGTGCTTGTCGCACATACCAACTTCTCACCACCCCCTTCCTCCCTCCCTCCCTCCCTCCCTCCCTCCCTCCCTCCCTCAGCGGCTCTCCCTCCCCGACACCCACTTCCTGCTCGATTACGTCCGACCTGACATGCTCCTCCTTCGCGTCCTCAGTCGTGCCCTCGTTTTGTGGGACAGCGTGGCACCCACCGAGGAATGGATCGAGGAACAGGTCCCCCCCTTCCTCGCTGCTGCCTTTGCACGGCTCGGGAAGGGAGAGGGAGGGAGGGAGGAAGAGGAGGGGGAGGCGATTGATTGGCAGAGTGTGAGGCAGGGACATGCATTTATTTTAGCAGGCGCGTGTTTTGCCTTAGGTTTGAGGTTTGCGTCCACTGAAGATGAAATTGCTGCTGCTAGTATCAGGAAAGTCCTCCTTCATTTTCAACGGCTGAGGGAGACTTATCCTGGGGGAGGGGGGGGGGGGGGGGGGGGGGGGGGGGGGTGGGGGTGGGGTGGGCCCACGGGCCGGAAGGAGGGGTTTTGGGGGGGGGGGTGGGGGGGGGGGGGGGGGGGGGGGGGGGGGGGGGGGGGGGGGGGGGGGGGGGGGAGGGGTTGGCGATGGCCCAGAGGCCGGAGAGACCGATTTTGGAGATGTGTTTGGGGACGGCGGCAGTGGCGCTTGGGATGGTGATGGCGGGCTCGGGGGATCTAGATTCGTTTAGGCTGTTGAGACAACTGAAGGGGAGGGTGGATTCGGAGGTAAGGACGGAGGGAGGGAAGGAGGGAAGAGTGTGTTTCTTTATGCCGTGTGTTATTTGTGTCTCAACTCGCCCTTCCTCCCTCCCTCCCTAGGTGACCTACGGCAACCACATGGCCCTTCACATGGCCATCGGTTTCCTCTTCCTGGGCGGTGGCCGTGCCGCTCTCTCGAGGTCAGACGCTGCTATTGCTGCTCTTGTTGCGGCGCTTTACCCTCGCCTCCCTGCTCACACGAGCGATAATCAGTACTCGTTGCAGGTAAGGAGGGAGGGAGGGAGGAAAGGGGTGGAGTAGTTTGATTTCTGCTGAGGGAGGGACTATGTTGCGCAGACCTAACCCCTTTTCCCTCCCTCCCTCCCCCCCTCCCTTGGCAGGCCATGCGGCACCTGTACGTGCTCGCAGTCGAGCACCGCGGAGTAGTAGCAGTAGACGTAGAGACAAGAGAAAGTGTGTTTATGCCCTTAGAAATACGAATGAAGGATGGAAGGAGGGAGGGAAGGATCACCCCCTGCCTCCTCCCGGAGCTGGATCTGATAGAGGAAGTTGTCACGCGCTCCCCTCGTTATTACCCGCTTAGTTTCCGCTTGGCAGGGGAGGAGGGAGGGGGAAGGGAGGGAGGAAGGAAGGGCGGGGGGGCCAGGTTGTTTGAGGGGGTGAGGAGGCGGATTTTGGTGAAGCGGAAGCCAGGTAGGTGGCGAGGGAGGGAGGGAGGGAGGGTGGGTGGGAAGGAATAGAACGCATCATCATGGTCTTTGTGAGACTAACCCTCCTTTTCCCCGTCCGTCCCTCCCTATATCCCTCCTTCCCTCCTCCAGGCCACCTGTCTTATGCCCAAGACCCGCAGGCTCTCCGTTCCCTCCTCGTCCGGCCCTTCGGCAGCAGTAGCAGCAGCAGCAGCAGCAACAAGGGAGGGAGGGAGAGAGGGCAGCTTTCTGCTTCTTCCTCCTCGTCCTCGCCTTGGGAGCTGATTGCTGCTTTTACGGAGGACCCGCACCTGTTGGCTTTTGCAAGACATTTCTGCAGCAGCAGCAGCAGCAGCAGTAGCAGTGGGGTGGGGAAGGAGGGGACGGAGAGTCAGGTATGTAGCCGAGGTCTATCTCTCCTTTTTGTCTCTGCGTCTGTTCTTCGTGTTTCTTTCTCTTCCCTCTCTCGTTCCTTCAGTTCCTCGATCATATCCTCGTGAGGAAGGGTTTCGCTACGCAGATGCATCTGATATAATTTCTCACTTCCAACCCTCTCCTTCCCTCCCTCCCTCCCTCCCTCCCTCCTGTCCTCCCTCCCTCCCTCCAGCGCGAAAGCCAGCTCTGTGCCGGCGTGCTGTACGAGTGCCTCACCCGCGAGAAGCCCGACCTCCTCTCCCTCCACCTCTCCCTCCTCCACCTCGTCCAGGCCCTCCCCACGATGGCCCCCGTCGCCGCCGCCTGCACCGTACGTCCCTTCTTCCCTCCCTCCTAGCCGTTCTCATACCATCCCTCATCCCCTCCCCCCCTCCCTCCTTCCCTCCCTCCCTCCCTCCCTCGCTCCCTCCCCACACAGTCCGCTATAATCCTCATTACCATCATACCCTCCGTCTTACCCTCCCTCCTTCCTTCCTTCCCTCCCTCCCTCCCTCACTCCTTCCTTCCAGGTTCGAACCGTGCGTCTTATCCTCACCTACTACTCGCCCGCAGCCCGCTTGCGTCGGTGGCTGCGAGGGAGGGAGGGAGGGAGAGAGGAAAGGGGGGAGGAAGGGCAAGGGCTAGGGCGTCGGATTTTGTTTAGCAGGAAGGGGGTGGAGGATGGGAAGGAGGAGGAGGAGGAAGAAAGGGAGGAAGAGGAGGATGGGGAGGAGGAGGATTGGTTGCTGCAGGCTGACTTGGTGCAGTCGTTGAGGGTGAGGATGGATGAGCTCTTTGCCTCTCTGGGGTACGGGGAGGAGAGGGAGGGAGGGAGGGAGGGAGGGGTGGGGGGAGAAGGGATGATGATGGTGGTGGGGGATCAGAAGAAGGCGATGACGAAGGAGGGACGACGGCCGTTGCGAGGTGCTTATTTGTTGTATTACGACTTGCCCTCCCTCCCTTCCTCTTCCTCTTCCTCCCTCCCTTCCTCGTCCTCGTCCTCGTCCTCGTCAACGGAGGAGGAGAAGGCGGAGAGGAGGAGGAAAGCAATGCGGGATCTGCCGGCGTTGAGGGCACAGGCGGCGCACGTGCCTCTGGCTAGCTTGTTGCGGCGGGTGAGGGAGAGTGTGCCTGAGTGAGTTGAAGAGAACAAGGGATTTTTTTTTTGTTTTCTAATGTTCTTCTTACCCACGCTCTAGGGGGAGGGAGGAATACAGAAAGGAGGAGGAAGAGGAAGAGGAGGAGGAGAAGGAAGGAGACAAGGTAGAACAAGAGTTAGATAAGTAGAAATAACGACATGTAATGGTAACAGATGACAAGTAAATGGAAAGACCCCAAGGAAGCCGAAGGAGCAAATACCAAGAAAGACGTCCTGGCTTTAAGGCGAATTCTGCTTTTACCTTCCTTCTGCTGCTTCTTTCTTTTACATTGCTTTGCGAGCTTCCAATCCAAGCGTCCGCCATTTGTACATATACCCCTCCTCCGTCCTGCTTTCGCTCACCTCATCCTTCTTCCCCCCCTCCCTCCCTCAACGCCTTGCTTCTCCCCACGTACAAGCCCACCACTTTTTTTACTCGGGCTGCAAGTGCTCCAATCCCAAGTCCCCCCACCGGTCCTCTTGATTCGGCCGCTTGCCCACCCCCGCCACCCCACCTCCTCCTGGCGCCCCTCCCTCCGTGCCGTCGTCGTCGTCATCGTCCTCCAAAAAGAGGTCGGTGGCAGCCGGGACGTCTAGCTCATCATCACTCAAGGCATCCGCCATCCACTCGGCGTCGATGACTTCCAAAAAGCCGCGGTACCGCGACACGGCCGCGAAGGAGCTGTCCGACATGTCGAGGGACCTGTGCCTGTGGTGTGTCGTGGTGGTGCGGTGGAGAGGGGTGTGAGTGTGCTGTGAAGGGAGTCGCTGTGGTGCGGTGGAGAGGGGTGTGAGTGTGCTGTAAAGGGAGTCGCTGTAGGAGGCATGATGATGGAGCGAGAGGGGAGAGGGAGTTTTGGACGATGGCAGAATTTGCCAGTTCGCCAAAGGGGGCGTGGAGGGCTGTAGGTAGGCCCGTAGCTTGGGCGGCATGTCTGTGGTTGTGTGTTGTGTGTGTAGTATGGGTGGGGGGGTGAGACCTGGCGTGAGATGGAGAAGGAGAGGGGGCAAGGCGAGAAGCAGCCGCCTTCGCGAAGGCCCATTCATTGGTGTCCACACGGTGTCCACCTACACAAGCACCACGATTAACACGCACAAGGTCCGTCATTGCAGGCGCAATTTGATGCCAAGCCCCTTGTGAGTCCCCATTCAAGATTGCCATTAGGAAAAACCAAGCCGTGAAACCTCCCAACCCTCTCTTACCTCCCTCCCTCCCTTCCTAACCCACACCACCCCCACACGGCCGCCACCTGCACAACTAAAGCAAGAGGCGTAAAGAAACGAAAACAAAGAAAGTCATTGTTTTGCTTTTGCTGCTTGTTTGATTTTTCTGTCTTTCAAGAGACCCCTTCCATTCCAATACTCCGGCCCTCTCTTGCCCGTCGGCCTCTCATCACCTTCTCTCCGACTCCCTCCCTAACCCTCCCTACACACACAACCACGCAATCATTACGCGTCCTCCTCTGCCCTGAACTTGGCGGCCGCGTTGGTGACCTTCACGCCCAGCTGCTCCGCCTTCTCCACGATCGCCTTGCGCTTACGGCTGCTGACGTTGTGGGCAATCTCCGCCGCGTACTTACGGTTGTGCAACAGAAGCAGCTCCACCTCCTGGGGGTTGTTCACGACAAACTTGTAGAAGCCGTTAGGGAGCAGGTTGCGGGTCTTGGCATCAGAGCCATAACCAATGTTGGGCAGGAGGGTGGCGCCCTTGAAACGACGACGGGCACGGCCATCAATACCCTTAGGCTTGCGCCAGGAGGTGCGGGAGAGGCGCATGAAGCGGTCGGCTTGGAACCGACCGAACTTCTTGGTGCGCTTCTTGACAATGCTCTTGGGCTTTGTGAGGGGGGCGACCTTGGCCATGGCTGACAAGGTGAGGTTGGGGGGAAAGGGAAAAAAACGCGCTGTGTTTTTGTAATGGGTAGGGATAGGGTAAAGGGAGAAGGGAGAAGGGTGAGTGAAATGTGGATGGTGAGGATGTGTGTGGTGTTGGTGGTGAGCGTGTCGTGCTTGAGTAGCAATTGGGCCGTGCGGGATGGTGGTGGAGAGGGCAAGCAGAATGCAAAGGCACAAATTGATGCAGACCAAAAAATCCAAGCCACACCGGCCGCATAAATGCTGGCCATTCTCTCCGAGCCACATCAGGAGCATGTATACAAAAAAATGGTGGCATTGCCGCAGTGTATGGATGGTGCAAAGGCACAAAAATCCACACGCACATGCAAGCAAGCGGCTCGATCCTCATCTCCAAGTCCAAAGGGAAATATCATTGAGGGCCACGCTGCTGTCGGGTGGGGTGGGGTGTGGCCTGGAGGCATCGCCCGCCAGCCACCACCGGCATGATGATAACAAAAAGCAGCAGCAGCTCCAGCCCCTAGCCCCCGAAGGTCACCCTCTCTTCCCTAAGTGGCTCTTGTCGTTTGGTAGGAGCTCTTTTCGAAACGCGACACGCCAGCTCCGTCAAGGGATGAAGATGACGATGGGGATCACCACTTCCATGCCCCGCTGCCGCTCCGCTCCCCGCTCCTGCCGCAGCCTGCACCACCCAGCGCAACCATGCCATCAGACACGAGCCTTGATATACTCTGACTACCAGCGCCGCAGCAGCACGTGGGTCTTGACCAGCGTCCACCGACGGCTTTGGATGATGCTGACCTCGCCTTGGTCTCCACTCGTGCTGCGCTGCTCCGTGCCACCCAACTCCACCCGCACCAGCTGCAGCAGCTGCAGCCATCCACAACCACCACCAGCAGCAGCACCAGCAGCAGGTCACCGCCATCCGTCCCGTCTTGCCCTGCCGGTGTCCCAAGCGGCAAGAACGCAAGCCCTCCATGCCTATGCCTCGTGCCTCCCACCCCTTGCTGCTTCCAGGCGCAAAGCCACCACCACCACCCCGGCTCCCGCCAGCCACGCCGCCTCCACACAGCCCTTGATCTTGTTGTCACGAATGTCTTCCTGTTGGGTAGGTGTGAAGGTGGTTGCGTGAGCTTTGAAACAACTTATCCTTACCACAATGCCCCTCTCCTTCGCTCATCACTCCCTTCTTCTTCTCTCCATCAGCCACCCAGCACGTTGTGGATGGTGGAGGAAAGACGGGGAGCAAGGAGCCTAGGCCACAACCAACCATGCCTCCCCGCAAACTTATCAAATGTGCCTAGGCACAACAAGCACTACAGAAACCTTAAAGACCACGCAAGGACTGCATCGAGGGAAGCATACAGAGACAGTGGATGGATGGAGGCCGCGAGAAGCAAGGCGAAGGATGATGCAAGAGGCGCGTCCACAATTCTGCTGCTGCCGTTCTTGCGTGGCCCCTTGCAGCGGCGAAATAGGGGAGGCCTTTGCTTGTGTGTTTTTGGCTGCATAGTGTCTGTATGGGGCCACATTCTGCTTTGTGCCCTCTCGCATTACTTGACCAGCTTGGGCCTTGCTCAGCAACGAGAGCGAGCGGCATGGACGTGGAATGGCTGGTGCCGGCAGCGCAAGACCTTCTAAGAAGGCCGCCTCGCCCTCCATAACCTACAAGGCTACCATGTCTCCAGCATACAGACACACATGTGTACACCTGCGCGCAAATCGTGTCACAATTAACAAGGCTTCCGGCAACTCTTGATGTGCTGCCTCTGCCTCGGCCTTGGTTTTGCAAATGTCCAAACGCTGGAGGCGCGCTGCGGATTACCATCGTCTGTTGTCTGACAGGCGCCTGGGTTTGCACATGTTGCCTTGAGCAAAATTGCCTAGCGGTATTTAAGGAGAAAGGTTGCACTTCGAGGTCATCGTCGTGGGGAATTAGCTCAGATGGTAGAGCATCCGCTTAGCGTGCGGAAGGCAATCGGATCGATACCGATATTCTCCACAGTTCAACAACAACCTCGAACAGATAATCACATGATTTTTTCCCCCAAGGGAGCATGGGCCGGATAGGACTTTGCTCCACTTCTTTTGCTTTTTTGGCATGCCATCCATCCACGTTCATAACATGCATTAACACTTATTACAATGAGTGCATAAGAAAAAATGTTGCGCCACGAAAGGAAGAGCAATAAAATTACAGTGAAGAGTCGGGGACGGGGAGATGGGGAATTTGAACCCCGGCCCTCGTCCTTGCGAAGGACCGTGCTCTTCGAGAATACAAAAAAATGTTGCGCCACGAAAAGAAGAGCAATAAAATTACAATTGGCATGAAGTACGTGGCGCAATGAGTTTATGAGGGGTGTACTGCGGGTGGATGGGATGAAGGGATGGACTGACGAGGCACACATGCTGCAGCCTGGCGGTCGAGAAAGACGTGGCAAATCATGCAAAGCAGTTTGTAAGAGGCAAGGTCGACGCCGCTTGTAATTATGGGGGATTGGCTCAGTACCATTGGTAGAGCGCGTCCTTCGCAAGGACGAGGCCACGTGTTCGATTCACGTATTCTCCATTCTTATTTTATTTTTATTGCTCTCCCTTTTTCTTCTTCTTTTTTTTTGAGATTAGTTTTCTTTTTCCTTTTGTGATTGTCCCTGGAGATGCCGTGCGGCCTTACCAATAATGTCCTAGGCGATGTTTGCTCTCTTTTGGTGGTGGTAAGCTGTGCGGGGGCATCACTTGGTTGCTGCTCTCATCCTGTTCCTTTTTTGCCTCTTTCTCTAGAGGAGAGCGCAAAGGTTTTTACCAAAGTCCAAACAAACAGATCTCACGGGGGGGACTTATAGAGTGGTGTTTATATAGAGAGGTGTTTCGTGCTAACATTTTTGTGTACACATTTGGGGAAAAACAATATGAGTGGTGGGGCCATTCTGCCACGCCCATGCAAGCTCAGTCTGTGCCGTATCGTGTTTATGTCGTCCTTAGCATGATCGTCCTGATGGAGTCGATCGTGGCACTATGATGGTGCTTGTTGCGGGATGGGGAGTGAGTGCATCTGTGCGGGCGGGGGCGACGACGATAAATTCGAGGACCGGGTCCTCGTTTATTACGTGCCCGTTGGTGCCCGTTGCTATTGTATACAAACGGCTAAAACCCGTGAACCCTTCACATAAATCTCATTTGTCAGTGGTGCTGTGCATTTTAAAGGTTGGTGGGATGCGTTAATATGGTTTGTAGCGCGCAAAAAATGGTTGGCAAGAGATCCAAGTCGTGGGGGTGGGTGGGAGGTGGTACAGGTAGATCCGAAGACACGCGTTCGCAAACACGGCACCAGAAACTTTACCATAATAAACCTTACCAATTCACAACAAGCATGCACTAATTGCAAAAATGCCGGCGTCGTGGGGGTCAGTCGCACTGTACACAGCCAGAGCAGAGAGTGCACAAGGAAAGCAAAGCAATCCCAATCGCCAAAGGCCAGAGGACCCAGCAGCAACAGTGAAACGATTTGCCTGGCATGCGCATGCATCCTTTGCGTCTTTAACTTTAGGTCACAAGCACCCCCTTAACGAAGCCAGGGACACACAGCTACACAAGGGCAGCTCTTCCTTCCCTCCCTGCAGCCAGCTTGGCGTGTCCATCTCTTGTGCTGGGTCTCGAGCATGTATGATCCTCCGCCCCCACCAGACCAGCGCCACCACCATACCCCCTCACAGGCACACCCTAATGCAAAGCACAAGCAGGGAACCCGCCCGCCTGCTCTGCGCCTGCTGCCTTGGCTGTGGTGCCCCCTGGCTGCTCATCATCACCTCTTCACCCTTCCCCTTCCCCTTTCCCTCCCCTACACACCTAACCTAAACAGCCCCTCGTCCAGCCCGCCATGGCGGCGGCACAAGGCCCAGGGCTACTCCCCGAGATCATCGTGATCGACAACTCCACCTCCGACGAATCCGACGACGACGATTGCATGATCCTAACGCCCCTTCCGCCCGCAGCAGCAGCAGCAGCAGCAGCAGCAGCAGCATCAGCATCAGCATCAGCATCAGCAGCAGCAGTAGACACACCAGCCGCAGCAGCCGCAGGAGCAGCAGCAGCAGCAGCAGCCGCCCGACAAGATCAAGAACACTACATGGAGGAGGACGATGCATCGAGTTATTACGGGGAAGATGAGGAGGACGAAGACAACAACATGGACACGGACTACGACTCGGAAGAGGAGGAGTACGTCTACTCCAGCTCACAGCACAGCAGCGACCTCATCCGTCACGGCGGTGCCACCCTGGGTCACACTCTCCTGGATGGCTATGCCCTCTGCGAGTATGAGCTGTCGGGGGTGTTTGGGGAAGTGGACGTACAGCAGTTGAGTGATGCGGTCCGAGTGACTTTTTCGCTGAACGAGTGCCGATGGAATGTGCGGCTGCATCCTTCGGCGCTCAATCCTAAGACCATCGCCAAGGTCGACGTCTTGGTGGGGCCGCTTGTGCAGGGGAGAAGGGGGGGTGGTGGTGGTGGTGCGGGTGGTAGCAAGCTGGTGGAGCAGATGGGGCGGGTGGCGGCGTTGCGGCGGTTGTTTGATCGGTACGTGCCCAGGGGAGGAAGGGAGGGAGGGAGGGAGGGAGGGAGGGATGGACAGGTGCTCGTGCTGCTTACCACAAAGTAATTTCATCTTCTACCACTCTATTACCCTTCCTTTAATCGCACTCACATCTTTCCTCTTCCTCCCCTCCCTCCCTCCCTCCCTCAGATACCTCCGCTACGCCCTCGACGCCGGCGGACGCGACAGTCGACACTACAACATTTACTACTCTAGTCGAGGCCGGCCTCACAGCAGCCTACAGCCACCCGACCCTCCACTTCGAAACTACATATGCTTTTTCATACACCCACACATTTCCTTCTTTTCTCCCTCCCTTCCTCCCTCAGATACCTTCGCTACGCCCTAGATGCAGGCGGACGTGAAGTCGACACAACCGCATTCACCACTCTGGTCGAGGCCGGCCTCACAGCAGCCTACAGCCACCGAAACCACCTCTTGCAAACCTCACCAATTTTTCATACACATATTTCATCCTTTCCTCCCTCCCTTCCTCCCTCCCTCCCTCCTAGGTACCTCCGCTACGCCCTCGACGCCGGCGGACGTGAGGTCGACACCACGGCATTCACTACTCTAGTCGAGGCCGGCCTCACAGCGGCCTACAGCCACCGGAACCACCTCTTGCAAACCCACAACGTCGCATTTGCCGACCTTACTGCCATACTCACATCCTCCCCTCCTTCCCTACTTCCCTCCCTCCCTCCCTCAGGTACCTCCGCTACGCCCTCGACGCCGGCGGACGTGAAGTCGACACAACCGCATTCACCACTCTAGTCGAAGCCGGCCTCACAGCAGCCTACAGCCACCGAAACCACCACTTGCAAACCCACAACGTCGCCTTTGCTGACCCTGCTGCGATTCGACGGGACGCGGCACGGATTAACCATCGCTTACGAGCAGCTGTGAGGCAACAGAACCCCTTAAGGAGTGTCCTGCGTGTAATGCAGTGGTTGATTGAGGGTACCTGGGAGTGGTGTGCGTGCTGTGGCCGGCTCGATGATTTGCAGGCAATGGGGGCGCATGCTGACCCTGTGGTGGTTCCTGATCGGGCGGGGTCGTGCACGGCGGATACTTGGTAGGTGAGAGAGGGAGGGAGGGAGGGAGGGAGGGATGTGTGTGTAGGAGTGATGTGTCTTGAGGGTGAATGAAAGCTGACATCCATCAATTTCTTTGATAAAACGAGACAAACCATTTCTTGTTTGCCACGCAATGACCGTGTCTCTCTTTTCTCGATGTGTCAAACTCTCATCCCTATCTCACCCCCTCCCTCCCTCCCTCCCTCCCCCTTCTTTACCATACAGCGGCTTTCTGTTCACCACCTCCGAATATCTGATCCACGCTGCCGAAGAGACCATTCGCATCGGCCCGCACGCCTTCCGCTTCCTCCTCACCGTCTTGTCCGCCGCCGCCAGCGCCGACACTCAAGCCCTCTTCTCGCACGTGCCCATTCAATACCACCTAGGTCTATCAGGTAGGCCTCGCTTCCTCCCTCCCTCCCTCTCTCCTTACCTGTTGGTGACTAGGCAGAGAAGTGGCCTTCTTCCCTTCCTACCCTCCCTCCCTCCCTCCCTCCCTCCTTACCCACGACGCCGAAGCCCTCTTCTCGCACGTCCCCATTCAATATTCCTAGGCATATTAGGTAGACAGAAGTGGCCTCCCTCCCTCCCTCCCTCCCCTTTTCCCCCCCTCCTCTCCTCTTTGCCTACTTTTCCTCGCCCAGACAAAAAGAAGCATCATTTCAACCTCTCTCTCCCTCCCTCCCTCCCTCCCTCCTTCCCCTTCAGAGGACAAGAAGGAGACCCGCGTGGACTTTGCCCTCCTCCGTAATGACCTGCAAGCACTGGAAGGAGCCCTGACCTGGCGGGTACTCGAAGACGCGCTCTTCCTCCCTCGGTCCCTCCGTCGCAAGCAACGTCAGAAGAAGGAGGCGAGCCGACGATTGAGGGAAGAAGGGCTGCAGAATTTCGTTAAGACCAAGGAGGGCAAGATGGGAGGGGCAGTAGCAGCGGCAGCAGCGGCAGCAGCAGCAGCAGCAGCAGCGGCGGCGCAGGCTGAGGCGGAGGAGGAGGAGCGGGCGATGGCGACGGATAAAGAGACGTTGTTGAAACGGTTGTTTGCGAAGTTGTTCAAGGAGAGGGGGAGTAAGATGTATAAGGTAGGGAGGGAGAGAGGGATGGGGGAGAGGAGGGA
>Ga0105054_10009961_pt1 | contig 12201 bp, 8 predicted proteins | sample BON02_FD_78091 | JGI IMG/M metagenome (GOLD analysis project Ga0105054, IMG submission 78091) | Freshwater microbial communities from Lake Bonney liftoff mats and glacier meltwater in Antarctica - BON-02 (megahit assembly) | ecosystem: Environmental > Aquatic > Freshwater > Ice > Glacier... | reverse complement strand
CTGGCCCTTGGGATTAGGACCGAAGCGGTTATCTGGGCCTGAGTCGGTGACGTAGAAGATGAACAGCACGATCCACCCGATGAAGCACAGGAACCCGAGCCACCACCACCAGCCGGACTTATCCGTGTCATGTAGTCGTCGTACAACAACTGAGATTCCCGGCAGCAGCACTAACAGGGTGAACAGGCCACTGATCCAGCCGACCTGAGCCGTGACGATGCTGTTGTTTGCAGCGTCGCTGAACTTGTACGTCGTGCCGATGAGTTCGTCGAGAAACTGCGTGATCGACGACACCACGACCACGAACAAAGTCCACCACCAGAACTCACTGCGAGAAGCCCGGCCGGAAAAACTCGCGTACTTAGAGAAGCAGGTAGAGATTGCTTGGCCAAATCCCATGGCACTCGTCCTTTGCTCGTTCGTTTCACTGGCTGCCGCGTACTTACTGCCGTGCGCCGTAGAGGTCGAATCTTTGCGGAGTCGGGCTCCGGATCGCAACCTGAGCCGTTCTGCTGATCATCATTCTTGTTGCATCCAGGCTGGTAGGCCTGTACTCGGCTCACCCGGCGAACACCGCCACAGTTATGCGGCACTAGACGGTGCCATCGCCCACGCCAGTACCCACTAGCTCTTCAGCTCAGCCTCACGCGCAATCTCCTCAGCGATCAGAGTCCGGACGTAGGCCGTCAGCTCCGTGGTGTCCATGCTCTCGACAACATCGACCGGCACCTCAGGGAGCACCGTCACCGAGATTGCGTGGCGACCCTGCAACACGAACCCATGCTTAGGCAGCGCGTCATGCGTTCCGTGAACGACCATCGGAATGATTGGCGTGTGGGTCGTTCGGGCCAGATCGAAGGCGCCGGTCTTGAAGTCGCGTAACTCACCGGTCTTTGAGCGGGTTCCTTCCGGGAACATCATGATCGATGAGCCACCGCGGATCGTCTTATCGCACGCGGCCATCATCACTTTGATACTCGCTTTGTCACCGCGTTTCAGCGGGATGTATTTATTCAGGCTCATATTCCAGCCGACCGCGGGAACCTTGAAGATCTCCGCCTTTGATACCCACTTGAAGTCCTTGAACAACCGAAATAACACCAGGATGTCCAACAGTGAGAGGTGGTTTGCCACCATCACGTACGTCGTGTCCCGATGGATGTTCTCTCGCCCCGTGATGGACACCCGCCACGCTGGATTCGTCCAGGTATAGAGCGACGCCCAGAAGCAGGTAAACAGGTGCAGTGCCCGACGCCGCTTATCGAACGGGGCAGTCACTGCCCACACCACAACAGCGATGATGAACAGGGGGATAGAGCTGAGCACTACCCAGAGCCAGAAGATCGCCGAACCAACTTGTCGCATTAGGGAAGGCTAGCCTGCTGGACTACTTGTCGAGGATCGACAGCCCAGATCTATCGTCGGGTGCCTGCTTCGGCTCATCCTCTCCACCCTCCGGCGGACCCTGCTCTGCCTTCTCAGAGTCCAGTTCCGCACGCTCCTCGGGAGCGCCCTCGATAGAGATGTGCGGCAAGATCCGGTCCAGGAACCTTGGCAGGTGCCACGTGGCCTCGCCGAATAGCGCCAACAGCGCCGGCGTTAGCCACAGCGTCATGAGCCCGGCGAAGAACACGGCGACGGTGAGCCCGACGCCAAACTCTTTGATCACCGGGTTCGGGTTGATAATGAAGCTGCCGAACACCGACATCATGATCGCCGCCGCGGCGGCGATCACTCGCCCACTTGCGGCGAGCCCTCGACGAACCGCCTCGTGGGCTGTTGCGCCGGCGAGCTTCTCACTTTGAATGTGCGAGATCGCGAATACCTGGTAGTCCATCGACAGGCCAAACAATGCAGCAAACATCATCAGCGGAACGTAGCTGATGATCGGGACGCTGTTAGTCGGGCTTGGTAGGTCAATCAGCGCAAGACCCCAACCCCATTGAAAGACTGCCGTCAGCACCCCGAACGAGATCCCCACGCAGACGAGGTTCGTAATGACGGCCTGCAGCGGCACCAACAACGATCGGAATACGACCATCATCAGAACGAAGCTGAGGATCAGCACAACGCCGATGACGTACGGGAGCTTGTCGGTGATCTGGGTCGCGAGGTCGACGTTCGCAGCCGTCGATCCGCCGATGTAAGTGACGGTCCCCGGGCCTTCGGTCGGGGGCACAACATCGTCTCGGACTGTCTGGACGAGGGTCGCGGTGGCCGGATCAGCGGGTTGGGTCGTGGGAATAGCGCTGAGCGTATAAGCCGATCCACTGGTGTTAATCGTCGGCGGCGAGACGAGCACAACGCCTGGCGTTGCCGTCAGCGCGTTCTGCAACGTGACGATCCGAGTGTCTGTACCACGAGGATCGCCACCGGCCTGGGTGAGTTCGACGGTGAGCTCTTGTTGGAGCTGCTCGGCGACTTGCTTTTGTTGTTCGGCGGCGGCCTTCTGGGCCTGGAGCGAGTCGGCAGCAGCTTGGAGCTGGTTGCCTTGTTCGGTCAGATCAGCCGCTTCAGCTTCCAGCGCCTTTGCTTCTTTAGCCAGCGCCGCTCCTTGGGCGGCTAACTTTGCTGCCTGGCGAGTTAGCGCAGCGGCTTGGCGAGTCAGAGTCGCCGCTTCGTTCACAAGTACCTTTGCCTGTGCAGCGATCTGCTTCTCTTGCGCGATCAGCACTTTCGCTTGGCGGGCGAGATCGGCGAGCTGTTTGGCGACGTCATCGGTCGCGACGCGGTTTGCCTCTAGTTCGACGAGCTTCGCGTCCCGTTCCCGCTCAAGCGCCTCTTTGATAACCGGGTCAGTTGCATTCGCGATCAGAACATCGAGGGCGGCAATCTCCTCGCGGAGTCGTCGACGCTCCTCGTCGAGGGTCTCGAGCTCGGCGACAAGCGGCTTCACTTGCGCACGCAGGTCCGCACCCGCTTGCTTATTTGCCTTCTGTTCCTGCTGAAGTTGGGTCTTTTGCTTCTTCAGGCTCGTCTCTTGCTTCTCCAGAGATGCCTTCTGCTTCTCCAACTGGTTCTTTTGCGCAACGAGTGATGCTTGCTCCGCTTTGAGGTCGGCTTCGTCGGCCTTGAGCGCGGCCGCCTGGGCTTCGAGGTCTGCCTGCTCCTGCTCAAGCTCGTTGGCCTGATCCGTAAGACTCGTTTGCTCGGCCTCGAGCTGGGACTGCAACGCGGTCGCCTGGTCGTACTGAGCGGTGTACTGCGCACTTGGGGCGGCGACCGGGTTCAGCTCCGTGGCAGCAAGCAGCGGGCCGTTGTAACCGGGTCCGTACGCATCATTGACGACGTCGAAGGCCTGCCGCTGAGTGGTGGATTCTGGTGTGACAGCAAGGTCTTCTTGGCCGAGCTTCATCGAGAACATGGGGTAGATAAGCGGCGCAGAAACAATCAAAGCGAGGATGACTGCCAGACCCGCACGCCCGGTAACGAGCCGGGACCACTTGCCCCAAATCGTGACCGCCGGATCTTTGCTCATCCCCTTACCAAGACCCGGAATACGTAGCGACATGATCTTCATTCCGGCTAACCCAAGGATGGCCGGGAGCAGAGTGATCGCAGCAAGTACCGCAGTTGCTACCGCGACGGCAGTCGCGTAGCCAAGCGACGTGACGAGCGGGATTTGCGCGACGCCGAGCGCCAGCAGCGCAATGATGACGGTCGTGCCAGCGAAGACGACGGCATTGCCAGAGGTCGCGACCGTGAGCCGGACAGACTCATGCACCGAGAGTCCATCGCGGAGATTCTCTAAGTGTTTGGAGATCAGGAACAGGGAGTAGTCGATTCCGACGCCAAGTCCGATCATCGTCGCCAGCGTCGTTCCGGTAGTAGGAATTGCCACGATGTGGCCGAGTAGGCCGACGGCAGCAATACCAATGACGAGACCGAAGACCGCAGTCACAAGCGGTAGACCGATCGCGATCACTGTGCCAAACACGAACGCCAGAATGATGGCGGCCGCGATCATGCCGATCGCTTCACTCGAGCCCGTATCGGGTTCCGACAGCGCACTACCGATCGGACCGCCCGCAGAAGTGGCGATGCCGGCATCAATCGCTGGTTGCGTCGCTGCCAATACCGGTTCGGAGTTCTCGACAGTCAACGACCCAGAACTGACATCCATCAGCACCGGAATCAACGCACTACTACCGTCGGCACTCACCAGTCCAGCTAGCGGCTGCGCATACGGATCGGTCGCGCTAAAGACGTTAGGGATCGCGAGGATGTTCTGTAGGGATGCCTCGACTGCTGACTTATTGTCCGCATCATTCATCGACCCGGTATCGACATGGAAGACGATCGGGCTCGTCCCATTTTGTTGCGGCGGGAAGTCCGACTCCAGCAAATCCGTTGCTGACTGGCTACCCGTTCCCGGCAAACTGAAGTTGTTATTGACCTGCGCGCCGAAAGCGCCAATCAACCCGAGCATGACGGCAATGAGTACCGCCCATGCAATCAGGACGGTAAATTTTCGGCGCGCGCAGAAGGAACCGAGGGCCGCAAGCGCTGAACCCACCGTCACCTCCAGAGATGCGGGAACCTCCAGGAATACCCGCTTGAGTCGCGTAGCTGACTTCTCTTGAAGCTTCGACTATCCGCAACACCGAGAGGCTAACCCTTATTCGGGCACTGTTCCGGGGCTCTTACTAAATTCATAACCGTGGATCGGGGGGGGCGGGGGGGCGGCCGAAGCTGGTTGCTCGTTGCATCGCGCACTACGGCGCGCGGACTTCGATTCGGCCGTTCGCGTTCCCGGTCAGCTCGAATCCTCGTTCGTGAACGGTGTGGTGGTGGGCGCGGCACAGCCCCACCAGGTTCGATCGATCGGTGGCTCCGCCTCGGGACCAGAACACGATGTGGTGGATCTCTTGGATCGTCGATTCGCAGTCGGGCCATCGGCAATGAGAATCTCGAAGCTCGATCGCGAGTCGCAACTGCGGGCTGATCAGCCGAGTCTTGCGCCCGACATCCAGTACCTGGGATTCGGAGTTCATCACCACCGGGAGCACATCGCAGTCACATGCCAAGCGCCTGGCGGTCGCCGCCGGGATTTGGTGATGCCCCGCGAGCTCGGCGGCATCAACGTCGACATCACCGAGTTTGGCTCTCAGCGACTCTATCGAGGTCGTCACAACCACCTGGACCGGAATCCCGCCCGTCGCGGTTGGCATCTTCTTGTTCTGCAACGCCAGACCAAGAAGATGCCGCAACGCAGCTACGTTCTTCACCGAGGTCGGTACCCATTTGCGACCCAGACTCGGCTCCGAACTGGCGGAGCGAGCGAGGTGCTTCCTCGCTGCCTCCAGCGCGCTCGCTAGCGCGGCCCCTGTCTCCGGGTCGAGGACCCCGTCAACGACGACCAACCCACCGAACGTGGGCGACACGTGCAGGTAGGACTTCGCGGAACGCTTTGCGTGCCCCTTGGCGACGTTGGTGGCATCCACCCGATGCGCCCAGTTCGTGACGGCGTACGCGAACTTACCCGGTCGGACCTTGGACGCGAGTTCGGCGAAAATCGGATCAGCCTGCGGGAGCGAATCTCGCCGGGCAGTGTCGTTGCCGGTCGCCCGAGACACCGCCGCAAGATGCTCACGTGTCGTGTCCCCGGCAGCAAAGACCTCCGCAAGCTGCGGGACCAAATCGATGATGCGGGAGATCCCCAGTCGCGAGCCGGCGGACTGCGCCGACGAGTGCGTGACCCGCTCGACCCATGCCTTCGGACTACGCGATCCATCATGTGCCCACTGACCAGACGTGTCGAGCTTCCGAATCGCGTGTACCTCAAGGGAATCCACCTGGTTCCGCAATCGCGATAGCTGCCCGATCACTTCCCGCAGCTCACTGGGATGTAGATCTGCTCTATGCAAAGAGTGAAGCGTTTCACCGAGCGCGGTCAGCTCAGCTGCCATCGACGTATATGAAGATGTGCCTGAATGAAGCACCGAGCTCACCGCCTTAAGAAGTTGCAGAAACGAATGCGCATCGCTGCGCTACACCGAATCCGCTGCGAGCAACGCCCGCAAACTCCTCAAGCTGTAATGGTTCTCGTATCTTTCCTCTGTCGGTGTGAAACCCACCCTAACCCGAATCGGCTACATTGTCGAACATATGTTCGATGTTGTGGAGAATCTACGCTTCCCATCCTGGGTGATCGTCAGCCTCATCCTCTTCGCCCCAGATCATCCGAACAGTTGAGAGCGCCTCGCGCGCGAACGTGTCCGTCATTGCCAACAACTCCTGCGTCGATTCAGCGCGTACCAACTTGTACTGGTCGAGCGCGCCAACGGGCGTCATTCCCGCCAACTGCCAACTCGCGGCAACCGGGTCCTCCGAAATCTGGACATCATGTGGCCAGGTCTCACCGTGCTCGTTGTGCACAGCCAGGGCATGACGCACAACGGACTCGGTCTCCTCCAGTTGTGGACGCAGCGACTCGTCCCACTCCACGTCCGGCAATATCGTGACTTCCGCGCGCGGATACGGATCGTCGTCGAGCCAGTTCTCCACCCGAAACCGGCTCCCTCCCGTCGCAATTATGCTCATAAAGCCCTCGGGGGCTTCAACCTCCAAAATCCGAGCCATCGTCCCGACCGCTGCGCGCTGATCGCCACCGCCTACCTCGTGACCGCGCTCGATTAAGACGACGCCAAACTCCGGCTCCGGTGAATCAAGGAGCTCACCGAGCATCTTGAGATAGCGGGGCTCAAAGAGGCGTAGTGCCAGCGGCATATGCGGCATATGCACTGTCCCTAACGGAAACATCGGCACGATCTGAGCATCTGTCATGCCAACAGCGAATCACCGCGACCACTCCGCGTCAATGGCCCAACCGAACACGTGGAACCCGAGCCCCCACCAGCGAGACCTATCCACCAGGTCACCCATTTGCCTCACAAACCACAAGTAGCCGAATTCCGAGGCCGATAGACGGGGGGACGGAGTGTGTGGCGAGCCGGAGGAAAAGAGTGGTGATGAACAGGTTCCGAGCCCTCGTGGCGACGTGTATCTCGGTCGCGCTCCTGGGCACACCGGCAGTAGCGCAGGCATCTACCTCAGCAAACTCAACGCACCGGGATTCGACGTACTCGGCACCGTCAGTGGTCAAGGTCGAGCGCTCCGGGCTTCCGACAACAAGGATCGTCGGCGGTCAGCCGGCGAACCGCGGAACCACCCCTTGGTACGTGTTGCTGTTCCCCTACGACAATGGCGGCTACAGCATGTGCGGAGGCACCGCGATCGGCCAGCGGTGGATCCTCACCGCCGCCCATTGCGTGAACGGGCAATCAGGTGGCGAGATCGCTACCTCCGAGGCCTACGTCAACCCCGCGACTTCGAACCCCAGCTCCGCAGGCAATATCGATTGGGAATCAGTCACGATCCACCCAGCCTACAACGACAACACCTCCAAATACGACTTCGCGCTGATCCGTACAAAACGCACCATCGGGACCACAACCCTCGGCTACAACTCGGACACGAATGCGCCGTCGTTTAACGCCGCGCTCAAGGTCTACGGATTCGGAACGCTCTCCTCCGGCGGTAACGCTTCCACCTTTCTGCGGACCGCTCCAATCAACGATCTCGCCGGGGCCGCCGGGGCCTGTGGAGACTACGGCTACGGATACGACCCCGAGACAATGTTGTGCGCGGGAGTCGTCGGCGGCCTCATCGATGCGTGTCAGGGCGACTCCGGCGGACCACTCACCAGCGCTGCCGGATCCCTGGAACTGGTCGGCGTCGTGTCATGGGGAAACGGCTGCGCCGAGGCTGACTATCCCGGCGTCTACAGCAGGGTCTCAACCGCGGCCGGGTGGATCCTAGGAACGACCGGAATCCCGGCGAACACGACGACCTCGGCCACACCCATCGCAACACCACCGCCCGCCGTACAAACCTGCCGGACCTACAAAGCGAAGTTCCGGGGCGAGAAAGCGAAGAAGAAGACCTGCGCCGTGAACTGGAACTCGGCCACGATCAAGAAGGCAAAGAAGGACGCGAAGAAGAAGGCGAAGAAGAAGTACCAGCGCCTCAATCGCTAAGCGTCCCGGCGATGGCCCTCGGCGTCTCAGTACTTGCCTTCGCCGCGTTCAGTTGGCAATGACCGTATCGGGGCGAGACGCCGCCCAGGCGAACCAGGAGATATCGTGTGGGGGATCGGCGTCAGGCGTTGGCCGCGCAGTGGTCCACTGACCGCCTCACCTGTGATTGCCCAGCGCTTTCCGGTTTGGGCGTCGGTAAAGTCCTTGCCGTCCTTTTTAAAGCTCAGTTCTTTACCACCGGCAGTCGCCAGGAACGCGGCAGTTGAACTGATGGGTTTACCTTCCGCGAGCGAGGCCGCGCCCAGGGATGAAGCCAAATCAGGTGCGGCCAAGAGCACCACCGGTTGACCGTCCACGTCCAGGTTGACAGTCCCTGCGGCGGCCAATCACGTGAGCTGAATCGCGACCGACTCCGTCGCAGATGGGAACGCGACGATACGCTCCTTGGCTTCGAGTCGCGATTGGGATGATCAAAACACCGGCATGTCGACGAACAACACGTGTCCTAACCTGCCTTCCACGCTGTAACCGTGTATTTTTAAAGTTGGGTCACGGAATCCCCGCAACCCTCAGACAAGGAGTGAAACTACAAATGACTAAGAGAATTCTACGTATTGCAGCCGTCGGTGCTGCAACAACAGTTGCCGTCGGCGGAATGGCCTTGGCCGTTGCGGCTCCTGCCAGTGCAGCGCCGATTAAGGGTAAGATCACGATCAGCGCGCCAGGTTCCGTCACATCCGGTTCGGTATTCACGATCAACTGCCAAGCCAAGAAGCTGCTCCGCGGCGAGCGCGTCTGGCTCAAGGAAAAGGGTGCTGCATTCCACGCATCACGGACCGTTTCGAGCAACGGTAGCTGCTCACTCAAGGTCTACACAGAACTTAAGGGCAACCATAAATTCTTCATGAAGAGTTCAATGGATGGCAAGGTCTACAAGTCCAACGTTGTGAAAATCACGGTCAACTAGTCTTCGGCACGACAATCGGTGGGCGGTACCAGGCGAAATCAGCCCGGTACCGCCCACGGTTGCGTAGCGACCAAGGTGCGCTCGCATACTGTGGCTAAGCGTCGATTAGGGAGGCGTCGTACGTCGCGCCTGGTCCAAGCGTTCTGATCAAAGGATCGTTCGAAATGATCCGCGAAATCTCGCGCGACCCCTCTCGCCGACGAGGTGTTTCGCAAGCGGTGCTCAACAACATCCCAGCACACGAGCTAGCCGCCCGAAAGGTATTCAGCGAGGCCGTCGCTGACGGTCGGTTCCGGACGCGCTCAACAGTTGAGCGCGTCCGTAGCCGGCATGCTGACCTTGACCACGTCACTGGGCTCGTAACGACAACCGGAGTTGCACTTGCGGTCAGCCGCGGACATTTCGACCCGTCAACGCTTGGCAACATGTCCCAACCGGACATCCGCAACGTCGTACTCCGACGGCACCGTCCTCAAACCACCAAGCGATGAAACCTTCCAACAGGCGATCGACTTACTGGACGCGGCACGACACGAGCTTCAGGAACACCATTCTGATCCTGTGGGCGAGGACGGCGAAGCCTGACTGCGCGCAATCCTGGCGATGGCAGCGAACTCTCAGCGGGCCCGGCCTTAACCGCCCCTCCCCACCTGCCAACCCTCTACCCGAACGACCCGGACGACCCGCCAACTCCAGGGCGGTTCAACTGCCACGCCCAAAAATGGGTATCCTCACCTCAGCGGTACTCCAACCGGTCATGCGCCACCAAGCGCGCCGGGTTTGGATCAGCCGCCACGCGGGTGTAGCTCAATGGCAGAGCGCTAGCTTCCCAAGCTCGATACGGGGGTTCGATTCCCCTCACCCGCTCTCAACCAACGGCGACGTTTGCCGTCTCGCAGGTTGTCGAGATCTGTATCTCGATCCGGTTTCCGAAAGGTGACTCAATGTCTATCTCCGAACCGATGATCCCATGAGCGCGCCAACAATCGAACTCATCGATTCGCTTCCTCGACCGATCGCCTACGTCCTTGGTGGCGGCGGGTCCTATGGAGCGAGTCAAGCGGGACAACTGCGGGCGTTGGCGCGGACAGATCTTCGCCCAGACTTCATCGTCGGAACATCCGTCGGATCTCTTAACGGGACGATCTTGGCGGAAACACCGGAGACTGCGGGGGACCGTCTGTCAGCGTTTTGGTCACTCGTGGATCGGGACATGGTCTTTGGGTCGCCGCGAACAATGATGATGAACCTGGCGTCCCTGCGACCAGCCGTTGCCGATCCCAAACCGTTGCAGAATCTCATCGAGGCGTCGACCCCCTCACGGGATTTCGCCGACCTCGAACTTCCACTGACCGCAGTCGCCGCCGACGTGAATTCAGGTCACCACGTTGAACTGACCAGTGGGGACCTGGTCTCCGCGCTGATGGCGAGTACGGCCATTCCGGGCGTCTTCCCGTCAGTCAAACGTGAAGGCCGAAAGCTGATAGACGGCGGCGTCATGGCTAACGTTCCGATCGGAATCGCGGCCGAGCAGGGAGCGCAGACCCTCGTGGTCCTGGACTGCGGCTTCAACCTGTTCGCACCTCGGACCGATCCCACGTTGCCGCACGCGCTACTACGCGCGACGGCGATGATGGCGGCGTCGCAGGTACGCCGGGACTTGGCGCTCTACACCGATCGCACGATTCTCTACGTGCCGGCCAAATGGCCCGCGGCATCGCTTCCGTATGACTTCAGCAAGAGCCAGATCAACAACACCGAGTCCTACATCCTGGCCTTGCAGTGGCTAGCTCAGTTAGAAGTGGACGGCCCGGGCCTTTACGGTGAACCACCAGACGTCACCCGCGCAAACATCGCCGACTAGCACCACGCACACAGCCCGACGCACCTTTTGGGCATCGCACGTGAGGGCGCTAGGAACCGTCACCTAACCAGGACATTCCGGCGATGACGAGGGCTTCGACGCCGGTTTGCAGGGTGGGTTCAATGTCTGGGGCGTACTTCGGCGAGTGGTTCGACGGGAGCGTCGCCATCACCTTCAGGGCATCTGCCGGCGGAGCGAACTGGCTCGCCTCCGCGCCACCGAGGAACCAGAACACTGACGGGACATCGGCGGCGAAGCCGAAGCGCCCAACATCCTCGCTGCCCGGTGCCGGAACCGGCATTAACACAACCCGTCCCTCGCCCAGTGTGCTCCGGAAGTCGTTGGTCACTCGCTGCGTGGCAACCTCGTCGCTGAGCGTCGTGGGCCCGCTCGTGGTCACCGTGATCTGTGGCTCCTTCGGTGCATTACTGGCCATCGCCTCAGCGCGCGCGATCCGCTCAATCGAGGCGATCGCCTTGTCGCGAACCTCAAGATCGAACGTCCTAAGCGTGAGTTTGAGAACCGCCTCATCCGGGATGATGTTGTCGTTGAAACCCGCATCGATTGACCCGACCGTCAACACGACCGAGTCGTTCGGTGCGACCTCGCGGGAGACGATCGTCTGCAACCGCATCACGGCTGAAGCTGCCATCACCACCGGATCGATCGCCGTATGCGGCATCGATCCGTGCCCGCCCGCCCCGAAGAACGTGATCTCGAAGTTGTCCGCAGCTGCCATGACGGGGCCTGTACGGTAGAAGATGGCACCTGCCGGTAGCGGTCCGACGTGTTGGCCGATCACGACCTCCGGGCGCGGAAACCGGTCAAGGATTCCGTCGTCGAGCATGGCGGCCGATCCGTGCAACGTCTCTTCATCAGGCTGGAACACCGCGACGAGCGTCCCGGCCCAATCGTCCCTCGTCGCCGCGAATACTCGCGCTGCTCCGAGCAGGCATGTGGTGTGCATGTCATGGCCACAGGCGTGCATCACCGGGACTTTGTCGCCGTTGGGGTGCGTGGCGGTCACTGTGCTCGCGTAGTCCAAACCTGTCGCCTCGGCGACGGGCAGCGCGTCCATGTCAGCGCGTAGCCAGACAGTCGGACCGTTGCCATTCGCTAGCACGGCAACCACGCCGTAGCCACCAACGCTCTCGGTGACATCAAACCCGAGCTCGCGCATGTTCGCAGCGACAACACCCGCGGTGCGCTTCTCCTGTTTAGACAACTCCGGGTTCGCGTGGAGATCGCGATAGATATCTTCTAGTCCCGGGAGGAACCCTGGCACGGTTTCTAGCTGGCGAGATGTCACGATTGCAGTATTCCGCCACTGG
>Ga0105054_10009955_pt1 | contig 12207 bp, 12 predicted proteins | sample BON02_FD_78091 | JGI IMG/M metagenome (GOLD analysis project Ga0105054, IMG submission 78091) | Freshwater microbial communities from Lake Bonney liftoff mats and glacier meltwater in Antarctica - BON-02 (megahit assembly) | ecosystem: Environmental > Aquatic > Freshwater > Ice > Glacier... | reverse complement strand
TGATGGCCGCTGGCACGGCCATTAAAGATAATGGGATCAAAGGGTCTCCGACCCTTTGCGGGTCGAGGGCAGAGCCCTCGCCTTTCTTATCCTAGCGCCTATGCGTGGCAGCCCCACCTGCGCCGAACGCACTCATTGAAGGCATACGGCGGCGCGTGCTACGTCGCGCGTCATGACCACCTTGCCGCTGATCGCCGTGCTGAACGGCCCGAACATGAACATGCTGGGCCTGCGCCAGCCCCACCTCTATGGCAGCGCCACGCTGGACGACGTGGAGGCGCTGTGCGCGGAGACCGCCGAACAGCTCGGCCTGGCCATCGATTTCCGCCAGACCAACGGCGAGGGCGAGCTGATCACCTGGGTGCAGCAGTGCCGCGGGCGCGCCGCCGGCATCGTCATCAACCCGGCCGGCTACACCACCACCTCGATCGCGCTGATGGACGCGCTGCTGGCCACCGAGCTGCCGGTGATCGAGGTGCACATCACCAACATCCATCGCCGTGAGGAGTTCCGCCACCACTCCTTCGTCTCCAAGGCCGCGGTCGGCGTCATCGCCGGGCTGGGCGTCGGCGGCTATGCGCTGGCGCTGCAAGCCATGGCCGAACTGCTGGAGCATCCGTCATGAGCGAGAAATCCTTCGACCCCAAGGCGGTGCGCGCCCTGGCCGAGATCCTTGCCGATACCGGGCTGACCGAGATCGAGATCGAGACCAAGGAGGGCCGCATCCGCGTCGCCCGCGCCCATGCCCCGGTGGCCGTCGCCGCCCCCCCCGGCACGGTGCACGTGCAGACCGTCGCCGCGCCCACGGGGGCAGCCCCGTCCGCCGCCTCCGACGCGGTGCACCCTGGCGCCGTGCTCAGCCCCATGGTGGGCGTGGCCTACCTCGCGCCCGAACCGGGGGCGGCGCCGTTCGTCTCCATCGGCCAGGCCGTCGCCGCCGGCCAGACGCTGCTGCTGATCGAGGCGATGAAGACCTATAACCAGATCCGCGCCCAGAAGGGCGGCACCGTCATGCGCATCCTGGTGGAGCCGGGCGAGCCCGTGGAATACGGCCAGCCGCTGCTGATCCTCGAATAACCAGGCCGGGGGCAGCGCGTGTTCAACAAGATCCTTATTGCCAATCGCGGCGAGATCGCGCTGCGCATCCAGCGCGCCTGCCGCGAGCTTGGCATCCCCACCGTGGCGGTGCACTCCACCGCGGATGCCGAGGCGATGCATGTGCGCCTGGCCGACGAGAGCGTGTGCATCGGCCCGCCGGCGGCGCGCGACAGCTATCTCAAGATCCCGGCCATCCTCTCGGCCGCCAACATCACCGGGGCGGACGCCATCCACCCCGGCTACGGCTTCCTCTCCGAGAACGCCGATTTCGCCGAGATGGTGGAGGCGCACGGCCTCACCTTCATCGGCCCTTCGCCGCAGCATATCCGCATGATGGGCGACAAGATCGCCGCCAAGGTCGCCATGGCCTCGCTGGGCGTGCCGCTGGTGCCGGGCTCGGACGGCGAGGTGGTCGACCTGGACGAGGCGCAGGCCGTGGCCGCGCGCATCGGCTACCCGGTGCTGATCAAGGCGGCGGCCGGCGGCGGCGGGCGCGGCATGAAGGTGGCCACGACAGCCGAGGGGCTGGAGGAGGCGTGGCGGGTGGCGCGCGGTGAGGCCAAGGCGGCGTTCGGCAACGATGCCGTCTACATGGAGAAGTATCTCGACCGACCGCGCCATGTCGAGATGCAGGTGATGGCCGACGCGCACGGCAACGTGGTGCATTTCGGCGAGCGCGACTGCTCGCTGCAGCGCCGCCACCAGAAGCTGCTGGAGGAGGCCGGCTCGCCCGCCATCACCCCCGAACAGCGCGACGCCCTGGGCGAGACCGTCACCGGCGGGCTGACCAAGCTCGGCTACCGCAACGCCGGCACGCTGGAGTTCCTCTACCAGGACGGGCATTTCGCCTTCATCGAGATGAACACCCGCCTGCAGGTGGAGCACCCGGTCACCGAGATGGTCTGCGGCATCGATCTGGTGCGCGAGCAGATCCGTATCGCCGCCGGCCAGAAGCTTGGCTACGAGCAGAAGGACGTTACCTTCAACGGCCACGCCATCGAGTGCCGCATCACCGCCGAGGACCCGGAAACCTTCATCCCCAGCCCCGGCAGGGTGACGGCGTTCCACGCCCCGGGCGGGCTGGGCGTGCGCGTCGATTCGGCGCTGTATGCCGGCTACGCGGTGCCGCCGTACTACGACAGCCTGATCGCCAAGCTGATCGTGCATGCCCCCACCCGCCCCGAAGCCATCGCGCGCATGCGCCGCGCCCTGGCCGAATTCGTGGTGGTGGGGGTGAAAACCACCCTGCCGCTGCATGCCCGCATCCTGGCCGATCCGGGATTCCAGTCGGGCGACTACACCATTCATTGGCTGGAGCGTTTCGTCGCGGGAAGATAAGCGGTTCTTTTTTGAAAAAAAGAACCAAAAAACTTTCATCCGTTTGGCGAGATGCCCGCGGCAATCACACAGCCAAAACGGGTGAAGTCTTTTTGCTTCTTTTTCTTCAGAAAAAGAAGAATCCTGTTTGCTGATCTTCCGCGGGTGCCTACCGCAACTCCACCCGCACCGGCATTCTGAAGTTCAGGCTGGGCGCCACCGTGGAGCCGAGGCCTGGCGCGCCGTTGCGTCGTTCCAGGTCGCCGGAATAGGCCGAGCCGGCGGCGAAGCCGTCGCCGCCCAGGGCGCGGCCGGTGTCGGTATGGGTCAGGCTCGGCGACACGCGCACGGCGGTGGGGTCGCCGGCCATGGCGCGCGGCGCCAGCAGGTCGAGGTTGGGCACCGGCGCCGGGGCGAAGCGGAGGGGGGCGCTGGGCCGGCCCTGGCTGAGCGAGGGCATCTTGCCGGACAGCAGCGTGGTGTCGGCGCAGGCCGCCAGCGGAAACAGCGGCACCAGCAGCAGGGCCACGAGCAGCGCGCGCATCATTCGCCTGCTTCGCATCACATACCCCCTGGCCGGGCGGTGCCCTGCGGGTCTTCCGGCGGGTTGCCCGCGGGGGCACCCAGCGCGCCGATGGCATTGGCCCGCCAGGCATCCAGCGCCCAACGCACGGTGGGGAAGGCGATGCGGTCCCATGGGATGTCGTCCCATTCGAAAAGCCCGACCTCCAGGCTTTCCGGGCCGGCGGCGAAGGCCGGGGCAGCTTGGTTGGCGAAGCGGGCGCGGAAGATCACCTGCACCTGGCCGATGCGGCTGATGGAATACATCGCCAGCACGCCGTCCAGCGCGATGTCGGCCTCGGCCTCCTCCTGCGCCTCGCGGATGGCACCGGCCTGCAACGTTTCGCCGAGTTCCATGTAGCCGGCGGGCAGGGTCCAGTAGTCGCGCCGCGGTTCGATGGCACGGCGGCACAGCAGCACGCGGCCGTGATGGGCGACCACCGAACCGACAACGACCTTGGGATTCTCATAGGCGACATGGCCACAATCGCGGCACACGCTGCGCTCGCGGTTATCGCCTTCGGGGATCTGGCGGACGAACTCGGGCATCGCGCAAGGGTGCTCTTGCCCGGCCGCGAATTCAATACCTTCCTGGGTGCGCCGGTACAAATCCCGCGGCGCCGCTTCACGTCATGGCATTGTGCTGGCGGGCGCTACACCGACAGGTCGAGCAGCGAGCCGCGCGGTATCAGCCGGCCCGGGGCGGGCTGCGGCGGCGTGCGCTCCAGGGCGGAGATGCCTTCCGGCGGGCGCGTATCGGCCTGGGCGCGCACCCGGTCCACCGGCGGCGCGGCCTGCACCGGGGCCACCTGGGATGCCGACGGCGTGCGCGGCTCCGTCGGGCGGAGGGTGGTGGCCGAGAAAGCCGAGAGGGAGATGTTCGAGATCATGCGGGTATCATGCCGCCGATTCCCTAAGGCCAGGTTAACGCGCCAGGCGAAAGATCAACCGATCACCCCAGCGCGGCGACCCCCGGCAGCACCTTGCCCTCCATCCACTCCAGGAACGCGCCCCCGGCCGAGGAGACATAGCTCATCTCATCGATCACCCCGGCATGGCGCAGGGCCGAGACCGTGTCGCCGCCGCCGGCCACGCTGCGCAGCTTTCCGGCCTTTGTGGCCTGGGCCACCGCCTGGGCCAGCGCCGTGGTCGCGGTGTCGAAGGGCGGCGTTTCGAAGGCGCCCAGCGGGCCGTTCCATACCAGCGTGCGCACCGCCCCCAGCCGCCCCACCAGCGCCTTCACGCTCGCCGGGCCGATATCCAAAATCATCGAATCGTCTGGCACCGCGTCCACCGCCACCGTGCGCGTCGGCGGGTTGGGGCGGAACTCGGTGGCGGTCACCGCATCCACCGGCAGCACCACCTCGCAGCCCGCCGCCTTCGCCTTGTCCAATATCTCGCGGGCGGTGGCGTGCATCTCCGCCTCCTGCAGCGACTTGCCCACCGCCATGCCCCCTGCTGCCAGGAAGGTGTTGGCCATGGCGCCGCCGATCACCAGCACCTGCACCCTTCCCACCAGATTGCCCAGCAGGTCGATCTTGCTGGAAACCTTGGCGCCGCCGACGATGGCCATCACCGGCCGCTCCGGACGATCCAGGGCGGCCTCAAGCGCCTCCAGCTCGGCCTGCATCAGCCGCCCGGCATAGGACGGGCGCAGATGGGCCACGCCTTCCGTGCTGGCATGGGCGCGGTGGGCGGCGGAGAAGGCGTCGTTGACGAAAATGTCGCACAGTGCCGCCAGCGCCTGGGCGAAGGCCGGGTCGTTGGCCGCCTCGCCCTTGTGGAAGCGGGTGTTCTCCAGCACCACAATGCCGCCCGGCCCGATGGCGTCGATCGCCTGCTCGGCCTGCACGCCGATGCAGTCGTCAGCGAAGCGCACCTTGCGGCCCAGCACCTCACCCAACGCCGTGGCCACCGGGGCCAGCGACATCTCCGGCACCCGCTTGCCCTTCGGACGGTCGAAATGGCTGCACACCACCACCCGCGCGCCCTTGTCGGCCAGCTCAATGATGGTCGGGCATAGCCGCTCGATGCGGGTGAAGTCGGAGATGTGCCCGTCGCGCACGGGCACATTCAGGTCGGCGCGCAGCAGCACCCGCTTGCCGGCAACATCCACTCCGTCGAGGGTCCTGAAGGTCATGGTGGTTCCAATATTCAAGCGGGAAGGAAGCGGTTCTTTTTTGAAAAAAAGAACCAAAAAACTTTTTCCCATTTCAGCCCGGAAAGTCAGGGACTTCCCGGGCGCAAACGGATGAAAGTCTTTTTGCTTCTTTTTCTACAGAAAAAGAAGATTCTTCCTGCCCTACAGCGATCCGAACAGCGCCGCGGTGTCCGACATTCGGTTGGAGAAGCCCCACTCGTTGTCGTACCACGACAGGATGCGCACCAGCCCGCCATCGACCACGGCGGTCTGGGTGGCGTCGAACACGCTGCTGTAGGCCACGTGGTTGAAATCGACGCTGACCAGCGGCGCGGTGTTGTAGCCCAGGATACCCTTCAGCGGGCCGGATTCGCTGGCTGCCTTCATCGCCGCGTTGATCTCGTCCTTGGTCGGCGTCTTCTTCAGCACCACGTCCAGCGACACCACCGAGACGTTCGGCGTGGGCACGCGGATCGAGCTGCCGTCCAGCTTGCCCTTCAGGTCGGGCATCACCAGGCCCACGGCGCGCGCGGCACCGGTGCTGGTCGGGATCATCGACAGGTTGGCGGCGCGGGCGCGGTGGAGGTCCTTGTGCAGCCCGTCCTGCAGCATCTGGTCGCTGGTATAGGCATGGATCGTCAGCATGTAGCCGCGCTCGATGCCCCACTTGTCGTGCAGCACCTTGGCCACCGGGGTGAGGCAGTTGGTGGTGCAGGAGGCGTTGGAGATGACGGTCATCTCCTTGGTCAGGATCTGGTGGTTCACGCCATAGACGATGGTGGCGTCCACGTTGTCGCCCGGGGCGGAGATCAGCACCTTGCGCGCGCCGGCCTTGAGCAGGGCGGAGGCCTTCTCCTTGCTGGCGAAGATGCCGGTGCACTCCATCGCCACGTCCACGCCCTGGTAGGGCACCTTCGTGGGGTCGCGCTCGGCCGAGACCTTGATCGGACCCCAGGTGCGCCCGTTGTGGCGGATGGTGATCTCGTTGCCGTTCACCTCCACCTCGCCGGGGAAGCGGCCGTGCACGCTGTCGTAGCGGAACAGATGGGCGCTGGTCTCGACATCGGCGAGGTCGTTGATCGCCACCGTCTCCACGTCGGTGCGCCCGCTCTCGACCATGGCGCGCAGCACCAGGCGCCCGATGCGTCCGAACCCGTTGATCGCGACTTTCACAGCCATGGAATGTCCTTTCGTGTTCGCGGTCTCGTGCCGCGCCGATGCGGTAGGTTGATGCCCTATGCCGCCAGCCGCTTGCGCACCGCGGCGGCGGCGGCTTCGGCGGTGATGCCGAAATGCTTGTACAGGTCTTCCGCCGGGGCGGAGGCGCCGAAGCCGGTCATGCCGATGAATATACCGTCAGGCCCCAGCCAGCGTTCCCAGCCCATCGCCACCCCGGCCTCGATGCCGACGCGCGGCGCGGTGCCCAGCACCTCGGCGCGCCAGCTCTCGTCCTGGGCGGCGAACAGCTCCCAGCAGGGCAGGGAGACCACGGCCACCTGGATGCCCTCGCCGGCCAGCAGGCCGCGCGCCTCCATGGCCAGCGACACCTCGCTGCCGGTGGCAACCAGGGTGGCCTGGCGCGGCCCGTTCGCCTCGGCCAGCACATAGCCGCCGCGGGCGCAGCGGTTCTCGGCCACGTCGCTGCGCAGCGCCGGCAGCCCCTGGCGGGACAGCGCCAGCAGGCTCGGCCCGTCGGCGCGGCGCAGGGCGAGTTCCCAGCACTCGGCGGTCTCCATCGCGTCGGCGGGGCGGAACAACTGGATGCCCGGCATGGCGCGCAGGCTGGCCAGGTGCTCCACCGGCTGGTGCGTCGGCCCGTCTTCGCCCAGGCCGATGCTGTCATGGGTCAGCACATGGATCACCCGCTGGCGCATCAGGGCGGCAAGGCGGATGGCGGGGCGCATGTAGTCGGTGAACACGAAGAAGGTGCCGCCATATGGGATCAGCCCGCCATGCAGCGCCATGCCGTTCATTGCCGCGGCCATGGCGTGCTCGCGGATGCCGTAGTGGATGTAGCGCCCGCCATAGTTGCCCGGCGTGACGAAGCCCATGCCCTTCACCAAGGTGAGGTTCGAGCCGGTGAGATCGGCCGAGCCGCCGACCAGTTCGGGCACTGCCGGCACCAGCGCCTCCAGCGCCTTCTGGCTCGACTGGCGGGTGGCCAGCTTGGGCCGCGTCTCGGCGATGTTGGCCTTCAGTTCGGCCACCGCTTCGTGGAAATTGTCGGGCAGGCGGCCGGCCATCGCGCGCTCGAACTCGGCGCGCTGCGGGTGGCGGGCCAGGCGCTTCAGCCAGGCGCGGCGCGGCGTGGCGCCGCGGGCACCGGCCTGGCGCCAGGCCTCCGCGAGGCCCTCGGGCACCTCGAAGGGCGGGTGGTTCCAGCCCAGCGCCGACTTGGCCGCCGCCGCCTCCGCAGCGCCCAGGGGCGAGCCATGGCTGCCCGCGGTGCCGGCCTTGGTGGGGGCGGCGAAGCCGATGATGGTCTTGCAGGCCAGCAGGGTCGGCTTGCGCGAGCGCATCGCCCAGGCGAGCCCGGCGGCGATCTGTGCGGGGTCGTGCCCGTCCAGCCGCTTGACCGCCCAGCCCGAGGCGGCGAAGCGCTTCAACTGGTCATCGGAGGTGGACAGCTCCGTGCCGCCGTCGATGCTGATCGAATTGTCGTCCCAGATGACGCACAGCTTTTCCAGCAGCAGGTGGCCGGCCAGGCTGATCGCCTCCTGGCTGATGCCCTCCATCAGGCAGCCGTCGCCGACGACCACCCAGGTGCGGTGGTCCACCAGGCTGCGGCCGAAGCGCGCGGCCAGCATGCGTTCGGCCAGGGCGAAGCCCACCGCATTGCCCAGCCCCTGGCCGAGCGGGCCGGTGGTGGTCTCGATGCCCGGATGCTCGCCGAACTCCGGGTGGCCGGCGGCGGGGGAATGCAACTGGCGGAAGCGCTTCAGGTGCTCCACTTCCATGCCGGCATGGCCGGTGAGGTGCAGCAGCGAATACAGCAGCATCGAGCCATGGCCGGCCGACAGGATGAAGCGGTCGCGGTCGGGCCAGCGCGGGTCGGCGGCGTCGAACTTCAGGTATTTCGTCCACAGGCTGGTCGCCACGTCGGCCATGCCCATGGGCATGCCGGGATGGCCGGACTTCGCCGCCTCCACCGCGTCGATGGCCAGGGCGCGGATGGCGTCGGCCATGCGCCGTTCGGGCGTGACCGGGCGCGCCAGTATGGCGGCCTGTGCGCCCAGCGCCGGATTATCGGCGGAAACCTCGGCGATCGATGCCATGCAACCTCCTGCTCGCGCGCGGCTATTAGAAGCCGAACCCGGCTGCGGCAAGGGGCGCCACGGCAGGGGAGGGGCGCGCGGTGTTCGCTATGGGTGTTCGAGCGGGTGATAGCGCCGGGCGAAATACACCAGCCCCTGGCCGGGATCGCCGCTGTACACCGCATCCACCTCGCAGAAGAACACGGTGTGGGTGCCCACCTCGGTCACCTGCGACACCCGGCACTCGAACGAGACCAGCGCGCCCTTCAGCGCCAGCGTGCCGGTGGCAAGCGGCGTCCATTCCGCGATGGTGAAGCGGGTGTCGTAGTCGCCTTCGGTCATGCCGGCGAACACTGGGGACAAATGCTGCTGGTTGGCGCACAGCACGTTCACGCACAAAACCCGGTTGTTCTTCAGCGCCTGGTTGGAATCGCTGTTGCGGTTCAGGCACACGAGCAACGTAGGCGGCGTGTCGGTGACCGAGCATACCGCCGAAGCCGTGAAGCCGCGCCTGCCGCCCGGCCCGTCGGTGGTGATGATGTTCACCGCCGCACCCAGGCGCGCCATGGCGTCCCGGTAGAGTTTCTGGTCAACCACGTGCAGGCTCCGCAGGCTTGTTCCCCGGGGGCATTCCTCCCGTCGGCAGGATCATGCCCCGAATGACAGCAGAACCCAAGCAGCGGCATGAGCCACATCGTTGGCCCAGCGGAATCGCCCCAGCGATTTCCGCCTTGCCCATGGCGCGTACCGTACAGCCCGTACCACGGCGCGCCATTACGCAGCGCCAAAGGGCGCCGCGCAAAGGCGCGCCGGCAAGCCTGAAGCACCACCGCACCGGCTGCGGCCCAGATACCACGAAATAGGAAAATTGTCAAATATGACGGATTTCCGCCCTATTCCAGACACGCATCCAACAAGAGCATGGCGCACGCATGGCGCACTCACGCGACGCAGGGAAGCGAAGAGCTGGGCTCCGCCCAGACCCGCCAGGTCCGTTGCGCGCTTTTGCGCGACGGGCCAAGCTCCTGGACCTTATCCCTTTGAAAAAATGGGTTTCCAAAGGCCCCCGGCCTTTGGTGGGTCCAGGGTGAAACCCTGGCCTTGCCTCACTTTTTATCCTGACCCCTTAATCATATCCGCCGCTTTTTCGGCGATAATCATATCCGCCGCTTTTTCGGCGATGGCCATGGTGGTCGCATAGGTATTGGCTGAGATCATTGACGGCATCACCGAGGCATCCACCACCCGCAGCCGTTCCATGCCGTGCACTTTGAGTTGGTCGTCCACCACCGCCATCGGGTCGGTTGCCGGCCCCATTTTGCAGGTGCCGATCAGGTGGTAGGTTGTGGAGCCGTTGCGCCGGGCGAAGTCCAGCCATTCGTCGTCGGTTTGCACTTGTGGCCCGGGCAGCACCTCGGCATCGACGAACTTCATGATCTCGGGCGTGGCGAGCAGTCGCCGCATCAGCCGCAGCCCGCCCAGCAGCACTTGCCAGTCGCCGGGTGCGGAGAGGTAGTTGGGCTGGATCACCGGGTCTTCCCACACATCGGTGGAGCGCGCGCGCACATGGCCGTGGCTTTCGGGGCGGTGTTGCCAGGCGCCGGCGGTCATGCCGGGGTAGTCGTCGAGTTCGTAGTTGCGGCCTTCCTTGTAGCTGCCGGGGGTGAAGACGCATTGCAGGTCGGGCGCGTCCAGCCCGGCGAAGCTTTTCCAGAACACGAACACCTGGCTGGGCACCACCGCCAGGATCGACGGCCGCCCGGCCGCCCAGCGCGCCACCTGGCCCACCAGGCGCGGCCCGCGCGCCAGTTCGTTGAGCGTGACGGTGCCCGGCTTGGCCCGGCACACCAGGCGCACGGCGTAGTGGTCGCGGAAATTGGCGCCCACGCCGGGCAGTTCGTGGCGCATTTCCACGCCCAGCGCGCCGAGCAGGTCCGCGGGACCGATGCCGGAGACCTGCAGCAGCCGCGCGGTGTTCACCGTGCCGCCGGAGAGGATCACCTCGCGCCGCGCCCGAATTTCGCGCGCCGGCCCGCCGCGTTGGGACTGGTAGCGGATGCCGACGGCCCGCTTGCCCTCCAGCAGCACTTCGCTGGCGCGCGCGTTGGTGCGCACCTCCAGGTTGGCGCGGGCCATCGCCGGTTTCAGCATGCCGCGAGCGGCGCTGACCCGGCGGCCGTTCAGGATGGCGCGCTGGAAATAGCCCACGCCGGCCTGCTCGCCGCTGTTGTAGTCCGGGTTGCGCGGAATGCCGGCGCCCACGGCACCTTCGATGAACGCCTGGCTCACTGGGTGGAACCAGTCCTGGTCGGTCACCGGAATGCCGCCGTCGCGGCCGTGCTTGTCGGACGGGTCGGCGCCGATGCGCCGTTCGGTGCGGCGGTAGTAGGGCAGCATGTCGGCATAGCCCCAGCCGCGATTGCCGCGCTGCGCCCATGAATCGAGGTCGGCGGGCTGGCCGCGATTGTAGATCATGCCGTTGATCGAGCTGGAGCCGCCCAGCACGCGGCCCTGCACGGTGGCGATCGGCCGCCCGCCGGTGTTCTCGGTGGGTTCGGTGCGGAACTGCCAGGTCACCGCCGGGTTGGCCATGGTCTTGATGAAGCCGGCGGGGATGTGGATCCACGGGTTGCTGTCCGGCGGCCCGGCCTCCAGCACGCAGACGGTGGTGGCGGGGTCTTCGCTCAGCCGCGCGGCCAGCACCGAGCCGGCGGCGCCGGCGCCCACGATCACATAGTCGAACTCGTCCGCCATCCGCACGCCCTCGTTCCGAGCAATGCGCGAGTGTTGACGGGGTACGGAGGGAAGGCAAGGAAGCATGTTCTTTTTTGAAAAAAAGAACCAAAAAACTTTCATCCGTTGTGTGCGGTGCAAGCATCGACCCCCAGGCTTGAAGTCGAGGCCTGTCCGCGTGCGAATGGACAAAAGTCTTTTTGCTTCTTTTTCTTCAGAAAAAGAAGAATCTTCCTGCCCCCTGGCGCAATCCCCCCTGATCGGCAATCCTGCCCTCATCCCGCGCAGGAGGTTGGCGATGACGTTTCCCGAGATCACCGAGGCGATGATCAAGGCTTGGCACGGCGTCTCGCCCCCCAACGACCCGGGCCGGCGCATGGCCGCCGACCTCACCCAGACCATTGCCGCCTTCGAGGCGGTGCGCGGGCGCATGCGCTTCGAGGACGAGCCTGCGTCGTTCGAGGCGGCGCTGCGGGAGTGCAAGGAATGAGCGCCGCCCTCGCCGACCTGGGCCTGGTGGAAGCGGCCGACGCCATCGCCCGGCGCGAGATCACCGCCACCGCGCTGGTGGATGCCTATTTGGCCCGGCTTGACCAGGTGAACCCGGTGATCAACGCCACCATCTGGGTGGACCGCGAGCGCGCCCGCGCCGATGCCTTCGCCGCCGATTCGGCCATGGCCTCGGGCCGCGCCCGGGGAAAACTGTTCGGCATCCCGCTGGCGCACAAGGATATGTACTATCAGGCCGGCCGCCCCAGCACCTGCGGCTCGGCGATTCGACGTGACTTCGTGCCCGACTATACCTGCACCGTGGTGGAGCGCCTGGGCGAACAGGGCGCCTTCAGCTTCGCCGGGCTGAACATGGCCGAGTTCGCCCAGAACCCCACCGGCCACAACCGCGCCTTCGGCGACTGCCACAACCCGTGGAACCCGCCCTACATCACCGGCGGCTCCTCCTCCGGCTCGGGCGCGGCGGTGGCCTCGGGCGTGACGCCGGCCTCGCTGGGGTCGGATACCGGCGGCTCGATCCGCCTGCCGGCCGCGGCCTGTGGGGTGACCGGCATCAAGCCGACCCAGACCCGGGTTTCCCGCTACGGCGTGATG
>Ga0105054_10009951_pt1 | contig 12208 bp, 19 predicted proteins | sample BON02_FD_78091 | JGI IMG/M metagenome (GOLD analysis project Ga0105054, IMG submission 78091) | Freshwater microbial communities from Lake Bonney liftoff mats and glacier meltwater in Antarctica - BON-02 (megahit assembly) | ecosystem: Environmental > Aquatic > Freshwater > Ice > Glacier... | reverse complement strand
TATATATATATATATATATATATATATATATATATATATATATATATATATATATATATATACGCACATATATATATGTATATATATATATATATATACACACACATATTTTTGAATATGTATACACATACATACGCACTCACATGTACATCAGGAACACACCAGCACAGCCAGCAAACACAGCCAATATGCATACATTTATATACAGATTAGACATATGACATACATATATACATATAGATACACACATATATTTGTATACATACACACACATATATACATATGTATAGGTATATTCATACGCACATATGTAAACTTCAGGAACACACCATCAAAAAAAGTAGACACAGCCAATATATATACAGGTATATACGCATTTATGCACCTATATATATTCATGTTTATGTATATAGACATAAACATACATGTACACACATTATGTGTTTTTACATATATACATGCGCACACGTGTATACATCAGGAACACACCATCACAGCCAGCGGACGGAGAGATACAGGAGATTTAGGAGCGAAATATACACATACACACATACATATATATTTATTTGTACATAGATATGTATGAACATGTATACATCAGGAACACACCATGGTAGACACAGCCAAAGCACACGTTTTGGTATACGTACATATACATATACATATTGATACATACATAAAGATGTACACATATATAAAAAGACACATATTTTTATGAATCTCTATATAAATATCTACATACGCACAAGTGTATACATTAGGAACACATCATCCGAGCCAGCAGACACAGCAAAATCACACGCTTTGGTATACATACATACATATACACAGAGATCTATCACATAGATTTATACATATACATATATACATAAAGACATTTAACATATATTTATTTACACACATATGTTTATGGATCTATATATACATATCTACATACGCACACATGTATACATCAGCAACACACCATCAGAGCCAGCAGACACCGCCAAAGCACACGCAGCATGTCATGGACACGTGTCGACATCATTACCATCTTTGCAACAGCCACCACGCAACCCCTTGCCTCCAGCAGCAGCTCGCGCACCAGTGCCACCACCATCTAGTGGGGGGGGTGACAGTCAAGGAGATGGTAGTCGAGAAGTTGCTTCGCCCCAGCCCCCCCCTCCGCAGGGCGATGCACCTCCCCCCCCAATGGCGATGATAATTCCGTCGTCATCGCAAGAGGCGTCACAGGAGGAACACGAAGCAGCGGCGTCGCAAGAAGAAGACCATGAAGAGGTACCAGAGACTCAAACTTATTCGGCGACACAGGATTCGCAGCAGTCCAGCGCCGAGGGAGATTCCAAGGTGTGATCGCACATCGTCTCGTGCGCGTGCGCCACGGCGCCACAGCACCATAGTGAGCAGGTTCCGCCCTAAGGATGTGCGAATGCTGGTGGGGTGTGGGAAAAATGGTGTGTGAACCATGACTCTTCCTGCACCCCTTTTCTTGCACCGTCCCTGCCTCGCTCTCTCCTCTCAGCGACGGATTGGAGGGACCGCGGTGCTTCGCTAGAAAAATATCTGGTGAACTAGGGGGATGTAGTGATACCTAAAAAAGAAATTCAACTCGTAGCAAGGCTGGTTTTTTGGTGTCTCAGTCCTCGCCTTTTGAAGCCGCCTGGTCTTTACAGTGTCCCTTACCTCCTGCTGCGCTTCTTTGCTTGGATGTGTGCATATTTGTCCCGAATCAGTGACCGTTCAGGAAGCGTGCGACAAGTGTGTACTTGGAGCGATATAGCACAGTGACGACGGGAAGTCAGTAAGACGCCTTTCTATTTCATTATTGTGTTCCACATAAAACAGTGAATGAGTATTTTAGAGACGTGACGTGGAGGGGTCTTGTAGGGACGTGACGGCTTATCCGTGACTATCTACTAACTTCCCGTTGACGACACACCCAAGAACAAGATCTGCCGTCGCGTGCCACGGGCCGCCCACGAACGAGATCGGATCACTCTTGGGAAAGAAGTTCATGTATGTATATGGGGAAGGAGTTTGAATGGGAGGGGGGGTGGTGGCTCCTCGCAATCAAAATGAAAAATATGATGCAAAAGGCAGGGTGGAAGGGGAAGACAAAGCCTCTTCTGTGCAAAGGAGGAGAGGAGGAAGCCGGGACAGTTCCAGAAAGAGTGAGCTCGAACAGGCCAGTGTGGTAAAACTCGCTTCATTAAAAATACAAATGTGACTGCCATTCAGAAACAGTGCTGTGAAATACAGCCTTTTGAACTATCAAAACATAGACGCACCGCCCCAGGAACAAGGCCGTGTGCATATATACAGGTTCCATCCATAACCAGTATGCAATCCAAATGGTTGGGATCCTCGGGATCCTTGGAATGTGTGATGCTCCAACGTCCTTGCTGATGGGGGACATCGTCGACGCCAACGCCCCCAAAAAACACAAAAACGACACACAATCACTTCTGGACCCCCTCCCGCGATCACGGGCGAATAGTGCATTGCGCTGGCCGGGGGTCGATACACTTCCCAGAGAGAACCACATCCCTGGCCTGCAACAGAGAACTGGAGAGTGCTGGGCACACAGGCGAAATCTTTGCACCGATCTACCTCCACTTATCCTGTGCAGGCCAGTTTTTCCTCGGCCTTGCCCGCAGCCATGACGCACGAAGCGTAATCTGGCGAGGCCGACATGGAGGTGCGGGGAGCAGAGGTTTCATCACAGCAACCATCACTATCGTAGCAGATTGCAGTGATAAGCGAGTCTGACGACCCGGCGGTGGCGCTGGCTGTACAGGTTGCAAGTATGGACTGGAACTGTCTGTATAGCTCGAACATTATGTTCGTCCAATGAATGGGGTTCCACAATTCTTCCACCAGTGGCACTGCCTCAAGACTCTTCCCCGATTTACGTTACACGTAGTAAAAACTAGAAATCGTTTCACAAGAGTAACTGTTTTTGCAAAATTGAGCAGTGAGCGGGATTGTGCACGACATCAAGGGTGAAGCCACGGGCGGATGGAGTTGACGCCTCTCTCGGCATTGTTCGCTGCACCACCTCTTGCTAGTCTATCTAGCGAAATTCTATCGGGCGCACCCTTTTGCAGCCTGCAGGTGCTTCCTGGTGCCCACTTTTTCTGTCGCACCGCTGTCGGCACTTGTCGCCAGTGTCTTGGAGCTGCATGCGGCTAGCGGCCTCTGCAGGTGCTGGCGCGCTGGCTGTGCCAGGGCTACATTTTGAACCATTGGCTTGCTGCGCCAGCGCCTGCCCGACTTCGACTGCCTGGCGGCATGTCAGCTTTTTTTCCGTGGCCAGACGAGGGTACTGTACTGGCCCCGAATGTGCATCAACCCACTGCCTGGCACCTTGCCTACCGCCGCCAGCGCGTGCGCGCTCTTTCTCAGCCTGCAGGCGTTTTCGGGTCCTCGTAATGCGTTTTTTGGCAAAACAGCTCCATCTCAGGGCTGCTCACGCAGGACTCCCAGCTGCATATTTAGACCTGCAGCCAGGACCATGGAGCTCAATGTGACGACAGTGTGCAGCAGGCTGTGCCCTGCTGCTCTCTTTTCTTTTTTCTTGCGGCTCCTAACCCTCGAAAATGACGAATCTACCTGTGAAACAGCTCACTCGCAGCTGCAGCTTCTCTCGCAGGGCTCTTGGCTGCTCATTCAGACTCGCGGGCAGGACCATAGAAGTCAATGGGACGAGAGTTTGCAGCAGGTTGTGCCCTGCTGCGCGTTTTTGGTGTCTCTCGCGGCTCCTAACCCTCGAAAATGGCGAGCTTACCCGTGAAACAGGCCACATGTGACCTCTGGGGCGTGCATGGCAGCGCGATGCAGAGGCTGCCGCTGGAGAACCGGAGCGCAATAGTGCTCTTAAGGACCTGGCGTTGCAGGGGGGATGTTCATGTGCAGGTATACATATCTGTCTGTGTCTATTTGCGTAACCATGTATTTCATTTACATCTGAAATGACCTGTACATGCATACCTCTAACTCCTGGCAGCCTTTCGCACCCTATACACATACGGACATATTGATAGATCTACGTGTGTGCATACGAGTGCATGTCTCTACACATTCATATCAGCTACACACACGTCAATGCACACATTTTTTCATAGTTTTATATATCATTTACACGTGTATTTATCTATCTAGACGTGTGTCCGTATCATAATGCAAGTATGTATGTGTATATGTATGTATGAACTAGCTGCATGTACTCATATATATATATATATATATATATATGTGTGTGTATGCACATATATATATCTGTGTGCGCGTGTGTGCGCTTGTGTGTGACTATGTGCGCACGCGCGCGCGCACGCTCGTTCTGTGTGTGTGCGTTTGAGGCTTTATTTGTTTAGGTTGTTGATTTATTATTCAGCCCCTCGTGTGCGCGTGCGCTATATACCACCTGGCACCGGCTGCCCCAGGGGACAGAGACAGGTTTGGCGCAATGCGCATGTTGGATGTCAGCGCCCAGCGGGGGTTCCACGGGTTCCAACGTCGGGGTTCCAACGCCGGTCCAAGCTGGAAAAGGGCAGTTGTGCGACTGTTTCGACGAAGGCGAGACCACGACCAACAAGTGTGTACTGTCCGGGCCCGGTTGCATTGGCAAGTCGACGCTGGTGCGCAACTTTGCTGCCGAATGCGCTGCAGACGGGCCCTTGGACACGTTGAGGCTTGTCCTTGTGATGTTGGCGTCCACCCTGGAGTATGACTACCTAGGGCTGCATGCAATGCCTGAAGTATACGAGGACGGTGGGTCTGCTGCTGCTCGTCTGGCACGACCTGCGCAGAGTGAGGTGCGGAAGGTTCATGCGTTGTTGGGCTCGCCAACGTGGCTGGGGACGATGGCGAGGCATCCTCGACGACCTACCGGTTCCCGAAGCGATAGAAGCTGTAAACATGGACTGGCTGCTCAAGGAGTTTCCGTGGGCAGACGGCCAGACAATTATCACGATGCGCGCAGCAGTGTGGACAGACGCGGAGGCGATGAGCGTGGTGTTTGACGAGGTGGAAGTGGACAATGAGCAGCGCCAGTGCGTAGAGTGTGGTCAACCCCCAACGTCGCTATTCAAGGGGACCAGGTGTGGCAACTCAAAGAGGTGTACTACTGCTACTGAAGGTGTCAGCAGAGAGCGTGGAAGGCGAACAAGCCCGTGTGCCGGCGAATTGTGGCAGACAGGCGGAGCGTCGCTGACATCGTTGGGATACACTTGGGAAGTTTTGTTGGGGAGGAGGCATGCAGTTGGATTCAGAGCAAGGTGCTGCAGTGGCAGGGTGATACCGAGTGTATTCTAGGGCTTGTGCAGTACTTTGAGTGCTTTCCGCTTTGAGTGCTTTCCGCTCGCCGTGGCGCTGGCGGCTGTGCGCGCAGCCGACAAGACGACAACGCCTGTCACGCGTATGTAGCGACAAGACAGCGATGCCTGCCAAAGTTGAGCCCTGGCGCCGGCCACAGAGCCGGGCAAATCCTGGCCGCCTAGCAGGGGTGCACTCGATACGCCCTGTGCGGTCATCCACCGCGCACTCGGAGCGGGGCCAGCACGCAAAGTCGACACGCAAAGTCCTTTGCACACGCAAACTCACGCGCAAAGACACACGCAAAGTCCACATGCAAGGCCACACGCAAAGTCACACGCAAAGTCGACACGCAAAGTCGACACGCAAAGTCCCATGTCACGCAAAGTCACCCCACACGCGCAAAGTCTATGGAGGCTTCAAAACACTCAAAGTTTCTCGGACTTGCATGTTTTGCAGGCCCTTGGCACGTTTGCTTTCTGATGGGTGTCGAGATACGAGGCATTAAAAAATATGGCAATATTTTTTTCATCTAGGGTCATATATCTTAAAACCTCGTATCTTGACGTCCTCAGGCACGCAGGCAGCAAACGTGCCAAGGGCTGGGGGATGAGGGAAGAGTATCCCGAGTGCTTTCCCGACGTGGTGAAACTGTTGTTCAACACCATCCTGCAGTCGGACTGGGCGTACACGAAGATGCATGACAGGTGATGCGCAAGCTGGCGCTGCTTGACACCAAGGCTGTTTCGCTTCCTACTAGGAGTCAATGATAAGACCACTTATTAATCACAAGGATGTGCTCCTGCAGCACGGGTGGCGCTGTGATACACGACGTGGCACAGCGCGTGGTGTGCAATTGTCTCACGCCCAAGGTGCAGCGGGCAGTGCTGGTGGCAGCGCTGGCGGCCGTGCTGGCATTGAAGCTGGTCAAGTTTCATCCAGACAAACCCACGATGTTTTTCATTGAGCGTCATTACTGCATGCGCTACACGCTGTCGCATTGGTGGCACACGTGCGCGAATGGGGCTTCCTGCTGGTGTCCCAGCCTGGTTTTGCTGGGGTGAGTGGTGGTGTTGACGCTAGGCTGAGAGCCTGAGATGCAGACAGTACATGTACTGTACTTGACAATATTGGGGTCGTGCGCGTTGAAATTTTTTCAATGTCATCAGTGTGCAACCTCGCAAGACGATGCGCATGCAGGAGGCCACCTTGCATTGTTTCATGATAGGGCACGGTAACAAACACGATTATGTGTGTGTGTGTTCCTTTGTTTTTATTAAACCTATATTGTGGAATCAGCGGTATTAAAGTCCTGGGGTTTGATCACGAGCGAGCCAAGCGGGACGCACTCAGGATTGACAATGATTACTGACATCCCTCCTCACCCTCATCTGAAAATTACACGTATCTATATGTCGCTTAATATTAAACGACATGTATATGTTTCTTATACGACATATAATTTATTACAAAAAATTAAATGACATATAATTTTTCTTATACGACATACATTTTTTTTTGAGATTAAACAACATATAATTGTCTCATACAACATATAATCTTTTTTATACGACATATTAATACCATTGACTTTTTGTCATATGTTGTTTAATTTTTAAACAACATATGTATGTTGGAGTTACATTTTTATATGTTACTTAATTTTCAAGTAACACATGTATGTTGGTAATATATTTATTTATGTTACACAACAAACTATATATGTTATTGTAGTCCCTCACATATGTTTTTCAAAAAATCCCACAACATGCACATGTTTTTTCTTTGGTCTGCTGTACGTCTGGACCCATGTCATCACTCAGACACGGTTTCGACACAATGGGATCATACAAGTTCTAAGATTGGGTATCATGATCATGTTTGAACCGTGTCATCACAGAGAGACTACGAGTCACAGTCAACCCTCAATCCGTGGTTGTATGACAACCTGGTAAACAGGTGTGAGTGGCGGTCCTGATCTCACAGCAGCCCACTCAGCGAGACAAGACATGTGTCAGGATGCGCTTTACTCAAAAACATATTATACAAATTCATGTCAGACATCACGTGTCGATTTATGTGTGTCTTTTTTTTGTACCGTGTCTCAAACAGCGGTCGGAAACCAACGGCGAGGTCACCAAGTTGTTTACTCAAACAGGACATGATTGCAGGCGAAGATGCCAACTGCCGCAGCGAGAGACTGTCAATAAGTAATTTACAAAGCCACACGCCCTGGGTATTTTTTGGGTCCCATCACGTGCCTCGTCGAGACAGACTGCGTAATTCTATATATAAATATGTACTTTTATATATAAATGTATGTGAATATATATATATATATACATATATATACACACACACATATATGTATATATTCATATATATATATATATATGCTTTAATATATGTATATATATACATATATATATATATGTATATATTCATATATATATATATATATTTATATATATATACATATATATACATATATATACGCATATGAATATATATATATACATATATATATATAATAAGCGACTACCTGCAATAAGCGAAAAGCGTTTGTAATAAGCGACAAACGGTCCTCGCTTAGATGACCTGAGGTGCTCGGATGCTCACCCTTCACCTTGACTACATTGCTGGTCATTCCCATCCCCTCCTCCTCCTCTTCAAACGGACCTACCACTACAACGTGACTTAGTGGGGAAAACAAAAGTACTATAGACTGGCCAAAGGTTAATTCATTAATGATTCATTATCTATTATTTAACCTTGAATTAATTGTGCAGACTGGTTGGAGTCCTGGTGGGAAAAGGAACTGTGTAAAATCATCATTGCTGTCAGAGCACTCTGCGTCATTGTCATCTGATGACAGGTCTACAACAGTGCGAAAAAAAAACGTACTCTGGGCCAGCCCAAGTTTAATTCATTAATTAATCCATTAATTGATTAAAAAATAAGATTCTGTCAAAAATGTATTAAATACTATATCAACAGGACAGAGTACCCATCAGGATTTTGTCGAAAAATCTTCCCTGCTTCGCATTTTGTTTTATAAGTCTTGTCTGTGGCGCATTTTTTTTTATAAGAAATCTTCTTCTCAATCATTCTGTGATGCATTTAATTTGAAGTTTCTTGTTCTGTCTACCAATTCATTGGTGGTGAAAATGATTCGAACTCCAATACTGAGTGATCTCAACGACACAATTTGTACCAAACAGTAATTATGATAGTGTCTAATAACAAACCCATTGTAAAACAAAACCTCTTGATGCCGGTCGCAGGACCAAATTTGCTTGCAGAAAAAATCTCTTGGTTTTCCGAACTCTCCTCAGAATTCGAATTCTGAGAATCTTTTTCGAATAATGTCTGTGGAGTGGATTCATAAATTCCCCAAATATTTGAACGGCTCTTTTCGAAAAAGAAACGTACAAGGACAAGCCCCCGAGGTTGATAGTAAAATGCGGAGAATTTGAGGAAAAATCCGCTGAAATGCATTTTGTCCATTCCACGAGCTTACTGGGTTTGCTTTGAAAAAATCTCTCAGAATTCGAATTCTGAGGAGAGTTCGGGGGATCAAGAGACTTGTCCTGCGAGCAAATTTGATCCTGCGACCGGCGTGAGATAGGAATCACACAACTCCATTTCAATTCTAAAACAGTTTATAAGAATCAAAGTATGTCAACACATGTAACATAATTATGACAATTACTAGACTTGTCTCTATTTTTCTCCGCTTTCTTTTGCAGAATAAAACGATCCAGTGGCTAGCAACACCCTCGTGATACAGCTCGTCGTTACCGACTGTAACGATTTTGTACGGCGGCTGCCGGGTGCGCATGCACTCCGAATGCAAAGGCTCGTACTCGTCGGCTTCTGTGGATTTTAAACGAACCCGTTTAAGAGAGGCGCTTCTGTTGACATAATTTGAGTCAGTCGGCGTGACCGTGACAGTAGAGTTCCAAAGAAAACTACCACATTTTTTCTTTATGAGCAGTAATAAAAGCAATCTTGACATCATTCATCAGAGCAAACAAACTGGACAAAACAGAGTCTCCCTCAAAGGTATGTATGTGTGGCGTGTCGACTCAACAGTGACCAAGCACTCAGATTATTTGGTTTGACAGGACACGTCAGAGTGTGTGGCTCGAAACTGTGACGACACCGTTGCCGTTGACAAAAAGCGAGAGAGTTCGTGTGTACTAAAACACCTCTTCTCCTTGGAGGGAGATCAGCGACCAAAAAAATCGCCAAAACCCCACGGAAATGCATTTTCCGATGCGCTACCAATGTCATGATTTCAAATTATCACGGCTCATGTTGCCAAAATACAAAACTGCGCTACCCCCTTCGCGTGATTTTTGCAACTGCGCTTCGCGCAGTTTCTATAGATCAATTCTTCTGCGCTTCGCGCAGTGTCTATACATCAATTCTTTACCAATTAATTTGGGGCCAAAGATTCTAAAAAATTGTTTTCTTCATTGACTACGTTGACAACAAGGGGCTTGTACTCTGGAGGCTCCGTTGTCTAGGCGGGTCCAAAGTCACGGTTTGTTCGGTCTCATAGGTGAGGGTCGTGATTGATAATAAGATTTCTTGAGTTGACTTGTGTGACTGCAAGTTATACCAATATCAGGCAGGTGTACACAACAGACGGCAAGTATAACAAGGCTCTTGTCCAGCTCAAGAATGGTCCTGAGATCAACATCCGGGTGCTCGGCTGTGAACATCACAAAGTGGTCACCATGTACAATGTTATCAGGGCAGTGTACAAGGTGTTAGACGACCTCACAAATGCGCTACTTGAGTTCCAGAAAAGTTTTGAGATCTTCACCCAGGTGCACAGTTGTGACTCGATGGCGGTGGCCACGTCACACAATAATATCAGAGACGATGTAAAACTAGCTTAGTTGGTCAGAACGCGGGACTGTCGGTGCCGAGGTCGCCGGTTCGATTCCATCAAAAACTCCAAAAATCGAGAACTCAAAATTTACATTTGAGCACATAGAACTCAGTTGGGAAAACAAACGTACTATAGGCCGGCCAAAGGTTAATTAATTAATCATGAATTAATGTATTAATTCATTCATTAATTTATTAATTCATTAAAAGCAGAAGATTCTGAGCTGTGATTCGTGGGAAAAAAATAACATTCTGCAATTACAGGACAGAGTACCCATAAGACTTGGTCCAAAAATCCGGCCTACTGCGCATTTTTTTCGATAAGTCTTGCCAGTGTCATAAAAAATCTGGCCTGCGGCGCATGTTTTTCATCAAAAATCTTCTTCTTAATCATTCGAAGATGCATTTCATTTGAAGTATCTTATTCTGTCTACCAATGCATTGGTGGTGAAAATGATTCGAACTTTAATACTAAGTGATCTCAACGACACAATTTGTATCAAACAGTAATTACGAAAGTGTCAAATAACGGTGGAGAGCAAACAAAAAAATTGGACAAAACAGAGTCTCCCTCAGAGGTATTTATTTATGTGTGGGGTGTCAACTCAAAAGGGACCAAGCAATCAGATCACTATGTTTGAAAGGACACGTCAGAGCGCGTCACGGTGGCTCGACGCTGTTACGACACTGTTGACAGGAAGCGAGTGAATTCTTGTGTACTAAAGCATCGCTTTTTGGAGGGAGTTGAGCAACCAAAAAAACGGCCAAAAACCCCCGGAAATGCTGTCTCCGACACGCTGCTAATGTCACGTTTTCAAAATTTCGCGGCTGCAATTAAAAAAAAATAACCGCGTTGAAACCGCACTTCACGCGGTTTTAATTGATGAATTGATTTAGGGCCAAAGATTCTAAGAACTTGTTTTATTCACTGATAGAATTTGAAGCAAAGCTACTAGACTATTTCTTACAAAGTAATAAAAGCAACATCAATCAGGAATGTACTCAGGCAGTCCTACGCGTTACTTCAGTGACGAGATCACGTCATGGTACCTGGTGTATGGACAGGATTATCCTCTCGTGGCTGAGTCATACCATGATATAGGGGCAGTCTAAATGGAGCAGGGTAAATTTGAAGAGGCGCTCGAACAGTCCCACAAAAGCCTCGAGATCAAGATTCAGATGCACGGACAGGACCATGCGCTTGTAGCCAATTTCAACTCCAAGTACTGCATGGGCTGAATTTTTGGAAGGTGCAACGAGATGGATGTGGCCTGCGAGCTTTTTCTCGAGTGCCAACAAATATACTCCAATGTGTTGGACCCGGGCACAGTATGGCAGTAAAGACTGCAAACGCTGCATAACGAACCAGTCAGTGTGTTGACGAGAGTTTCTGAGAATGATGAGCGAAACGCGCATGATCCCTTGGTGTGAATGAATCCTTGTGCAATTTTACTATCCTATACAGTTCTCAGCCTTTCAGCTTGACCTCTGGCGGGAATGTGAGACAAGTAAACTAAAACCGTTATCAAGTCAGGAAGATGGCTGGTTTACCAAAAGTGCTGACTGCCGTTGCCAATGACAACGTGCTCCTGCTCAAGGTTGTTGATGCACATGTGGAGGTGCTTGCGTCTCCTGCAGTGCTTGAGGATGTCGCATTTGCCTTGGAAAAAAACACTAAAGAGCCGAGCTCTCCGGTCAAGCTGGGAGCAGGCCTAGCGTCCTTGGCACCAATCAGGGTTTCAACGGATTGCGGCGGGATCGTTGGCCCGGTCGAGTCGGCCACGATAGAAGTGCAGGTGAGCACTCAGGTCAAGTCGGATTCAGCATGGTCTGACACCGGTCACAGCACCGGCGAGGAATACACGGCAAGCCCTCTCAGAGTGATTATCTACCCTCCACCTCATCAAAAAAGACCCGTTATAGTAGACACGAACACAACAGCGCTGGACATCACAAAGAAGGCGGCAATCCTGTTTTGCATGTCACCTACATG
>Ga0105054_10009948_pt1 | contig 12212 bp, 6 predicted proteins | sample BON02_FD_78091 | JGI IMG/M metagenome (GOLD analysis project Ga0105054, IMG submission 78091) | Freshwater microbial communities from Lake Bonney liftoff mats and glacier meltwater in Antarctica - BON-02 (megahit assembly) | ecosystem: Environmental > Aquatic > Freshwater > Ice > Glacier... | reverse complement strand
TTGGTCGTACTTTGAAACATATGGTCGCATCTTGGCCACAATAAACAAGAAAAGCGAAGACACGAATAGGAATACAGGAATGGTCAGTTCTTGATCAGCCCAATTTAATAGCACCACGCCACTAGTTAGTAACAGCTTTCGGACCAATTCCACACATTCATACCAAGAAAATGAAGGGTTGTATGGCTCAACCAAGATCTTTAGTGCATGATACAGTTCTTTCGACATCTTGTTATTATTCGATGCATGTGTATACATCCTTGCTCCTGCATAATACATGGCGATCGTCCCTATGACATACAATGCCAACATAAGCCCACTGTATATTCTCATACCAACACTTTCAGTGGTAGAAAAATCGATTCTTTCATCCACTCCAAGTGCATAGACAATCGGAGATTCCAAATATTTAGTTTCGTACGAAATCCACATAAATACAGCAACTAGTAAACTGGACACGGACGGGAATACCAGAAAGGCGATCACAATAGTAACTCTAATAAACAAAGCTCGGCCAAGTTCGGCGGCTGCTCTATATTTAAATCTGCAAATGAATCTCACCATCCCCGCCAGTAAAACAACCCCAATAGGATATAGACTAACCAAGAACACTTTATCGTAATAGTTGGTATCATAGAACGCTCCAATAGAAAACATATCCAAAAATCGACCTGAATAAATTTCAAGCAACTTGTTCAAACCTGCTGAGCTAGCACGAGGGTTTTCCAGCTCCGTGGTGACGATAAATAGGACCTGATAGAACCCAAATATGATTCTGAATTTGGATTTCATACCACCAAAGTATTCCAATAAGAATCGCGTTGTAGAATGTCTCTCTACAAAAGCCGAGTAACGAAATTTGGCTGCATTGATGCAACCAAAAACTTTAGCTGAGCATTCTCTAGTTTTGGAGTTCCGTTTCGGCATTGCTTCCACAACGGCGGAAGCATTCACTGAAAAGTATACTCCCCACCAAAGATATATTGATGGCACAAATGCTACCATCACTAAAAAGAAGACCAAAACTCCAAATCTCCAGGTATCAGATGCTAAGTTATCCGCGATCGCTATGCATCCATCAGATCTCATTGTGTAGTTTTCTACGCAATCCATACACTTAATCCCTTGATGGTTAGGGGCACAGTATATATCTCCTTCCAATAAGCGTCGACTAGTAGCTCCATTGCCTCCAATACAAAACGATCGTTTTGGACAGCGAAGAATTGTCTTTGATCGTGGACTGTAACGCCAATAGCTTTCCAAGAGACGAATAGATTCAACAGTAGTACCAATCTTATCACAACGAACTCCCTCAGAACCAAGACCACCGTCACACTGATTCACAGTGCCATCATCCTCAACATACCAGCCTGGACCGGGAACGCATCCTAAAAGCGAACTTGTGCCATTCAACTTCGTGAAAGGTTTCTCATCAGGGCACTTCATACACCAAGTATCACTTAGAGTGCTGTAAAAATTCAACGGACAAACTGTGCAGGAAAGTTCTCCAGAGTCCCTAAAGAATCCCGCAGAGCATGAAGCCAAGGTAGTACTAACGATGGGTTTTGAAAATGGTCCTTGTCCCTTAACAGTCGATGCACTTATTTGAAAAGTATAGCTGGTATTGGAAGAAAGTCCACTCACAATGAGTGACGAGGATACCGTAGATGTCAATCCCAGAATACCATTTCTCTTGACAGTGTATGAAGTGATTTCACCATTTTTTATTCGAGGTGCAGCCCAATTAAGAACCAACTCGTCTTCTGCAGATGAAAAAACGGATATTTTATCAGGAGCAGAGGACGGTTTATCTTCGTCGGTTGTAGCTAAAACACTCAGGGAGAAAGCGGAAGGAAACCAATCAGTACTGCCATCGTAGATTGACTTCGTGGTCCACCAGTCTAGTTCAATCTCGGACTTCCCGAAGCTCACATGCGTCCCACTTACGGATATATCATAGGTTTCAAAAGGAATCAAGTCAGTCAAAACGGCGGTGTTGCTATAATCATTCCAGCAACAAACTTTCTTTTCGGAAAACATATGTCGATATTTGATCTGGAACAAATAAGGATATCCAGCACCTGTAGCATCGAGAAACCGAGTAAGATTGGTCTCAACGTCCACGAAAAACGACTTTGTGGAATTCAACCATGATGGTAGTACAGTTAGACGATCTTCACATGACCAGCAATGAGGCTCCGGAAACATTGGTGGCAGGGCAACGAGTGGTTCATCTGAAGCCCAGGTGATTTCAATGGAGGTACTATTGACATTGTTGGCTGATACATTGAATGGTATCTCGGGGATGCTGGTACTGAAGACTCCGAGATCCACAAGACGTCTCCCAGCAAATGAGAGTGAACTGGAACTGCAAAGCGTGTTGTCTATGTTCTTTACAATTCCAGAATAATCGCTTCGAACTTTTAAAAGTGGGCTGGAAAGATGTTGAGATAATCGCTTCCCACAGAACCATGGATTCCCGCTGAAATCTAAATGGGAGATGTAACTCGATACTGGCAATATAAAATCCATACCTGTCAATTGATTATTGCTCAAATCTAAATAGGTCAACCCAGAACCACTATACGCCTCCTTCAAATACATATACGGAACACTGCCACTGAAATTGCAATTCGATACATCGAGCTTCTTCAAATTATTCATAGAAGCTAGCTCATAAGGAAGAAGTCCGGTAAACCCGTTGGAAGATACGTCCAACCTCTCCAGCTGGTAAAGACGTGAAATCAGCTCACCAGGGATTTCTCCCTGTATATTATTTTTCGCTATTTGCAAGTCTGTTAAGATAGACAACGCCGTGATGTTTTCCCAGGGTATTTTGTCTATGTTGTTATTCGAGACAGCAAAGAAATGAGTTTCTGCAGCATACCTATTTCATCGGGAATGACGCCATGGAGACGATTGTTGTTCAAATACACATACTGCATGGCGGTCATATTAGCAATATCAATCGGTATTTCACCTGTGAATTCATTATTCGCGAGATAAAGAAGGTAAAGTTTGGGTAGTTGCGAGAAGGCCGGCCAAGGAATGTCACCTGAAAAATTATTGGTGTATACATCAAAACCTTCGAGCTGTGTGAGCTGTCCTACACCCGAAGGTAATGGTCCCGAGAAACTATTATGTGAAAGGTATACCCATGTGAGATGGCGCAAGCTACTAAAGCTCTCTGGTAGCTCACCTGTCAAGTTGTTGAAAGCCGCATAGAGGATTTGAAGCTTTGTCAGATTACCTAGTTCCTCTGGAAAACCACCTTCAAAACCATTATTAGACAATATAATAAACTCGAGGTTGACCATATTCCAAAATTCAACAGGGATTTTTCCAGATAATCGATTTACCTGTAATTTTAAATAGGAGAGTTGAGTACAATTTCCTATTTCTCTCGGAATCTCGCCAGTCAGATCGTTCTGTTGCAAATCAAGCGTCGTTAGACCTTGAAGTTTTCCAATTTCTTTTGGAATGTTACCCGACAAACGATTCTCTCCCAAATTCAAATAATAAAGGTTTTTCAAATTTCCTATTTCTCTCGGAATCTCACCATCGAGATCGTTTTGTTGCATGTCCATGGACCAGAGAGAGTCAAGTTTCCCAATTTCTTTGGGAATCTCACCAGACAAACGATTGGTTCCCAATTGAAGAACGCCAAGGTTTTTCAAATTGCCAATCTCGCTCGAAATTGTTCCAGAAAGCAAATTATCAGCCATGGAAAATAAATAAAGCTGATGCAGTTGATATAGTTCTTTTGGAATCTCACCAAAAAACGAATTTTTTTCCAAATTCAAGAAAGAGAGGGATCCCAAGCCACCAAGTTCACCGGGAATTTCCCCTCGTAAATAATTGCTGCCGAGATCTAATACTTCAAGAGACGTCAAATATCCAATTTCAACAGGAATACTTCCGTACAAGCTATTATCTCGAAGATTCAATTGCGTGAGGTTCTTTAGTAGTCCGATCGACTTTGGAATGACACCATACAACGAGGAGCTTGGCAAATACAACGAACGTAGATTTTTCAACCGCCATATATCAGGGGAGATAATATTCTCCGTGTAGTTCAACAGTCTCCAAAGAGTCTGAATCGTGCTAACATGTTCAACCGTTTCAAGCGTCCCATCAGTCCCTTCATACTCCGTGATGACTTCGTAATCCGTCAAATAGAGTCCATCGTAATTAGGCAAGGTTTGTGGAAACATCATGGTTTTGTCCCCATGTGACACTGACAGCATCAGTCCAATGCTTATCAGCCATTGACTAGAGCACATTCACGCAAGTGTCGAAAAATAAAGCTCAATTCGCGTTCACATTAAATAACAGTCGAGTTTACCATAGTTAATAAAAGCCAGTAATTGCTAACTGTTCGTACGATGACGATGCGGTCCCCGCACAATAACAAGAGTGATTTTTTGGGATACGAATCATACGAGGATGCATCCTACTAATAAGAAATTCTTGAACAATGGCAAGTATGTCGAAGAGATGATCGAGGGAATGATTCATCTGTTTCCAAATCAACTGCGCAAAATGAAAGGCCATAACATCCTTGTAAGGTCGGACATTCTTGAAGTCAAGCACACGCAAGTTTCAATTGTTTCCGGAGGAGGTTCCGGCCACGAACCAGCTATGGGGTAAGTACACACTTTCGCACAAGTGCATGCCTTATGATTCTGTAGAGGCTATTGTGCCCCTGGAATGCTGTCTGCTGCTATATGCGGGGGGTTATTCGCCTCACCATCGGTTGAATCCATCGCTGCATGTCTTCGCTCGGTGACAGGAAAAAAGGGTTGCTTGTGCATCGTAATGAACTACACTGGAGACAGATTGAACTTTGGTCTGGCCATCGAGGAAGTTAAATCGGAAGGCTTGCAAGTTGAGGCTGTGTTTGTCGGAGATGATTGTTCTATCAATGGTGGTGTTGCTGGACGTAGGGGCCTCGCAGGTACGGTTATGGTTCACAAGGCAGCTGGAGCTCTTGCTGAAACAGGTGCATCGTTAAATGAAGTATTGGAGATTGCGATGAGTATTGCAGCAAGAGTACTTACTGTGGGAGCCTCACTTTCCGTTTGTAATGTGCCTGGCAAACCTGCGAGTGAAAGATTAACACCTGATGACGGGTTGATGGAAGTAGGACTTGGGATTCATGGAGAACCAGGATGTGAGCAATTGCCGGTGATGAGTGCCATGTCTCTTGTTACGAAGTTAATCGATATGATCTTATCTACCAACAACGACCTGAAACAAGTAGTATTGCTCTTGAACAATCTTGGTGGTACGACTAGTATGGAGATGATAGTAACGAGCAAGTGCGCTTTGTTTGTTTTGAAGGAGCGTGGTGTACGGGTGCATCGTGTTTACTATGGGACTGCAATGACTTCATTCGAAATGCATGGAGTAAGCCTCACTCTATTAGATTCCAATGACACCATTCTCGATTTACTTGATGCAGATACTGGCTCGATGAGTTGGATGAATTTAAGAACTTTATTTAACTCCTCTATGCCTGATGAGTTTCCTTGCTGCGACCCCATCCTTTTAACTGACAACACGATACTCCATAAACTACGTGGAGAGCAATCAACACAATTACAAGCCATGATTGAAACTTCAGCTAAAGTATTGTTAGATAACGAACTCCAGCTGACAGCATTCGATTTAATCTGTGGAGATGGTGACTGCGGAGAAACCTTTGCGAAGGGCGCATCACTCGTCTTGCTAGGATTGACTTCCGGTTCCATCCCAACAACAAGTTACTATGACGCATTTGCTGCACTGAGTCTCGTGTCTCGGCAGATGGGTGGTACTTCCGGGGCTATTTTAGCTATTTTCTTTAGAGCGTGTCAGCAGGTTTTAAAGAACTCGCTTGAGGTCTGTTGGAGGGATGTCGTACGGGCAGGATGTGATGCAATCACCAAGTATGGAGGCGCCACTGTTGGTATGCGCACCATGTTAGATGCATTGGAAGGTGGTTTATGGATGTCAATTGACGATTTAGAACATGTAGCTGATCGTACCATGCAAGCAGCACTGGAAACGAAAGATATGAATGGAGGTGCTGGGAGATCCAGTTATATTCCATCTGATTCAATGCGTGGAACTCCCGACCCTGGAGCTATGGCTGTTGCATTTGTAGTCGGGGCATTAGTTGACACATACTCTGAATTCAGGATAGATTGAATTCCTGTTGGTCATTCTGCACGAATTTTCATTTTAAAATCGAAGTTTTCGTAAGAGTATATAATTATGTTTCATTCTGCAGTTTATTGACCATAGAGTAGAGCAGTGGTATATCTTTATCTTCAGCTGATACTGGCTGGACATTAACTTCGCTAGCAAGCAGACCGCGGGGAATGGATATCTCTTTCGGCTGTCCACTCTCAGGGAGGAACACCGACAACGTATGCATGTAGCCATTAAAACTAAGATACTCCCTAATGAGTTCATTGATCACCAAGTTTTCGTTTGCCGGTTTCGGCGCTATCTCATCGCCTCCAAGTACTTTAAATATCTCGCTTCGGAGTCTAGCTTTGATTTCATTAGTGATGCCCCTGGACTGAAGAGTGTCTCCAATAGCTTTAAGAAAACATTGAGTCTTAATCTAAACTAGTTTTAGCATCGCGACTTACCACTGTGAAGTTCTTCCAATGTCGCTTCGTTCTCCATTTTTGAAATACCTGCTACAAAAAAAAACGATCGTGGAAACTTGAATAGTAGTATACAGTCGTACAGCTGAGCCTGATGGCAATCCGTGAGGTAATCAGTTCTAAGCAAGAACATTAAGTGGAATCACTGAATTCACATTATATTTCTCCTGATGTAATTTAATTAATTGCATCCCAAATTTATTGATTGAAATATTATGCAGTTTATTATACAACAAGTAGTATCATACACAAAAAGAATATAATAAACTCCCATGAACATTTATATTTGGTTCAGAAATCATTTTAAATTAAGTTTCAGTACCTCGTTTATTATACTAGGTGAGATCCGTGAGTGACTGACTACCTAGTACTTCTAGCTACGTAATAAGGCACTTGAACATTATAAATGATTGTTTCAGCGAATTTCAACTCAACTCTAGTGAACTCTGCATTTGTCCGCCAACACCAGAGAGTTTCAACATATCTCAAACAATACTATGAAATTTCTTGCGGTATTATGTTTGATTGGATGTTTCACTCTATCCAATGCAGCACTTGCTCCTCCTGTTGTGGACTATAGTCCATTTGTCCCTGAAAATCAAGACTCGATTCGAGTTGCGAATTTCAACGTCGAGAACTTCTTCGTGTCTCTTGGCATGGGTGGTGCCAACAATATGAAAGAATCGATGTGGCAAGAAATGAAACTGGCAGCTGCAGTGAATGCATTAAATGCTCATGTGGTAGTACTTCATGAAATAATGAACGACGACTACGTCAGTGTCAAAAGACTAGTTGCAGTAATAAACGGATGGTCAAATGCTTATTACAAATATGTTCGTCCAAGAGATCAGGCTGGCACTAGAATAATATCTGCGATTATATATAGAGATAACGATGTTGAGCAAATAGGACCGCCATCGTTATTGCACTACGAAAAATTCGGAAAGGCCTCCAGCAGAGATTCAATAATTCAAGATTTTCGATTTCATGGTGAGAACTTTGCAGTAGTGTCGGTGCATTTAAAATCCAAAGGTTTACCATGCGAGGAGAAATATAGCGATGGTTATGAAAACGAAGACAGCTGTGGACTTGTGAGATTGAAGCACGTTCAACAGCTGATTCAACATTTACAACTTAAAGACCAACGACGAGGAGCTCCTCTAAACTACATCTTGGCAGGTGATTTCAATGCATATGCTCATGAGAGAAGCATTCAGCATATGCAACAGTCCTTTGTGAACACTGTAGGTATCCATGATTACAGTATGACGTATCGCGGGTGCAAAGTAAACATGGATTACATATTTATCTCACAGCGGCTAGCTGGTAAATGCTCGCCAGCGCAAATCTGGCATATCAATTCAGAACCGTGTTCTCCTGTCGAAACTCACTATGGAATAGCAAGAGCTGGTTATAAATGGGCTGCCACAGTATCCAATCATGAATTGTCCGTTAACAACCCATTTATATTGGCCTATTTAGTTGCTCGCTCTTCAGACCACGACCCTTCATTTGTATCTTGTCAAATGGGTCAAGCTGAGGACGGAGAAGAAAAACTTGGCGATGTTGATTCAGCACTCAGAGGAGCAGATCCTTTACCGCAGGATAACCAACTCCAACCAGGCGAATCCCAGGATGATATGCTACGAAGAATAGGAATATTACTTTAGCAAGCATTCGATTAATTTAATCGCAACAAAAATCGATATTAAAGCACCACTAGTAGTGGATAACAGCCATCAAATGCTAATTTCTTTATAAACAAAGAGTATCTTGTTGAAAGAAAAGAGCCTGATGGCTATCCGTGAGGTAATCAGAATTATTTTGAATACATATGTACTATTTTTAATTAAAGCGCTCACTGAATTGGAATCTCGTTTGGTTGCGAATACATTTTTAAAACGAAAAAGTAGGGTACAAATATCATGTTTCATTATTAATCGCATATATCTTCTGCAACTTGTCCTCACTCACTCGCTGCCAAATTCGCACCGTTTGTTTATCTACGGTTTTTTTCACTTGAATAATCCGCATTCCTCGTCGCATGGTTTTCGCCACATTCCAATCAATCCCTTCAGCCACACAGGCGTTCTTCACAGCTTGCAGTGGGACATTGTTATCGTACGTATTCAAAAGCTGTTCCATTGTGCTTGAAAACAACAGCTCGCTCCGACTCAAAGTTTCAACATGCTCCTTGACGACTATTTTGGAGAACATATCGCCACTAAGAGCTTCTTGGGCCATCAATCGAGCATCAGAAGCACCCTCTTTCGATTTCAAAGCCAGCAATATAGCGTTTAGTTTATGATCCATTGATTCAACCTGTTTCTGTAGATCAGCGCACTTGCATGACTTGTGGCATTCTTCTTTGTTATCGGTTATAGCAATACTATCATGTAGTACCGACCCTGGCCCGTACTTAGCCCATAAGTACACCGACACTGGATCTGAAAATGCGCTTCGAAGATTCTCAAAATCGAACTCGACAATTAAATTCCCGATTGTAGCTGAAACGATACTCTCGTAAGGAATCACCTGAATAACATCTCCATCTTCCTTGTGATGGTCCAGACTATCTCTTATCATGTTCTTGATGAGTTTCATCTCATGCAAGATCACCGAGTAGCTAGGTCGCAATCTATCCGCTTGTGTTGGATCCACAAGACCATTCTCATCGGCCATTTCCGGAAGAACCTGCCTCAACTTGTGACTTTTCATTTGATGTTTGCACATACGAGAGAAAGAGTACCACAAGTCAGTCCATACGGATTCGTCAGTGTCGATAGATCCCTTGACCTCCGTGTACGCATCAAGAATGATGGCCATAAGGAAGTTGAGCATTAGTAGGAATACGATGAACATGAATCCATAATAGAACATAACAATAGGCGCAGTAGCCCACCAAGCAAAGTTCTGAGACGGGAACATCCCTCTCAATGTTTCGTACTCGATTCCTAATGTTATCATTTCCCCTACTTTCCCAAATGAACCAGTGAAGGTTCGAAATCCTTCGCTTCTATTGGCGAACAAGACGTGTCCTACCATGGCATATCCAGTACACAACAGCAGCATGACCACCATGAAATGAGATATATCATTCAGTGCGTATGCAATCGTGGCTGATACTTGACCTAATCGAGGGTGAAATTTGAAATATTTGAACAACCGGAAAAACGCTACCATGAGGTTTGAAGCATTCACCACTTCAAGGATGCTACAGATGTTTGCGACATTCATAACATATGTGTTTAGCTCAGCTACTTGATACGCAGGTGCTCCGGCTCCTTGGAATGTAGTATGTATGAAGTTTATGTACTCACCGCTGACGATATATCGTTGGCTGGTTAACACGATGACAATGATAGACAGTGTCAACATGGCAATATCTACCAAATTCCAAAATTGAAAAATGTAGTCATACACACCTCCCAACATCGCAGCAATCGTCTTACAGCAACTCATCTTCCGGACCTTTGCTTCTACGGCGATACTGGTTTGAATGCTGACAACCAACTTCAGCACTTCTTTCACCGCCATTATAAGAATTGCAATGCAAAACAAGACTTCAAGTGTGACTCTAAACTCCCAGGGAGCTCCATGGGCTTCCACTATATCGGAGCTAAGACTGTCCATCACGCCTGCCCACGAAACAATGTCATAGTCAATCCCACCTGTCTCTTGCACTAAAAACCTCAGTTGCAGCAAGGCCTCTAGTTTTGTATTGGTATTGTAGAGCATTATTGCTACTGTTACATCTTTGGTGCTCCCATCTAGCCATCCTCTTTCAGACAACTCTTTTACTCTATCTGAAATAACCGAAGCATCTTTCGGGGATTTCTCAGCACCATTAACGGTGTACAATGGAAGGTACTCATATATCATTTTCTGATAATCGCCTTGCTTATATAAAGTTGTTCCCGGCATCATAGCGCCTAAAGTAGAATTGACACCTACATCTGAAGTGCTGTCGGGATCATTCCATTGTGGACATATTCGAAAACTAGACTCCATCTTTGACGAACAGGGATATGTCGCATCAGTTCTAGATTGCCATAACATGACTCCGTTAACCACATTGTTGAAACCGAGGAATAAACCATCTTTATCATCATGCCAAATCTTCTCCACAATCACCTGATCGAACCACTTCCAGAAGTCGCTCGAATCCGTGATATCTCCCATACCATCATTCGCATCCCCGCTTTCTCCCCAGTTTTGACTGTCTACCCAATTGTACATTTCAGATATCATCTTGCTGGTGTTGTTTATCGGCATGCAAAGCAGAATTCCAATGTAGATTCCCAAAAATACAAGATACAACAAGCACTTTCGAAAGCCATTCTGTTTGTATTGCATGTATGTCATAGTTTCGATTACTTCATCGAATGGCACCTGTGCATGACCTTGTGTCACTTTATCAAAAGAGTTCTTGTCACGGTCCAGCGATGCATTCACCAGTTCTTGCGGATCTAGTTTCCCATCTCCGTTTTCATCCAGTGCATTCACAAATGCAATTGCTTCATCCAAGTTTTCAAGTTTTAATTTCGCGAGCGCGTTACTACGTTTCTCGTCCAGTGTCTCCGCCATCTAAAGCGATGCTTGAAACTGTCAAAATGGCGTTACAAAACGAATTTTTTATTATTTTTCTTGTTTCATTGAGGGGATGTTTAGAGTCACTTCGTAAGTGTCAAAATCTACAAGCGCCGTGAAATTAAATGCAATATTAGATAACACAAAAACCCATTCGAAAATAGCAAATAACGAGTAAAAGAATTCGGGGCAGTACCATTCATGAGCAAAATAAAAGCCAAGTGCTAGGAGCAACGTCCCAATGTTAAGCAAATTCAAATATAATTTCAAAAAAGCGGACCGGCAATCTGATACTGCCCCGCTAGCTGCGGCTTTCTGCCTTTGCATTAATGTGATTAAACAATTTTTCAAAATAGAGCCAAAAACAAAGGAAGCGAAACTGACAACATGAATATCCAAGTCTTCATTAGAACTTATGAAACTCAATGTAACTAGCCCACATTGCTCTATCAATCCTAAATAGAGAACCCACTTTAATTTATGTGAATACATTTTTGAAAAAAGAAATGCGTCGAACAAACGTTGTGGTGCAGTTGCAGCAATAACGAATTTCCAGGATGAAGTGACAAAACGAGACTTTGTTGTCCCCAGAACGGAAGATATACTGGGCAGGAAATGGGAACTATGGCAGTGTGTGTAAGTTGCACCTTCATAATCGTGTACCAACGTAGTCAGCAAGCAACAAACCAACGATGAAAGAGTTGCGACTGCACAGATGAAGATTATCTCAGAATATCTTATGGACAGTGCACTAGGTATCTTCTTCGTGTCCTCTGAATGAGCTAAGAACCATTTTTGAACCAAGGTGCTAAATGCATATGTGGTGTATGTCAACACGACACATCCTAAAGTGTCTACGAACCACATCTCTCTGAACATCACGGTACGGTCCCCCTTTTATCCTTTCTTGAAATTCTTCGAAAATAGTTTTGTTGTGTTTAAAGATATTTTGTCGCCATATTT
>Ga0105054_10009944_pt1 | contig 12216 bp, 11 predicted proteins | sample BON02_FD_78091 | JGI IMG/M metagenome (GOLD analysis project Ga0105054, IMG submission 78091) | Freshwater microbial communities from Lake Bonney liftoff mats and glacier meltwater in Antarctica - BON-02 (megahit assembly) | ecosystem: Environmental > Aquatic > Freshwater > Ice > Glacier... | reverse complement strand
GACCTGCGCCCCTATGTGCTCGTCTCGCCCGACGGGGTCGAGATCACCCCCGGCGGCCTGACCCGGGTCGCGCTGAAAAAGGGCTCGCTCGTCGTCAACTCCAGTCAGGGAGGCGGCACCAAGGATACCTGGGTGCTGGAGGAATAGATGCTCGGCAAGACAGCAGGCGGCCTTTACTGGATGTTCCGCTATCTCGAGCGGTCCGAGAATACCGCCCGTCTGGTCGAAGCCGGGCAGCGCATCGCCCTCACCCGGTCTTCTGCCGATGATGAATGGGTCTCGGTCCTGCAAACCGCCGCCGTCCTGCCCGGTTACAAGCTGAAATATCCCGATGTGACCAAGGAAAACGCGATAGACTGGATGCTGCGCGACAAGGACAACGCGTCCTCCGTGCTCTCCGTCGTGGAATCCGCGCGCAACAACGCCCGCCTCGTGCGCACCGCCCTGACCCGCGAAGTCTGGGAAAGCGTCAATGAATGCTGGATGGTGCTCAAGGAAACACTCGCGCGCCGTGTCAACGAACGCGACTTGCCGCATGTGCTGGGCATTATCCGGCAACGCTCGGCCTTTGTACGCGGCGCGATGCACGGGACCATGCTGCGCAACGATATCTACAACTTTGCCCGCATTGGCACGTTTCTGGAACGCTCTGACAACACCGCGCGGATTCTGGACGTGAAATACTACGTCCTTCTGCCTTCCGCGATGGCGGTCGGCTCCAACCTCGACAATGTGCAATGGGAAACCATCCTGCGCTCTGTCTCGGCCGAGGGCGGGTTCCGGCTCACCTATGGGCAGGACGTGCGCCCCCGCCAGATCGCGCAATTCCTGATCCTCGACCGCAGGATGCCGCGGAGTCTGGCCTTCTGCGCAGATAAACTGCGCGACAACCTGTCCTATCTCGCGCAGGATTACGGCAGCCGCGCGCCCTGTCAGGACATGGCCGACGCGCTGTGCCAAAAATTCCTGACCCAGGGAATCGAGCAGATTTTCGACAACGGCCTGCATGAATACATTCAGGATTTCCTGCGCGCAACCGCCGCTCTTGGCCGTCAGACAGAGGTGGATTACCGGTTCTATGAATAGCCCCATGCGCCTGCGGATCAGCCACACCACCACCTATGACTACGATCAGCCGGTGGCCTATGCCCTGCAACAAATACGCCTTACGCCCAAATCGCATGGTGCCCAGACCGTCCTGCACTGGAAGACCGAGGTAACGGGTGGCCAGCGGCAACTCAGTTTCGAGGATGCGCATCGCAACACCGTGGACCTGATCAGCTTTGACCCCGGCACCCAGCAGATCACGGTCCGCTGCGAGGGCGAGGTTGAACTGCGCGAAAACCACGGCATCATTGGCCAACACGCGGGTTACATGCCGCTCTGGATGTTTGACCGGGTCACGGCGCTGACCAAACCCGGCCCGCTCTGCCGTAAACTGCTGCAATCGCTGCCCACCGGACTGCCTCCGCTTGCGCGCCTCCATGCGCTCTGCGGCGCGATCTATGATGTGGTGCAATATGAAGGCGGCATGACCAGCGTGACCTCGACCGTCGAAGAGGTCCTCGATGCCGGGCACGGCGTTTGTCAGGACCACGCCCATGTGTTCATCGCCTGCGCCCGCGCTGCCGGGACCCCCGCACGCTATGTCTCGGGTTATCTGCTGATGGATGACCGCACGCAGCAAGACGCGACCCATGCCTGGGCCGAAGCCTGGGTGCCAGAGCTTGGCTGGGTCGGTTTCGACATTTCCAACGAAATCTGCCCCGACACACGCTACGTCCGTGTTGCAACCGGGCTGGACTATGCCGAAGCGGCCCCGGTATCAGGGACCAGATTCGGCGCCGGTCGCGAACGCATGACCGTCTCCGTCGAAGTTCAGCAACAATAACAGGCGGAAGATATGACCTATTGCGTAGCCCTCAGGCTGAAACGCGGGCTGGTATTCATGTCCGACACACGCACCAATGCGGGGCTCGACAACATATCGACCTATACCAAGATGGTCACATGGGAGGATGAGGGCGATAGCGTCATCACCATCATGACCGCCGGCAATCTGGCCACGACGCAGGCCGTGGTCAGCCTGATTGACGAGCGGATGAAGGCACCGGGCGAACGATCCCCCTCCATCCTCGGCCTGCCGTCGATGTTTCAGGTGGCGATGCTGCTGGGCCAGACCCTCAAGGAGGTGATCGCGCGTCACGCCCAGACCGGCCAACGCGCCGAAACTTCGTTCAACGCCACGATCATTGTCGGCGGTCAGGTCAAGGGCAGCGAACCACGCCTGTTCCTGATCTATCCCGAAGGCAATTTCATCGAGGCCGGGGCCGACACGCCGTTCTTTCAATCGGGCGAAACGAAATACGGTCGCCCGATCATCGTGCGCGCCTTTGACCCGGACATGAGCTTTGAGGCGGCGGTAAAGCTGTTGCTGGTCAGCTTTGATTCCACGATCAAGGCCAATCTCTCGGTCGGCCTGCCGCTCGATCTCGCGATCTACGAGACAGGCAGCCTGAAACGCGGGACGCACCGCCGGATCAGCGCCGACGATCCCTATTTCCAGACCATCTCGAACGGCTGGGGCAGCGCATTGAAAAACGCCTTCGACAGCTTGCCGGACATCATTCTGTGAACAGGCGGGGGCGGACATGCCCCCGCGCAATCACGTGCTTCAACAGCCCGAATAGACGCCGTCGATATATTCATAGGTGCAGATGATCCCGCCCCAGTGATATCCGGTCCCAAATGGGCTATCGACGTAGAACCACGGATAATCCTGAAAATACACGTCGGTATATTCGATCACGCCCACATAATCGCCCTCGTTCAGCGTGGCGACGATGTCATATTCCTGCCCCGGACCGGCGCGCAACTGCCCGCCCAGCGACAGGCCCTGCACAACATTCGGCACCATGCCATCTGAGCCGTCATTAGTACCAAAATCCTGCTGGCCGAACTGCTGCTCCAGCGCCTCGCGTTCCATCTCGATCGTGGTCTGCACATTGCCGACGCATTCATCGGGCAAATTCTGCCACATCGACTGATCCGCAAAACAATCCCCGACCAATCCCATGCCGCAGATATTTTCCACAGCCTGATTGCAGAAATCTTCCTGCGACTGGGCATTGCCAAAATCCTGCGCCTGCTGCTCCAGCGCCTCGCGCTCCATCTCGATCAAGGTCTGCACGTCGCCGACGCATTCATTGGGCAGATCCTCCCAATTCGCCTGCACCGAAAAACAGCTCCCGACCATCCCACCACCGCAGAGGTAATCGACCGAGTCGAGGCAGAACTGGTCGAGTCCCTGCGCTGACGCCGCACCGCCAAACCCCACAACGGCAAAGGCCGCAGCGGCAGATATTCCAGAAATCTTCATTGATATGTCCCATCACAGAGGTTGCTCTGGTGACCGGCCAATGGCTGCCCCTGCCTGGTAACGGTCACGCACTCTTTATCACCCGGACGCCGCCCCACCAATCGTTTGCGCAGCGCCGGGCGCGTCTTGCCGCTACGTCACTCCGCGAAGGGTTGCACACCCGCATCAGGATCCCGCTCAATCAACCCCTTGTCATTGAAATGACGCGGGAAAAACGCCGCCGCACAGCCATGCACCGTGCGCAGCCCCTCATCCCTGCCATAGGGCGCATTCATCGTCATCATGTCGAGCCAGACCCCCTCGGTCGTCACCCGAAGCACGCGCGCGGCAATCACCGGATCAGCGGCATATCCCCCAGCGGCGATCAATGCAGCACAGATCTGCTCCATCCCGGCGTTGTAGGCCGCATCGTTCGATCCACAGGAGGCCTGATAGATCGGGCGTGACTGCGCCTCGCCCCAGAACGAACACCAGGCCGACAGGCGCTCCGGCGTGCAGATGGCCGGTTCAAAATCCGCACGGATCAGCGCATCGAGGCGCGCCGCCGGATCATCCCCCACCCGTGCCAGCGCCGCCATCCAGTTGGCGCGATATTCCTCGGCGAGATAGGCGAGAGTTTCGGCCAGAAGCCCGGCCTTGCTGTCGAAATGGAAATTGACCAACCCATGCGACAGGCCCGCCGCGCGCGCCACATCGGTCAGCGTGGTGCGGGCGTAACCATTCTGCGCCATTACCCCGATCGTCGCCTCGATCAGTTGCAACCGCCGGGTATCGCGGCTTTGCTTGCGCGGCTTGCGCATCACGTCTGCCGTGGTTTCTGGCCCTGCCATCGCGCTGCCCTTTCGGCAGGACCGCCCTGCAAAACCATCCTAGATTCTGATTGACAGTTTAGTCAATAGGCGGGCAGTCTGGTCCAAACTCACGAAAAACAAGGAGCGCGCCCATGTCCACGCGCAAGATGACCAATTCCAACGCCCAGTTTCAGCGCGCGCTCAAGCGTCTGCCGCTCGGCGTGGCCTCCAGCTTCCGCTATTGGGGCGAGGATCGCACCGTCTATGTCAAACATGGCAAAGGTGGCCGGATCTGGGACATCGACGATAACAAATACGTCGATTACCGGCTCGGCTACGGCCCCGCGATCCTTGGCTATGCCGATGACCGGGTCGATGCAGCGGCGCGCAAGGGGATGGAAGTCGGCGGCGTCTTTGCCCTTTCCACCGAGCGCGAACTGATCGTGGCCGACCGCATGGCAAAAATGGTCAAGGGCATGGATCTGTTCCGCTTTTCCAACTCGGGGACCGAGGCGGTGATGGGCGCCCTGCGCCTTGCCCGCGCCCATACCGGGCGCGATTCCTACCTGCTCGTCGAAGGCGGCTATCACGGGCTCTTTGACGCCGCGATGTGGATGGCCAATGTCGAGGATTGGGACGCCGCCTCCAACCGCGACCCCGAGGTTGTGGCCTATTCCAAAGGCATCCCGCAGACGCTCAAATCCCTCGTGCATCTGGTGCCGATGAACGACATGGAGCGGCTCGAGGATACGTTCCGCAAGCATAGCAACACCATGGCAGCCATGCTGATCGAACCGATTCAGGGCAATTGCTGCGGCATCATGGCGACGACGCCCTATGTGCATCTGGCCCGCAAACTCTGCGACCAATACGGCGTGCTGCTCATCATCGACGAGGTCAAAACCGGCTTTCGCGTCGCACGCGGCGGGGTGCAATCGCTCTATGACGTGATCCCCGATATCGCCACCTTCGCCAAGGCGATGGGCAACGGTTATCCCATCGCCGCCATTGCCGGGCGCGAGGATGTAATGCGCAGCTTTGCCTACGGCAAGGCCGCGCATGGCGGCACCTATACCGCCCATTCCGTCTCCCTCGCCGCGACCGAGGAATGCCTGCGCATCCTCGACGAAACCCCGGCACTGGAAACCATCGCCGCTTATGGTGAATCCCTCAAAGCCGGCATTTCCGCGATCCTCACCGCGCGCAACATCACCCATTCCTTCACCGGGCATTCCAGCATGTTCGGCCTCTTCTTCGCCGAGGTGCCACCCGACAATTACCGCGCCTGGAAATCCTCCGACTATACCTTCTTAGACACCATGGCCTACCACCTGCATGACCTCGGCCTCATCGTCGAACCCGACAGCCGCGAGCCGTGGTTCATCTGCGAGGCGCATGACGCCGCCTGCCTGTCTGACACGCTCAAGGCCGTCGAAACCGCCGTCGACCTCACGCTTGAACAGGTCGCCGCCGCATGAGTTACGACGCGATCATCGTCGGCGGCGGGCATAACGGGCTGGTCACCGCCTGCTACCTCGCCCGCGCCGGGATGAAGGTCGTGGTGGTCGAGAAGAACGATTGGGTCGGCGGCGCCGCCGTCTCCCGCTCGCTGTACGAAGGTTTCACCTATTCCAACTGCTCCTATGTCTGCTCGCTCTTCCGGCCCGAGATCATGCGCGACCTCGAACTGCCGAAATACGGGCTGCAAATCCTGCCCTACGAGGGAGGCGCCGTGCTCACGCAGGACGGCGGCTACCTCGCCATGTTCCGCGACCACGACGCCAACCGGCGCGAATTTGCGCGCCACTCGCCGCGCGACGCCGAATCCTATGACCGCTATTCGCGCGACATTATCCGGCATTGCCGCTTCATCCGGCCCCTGCTGATGCGCACGCCACCCGACCCGTCCACCTTCCGACCCCGCGACCTCTCCGAACTGGCCTATCTGGGGCGCAAGGTGATGGACCTCTCGGAAACCCAGATTTCCGCGATGATCCGGTTCTGGACCATGTCGATCTCCGACTATCTCGACGAATACTTCGAGAATCCGGTGATCAAGGCCTATCTCGCCGTCTCTGCCATCATCGGCACCGCCCTGGGGCCGATGTCACCCGGCTCCGCTTATGTGCTGCTGCACCACTACATGGGCGATGTGGATGGCAACGTCGGCGCATGGGGCTTCGCACGCGGCGGCATGGGGTCCATCTCTCAGGCGCTCAAAGCCTCGCTTGAGGGTTCCGGCGGCGAAATCAGCGTCGGCAAGGGCGTCGAACGTATCCTCGTGCGCCAAGGCCGCGCGATCGGCGTCGAACTTGACGGCGGCGAGCAGATCAAGGGCAAACGCGTCATCTCCAACATGGATGTCAAACGCACCTTCCTCAAACATATCAGCCCCGACGAACTCCCGCCCGAATTCGTGGCCCGCGTCCAGCGGTTCAAGATCAGGGGCTCCTCCGGCAAGGTCAACATCGCCCTCGACGCCGCCCCCCGCTTTACCGCCCTGCCCGAAGGCGCGCCGATGTACAAAGGCGACCTGCATTTCACCGATTCCGTCGCACGGATGGAGCGGGCCTATGACGACTGGAAATCCGGGCACTGGTCGCGCGACCCGTTTCAGGACGTGATGATCCCCACCATGATCGACCCGACAATGACGCCGCCGGGTAAACATTTCATGTCCTGTTTCGTGCAATACGCCCCACCCAAGATCAACGGCGGCGAATGGACCGACGCGGATCGCGACGCCTTTGGTGCCGCCTGCATCGACCAGATCGCTACCTACGCTCCGGGCTTCAAGGATTTGATATTGCACATGGAAGTGCGCACCCCGCGCGAGCTTGAGGCTGAGGTCGGCCTCACCGAAGGCAACATCTTCCAGGGCGAACTGACCTTCGACCAGCTTCTCTTCAACCGGCCCGTCCCCGGCTACGCGCAATACCGCTCGCCGATCAAGGATCTCTGGATGTGCGGTTCCTCCACCCATCCCGGCGGCGGCGTCATGGGCGCACCGGGGCGCAACGCTGCTGCCGAAGTGCTGCGCGAGGCCCGCATGGGCACCGACATGAGTGACGCCTATGCTGTCCTCTGACCGGGCCTCTGATGCAATCGTTATCGGCGGCGGCACCAATGGCCTCGCCTGCGCCACCCGCCTCGCGCAATCGGGGCGCAAGGTCACGCTGCTCGAGAGCGCAGACCACATCGGCGGCGGCGCCGTCACCACCGAATTCGCCCCCGGCTACCGGGTCAGCGGCCTTGCCCATATCCTGCACATGCTCGATCCGCGCGTGGCACGCGGCATGGCGCTCGACAAACACGGGCTCACGCTGATCGCCAGCAACCTCAGCACAACCCTGCTGGGCAACGATCCACTTGTCATGACTGGCCAAAGGGTCAGCGGCCTTTCCTCGACCGACCAGCAGGCATGGGACGCGCTCTCGACCAAGCTCACCCGCTTCGCCAATGCCCTCGCCCCGTTCCGGCAAATGACCCCGCCGCGTCCTGCACGCGGCGTCGGCAACGACCTCGCCAAACTCGCCCGCCTCGGACTCAACCTGCGGCGCATGGGTCAAACCGACTTTCGTGAATTCCTGCGAATGATCCTTATCAACGTCGCCGACGTGCTCGAAGATGACCTGACCGACGACCGGCTCATGGGCCTGCTCGCCTTCGATACCATGCTCGGCGCATGGCTCGGGCCCCGCTCGCCCAATTCGCTGATCCTGCTGCTCAACCGCCTCTCCGGCGGCGCGCTCACGCTGCCACGCGGCGGCATGGGCGCTGTTGCCGACGCAATGGCGCAATCGGCGCAGGCCGCTGGCGTGAACATCCGCACCAACGCCAACGTCGCCCGGATCGAGATCACCACCGACCGCGCCACCGGTGTCGCCCTGACCAATGGCGAAACCCTGACCGCTGGGCTGATCGTTTCCGCCATCAACCCACGGACAACATTTGAAAATCTGGTCGGCCCGCGCGGTTTTGACACCGGCCTTCTGCGGCAATCCCGCAACATCCGCTCGCGCGGCGGTGCCGCCAAACTGCACCTCGCCCTCACCGGCACACCCGATTTCCGCGGGGCCGATCTCAAGTCCCGTCTCGTGATCGCGCCCTCGGTCAACGCTGTCGAAAACGCCTTCAACCCGGTCAAATATAACGAAGTCCCCGCGCATCCGGTGATGGAAATCATTCTGCCCTCGGCCCATGAACCCGGCATGGCACCGCAAGGACACCACAGCCTCTCCGCCGTGGTACAATTCGCGCCCCACGCGCCCGCCGACCCGGATCGCGCACGATCAACAATGCTCGCCAACATCCTGACAACGCTAGAAGATCACGCACCCGGTATCGGCGCGCTCATCGCCCGTAGCGAACTCCTGATGCCCTATGACATCGCCGCGCGCTACGGCATGCAGGGCGGCAACTGGCACCACGGCGAACTCGCCGTCGAACAGATGCTGTTCCTGCGGCCCTTCGCCGGTGTTTCACAATATGAAACGCCCCTGCCCGGCCTCTGGCTCGCCGGAGCAGGCGCGCATCCGGGCGGCGGCATCTCCGGCGCCTCCGGCTGGAACGCGGCAGAGCGGATCATCAAGGTGCAGCCATGACCGACACGCGCCTGCATTACCGCAAACCCTTGCTGGAAACGCCGTTCCATCCGCGCATTGCCGCCGCAAACCGGCTCTCGGAATGGGGGGCATGGGCGGGTTATGTCAGCGCGCTCGCCTTTGGCGACACCGAAATGGAATACACCGCCATCCGCAACGGGGCCTCGGTCTATGACCTCTGCCCGATGGTGAAATACCGGATCACCGGCCCCGATGCCGCCGCCTATCTCGACCGGCTCACCGTGCGCAACGTCGGCAAGATGGCCGTCGATTCAGTACATTATACCGTCTGGTGCGATGACGACGGCAAGGTGATGGATGACGGCACCCTCTTTCGTTTCGGCCCCGAAAACTTCCTCATCTGCTGTCAGGAACGGCACCTGCCATGGCTTCTGGACTGCACATGGGGCTTTGATGTGACCGTGACAGAGGTCACGCCCGACATCGCCGCCCTCTCGCTCCAAGGCCCCTGCACCGCCTCGGTCCTGACCGCCGCCGGTTTTGATGTGAATGCGCTCAAACCCTTCCGCATCGCGCATTTCCCTTTTGAAAACGGCACACTGCACATCTCGCGCACGGGCTTCACCGGCGATCTGGGGTACGAGCTATGGTGCGATCCCACCGACGCACTACCGCTCTGGGATCACCTGATGCAATCCGGCGCGCCATGGGGCATCCGACCCATCGGCACCCAAGCCCTTGATCTGGCGCGGATCGAGGCGGGTTTCATCATCACCAACATGGATTTCATCCCCGCCGAACAGGCTCTGCGTGAAGACCGGGTGCGCTCGCCCTTCGAACTGGGGCTCGACTGGCTCATTGACTGGGGCAAATCCCATTTCAACGGTCGCCGCGCGCTTATGGCAGAACGGGCCAAGGGGTCGGAATGGGCGCTGGTCGGCCTCGATATCGAAGGCAACATCAGCACCGAAGGCTCGCTGATCTACCACGGCAAACAGCGCGAAGTTGGCCATATCACCGCCGCAACATGGTCACCCACGACCAAACGCAACATCGCGATAGCGCAACTGCGCCGCCCCTATCATGACAAAAAAAACAAAGATCTATGGGTCGAAGTTTACGCGTTGCGCGAATTGCAATACGTCAAACTGATGCTCAAGGCGCGGGTGGTTCCCCGGCCCTTCTACGCGCCCACACGCCGCCGCACCACGCCGCCGGGGGTCACCTGATGTACGCTGACTCGCCCCTTCTCGACCATTGCCCGCCAACCTTGCCCGCGCAGGCCTATCTCGACCCTGACTGGTATGCGCGCGAACACCAGACCATCTGGCGCCGGCACTGGATCTTTGCCGGACGGCTGGGTGACCTGCCGTGCAGCACGATCCGGCCGCTGATCATTGGCGGCGCCCCGGTGATCCTGTGCCGCGACGCGCAAGGCTCCGTCACCGCCTTTCACAACACCTGCCGCCATCGCGGCTCGGAACTTTGCGCAAGCGAAAAGCCTTTGGGACGACTTATCACTGTCCCTATCACGCCTGGGCCTATGCCACGGACGGACGGCTCGTCTCGGTCGGCCATGCCACACCAAAAGATGATTTTCATAAACATGATCATGGCCTTATCCCGGTAAATTCATCCATCTGGAATGGCTGCATCTTCCTGTCGCTCGCGACAAATCCACAGCTGCTCACTCCCGATCTGGGGCTTGACGCGCTGGACAACTGGCCGATGGATGACTTGATCACCGGCCATCGCATGACCCGCGATCTGGCCTGCAACTGGAAAGTGTTCTGGGAAAACTACAACGAATGCCTGCATTGCCCAGGCATCCATCCCGAACTTTGCGACATGGTCCCGGTCTATAAACAAGGGATCATGAGCGCGTCCGAGGCCCCCGACTGGACCCCGGACATCCAGCAATCAAACCCGCTGAAACACGGCGCGCAAAGCTGGACCATGACCGGCGCGCCGTGCGGCCCGATTTTCCCCAACCTCACGGCCGCACAAAAGGACGCCGGTTTCACTTTCGTCACCCTCTACCCCAGCATGTTCATCGTGGCGCATGTCGATTACGTCCGCGGCGTCTCGCTGACGCCGACGGGGCCAGAGACGACGCGTCTCACTGCCGAATGGTTTTTTACGCCCGAAATCCTCGCCCAGCCCGGCTTCAACGCCGCCGAAGTCGCCGCGTTTGCCAGCCTCGTCATGGAGCAGGACGCCGTGGCCTGCGAAATGAACCAGCGCGGGCTCCGCTCACCTGCCTACCGGCACGGCACGCTCATGCCGCAGGAGTTCGACCTGCACCGCTTTCACCGCTGGATTACCGCCGAAATGTCCAAGGGAGAGACGCCATGAACGCTCAACCCCCCGCTGATTGGGACCGCCGTGGCCTTCCCGGCTGGGCCTATCACGCGCAGGCGCAATTCGATCTGGAGCGGACCCATGTGATCCTCAACCATTGGCAACTCGCCGGTCACATCAGCGACTTGCCCGCCAATGGCGATTGGATCAGTTTTGATCTGATGGGCGAACGGGCCGTGGTCATGCGCGGGCAGGATCGCACCGTGCGCGCCTTTCACAACCTCTGCCGGCACCGGGGGGCGCGGGTGGTCGATGGGGCGCAGGGGCATTGTCGCTCTGCGGTGATCTGCCCGTTCCACGGCTGGGTTTATAACCTTGACGGCACCCTGCGCGGTGCTGCCCGGCCCGAAACCTTTGGCGACATGGACCGCAGCCAATTTGGTCTGAAACCGATCGAGATGGAGATCTGGCACGGCTTCATCTTCCTGCGGTTCCTGCCCGGACCTCAGCCAAAGGTGGCGGACTGGCTGGCCCCCTATGACGCCGATTTCACTGCCTACCGGCCCGAAGAACTGACTGCCGCCACGCCACCCGACTGGGCCACAACGCTGCCAGTTAACTGGAAATCGGTGCGCGACGTGGATAACGAAGGCTACCACGTCGCGATGGCGCATCCCGGGCTGCAGGATCTCTATGGGCGCAGCTATCACGACGCCTATTTCCCCGGCGCGCTCGCCGCCTCTTGCGCGGGCTTTGGCGACACGCCCGGGCGGCTCTGGTCGGTGCGGCACTATCTCAAGCTCACAAAGGCACAGGATTGGCTGCCCGAACGGCTGCACAACAGCTGGAACTACTACGGCGCATTTCCGAACACGGTGATCGCGTTCACGCCCGAATAAGTTTAATTCTATCAGGATATCCCCATCTCCGCCACCGAGACGCGGCTGACCGGGCGGATCTACCGGCGGCCGCACGAAACTCGCGAGATGCGGGCCGCGCGCTACCTCGGCTACCGGATCGACCTCGAGGCGAGTGCCGAGGATCTAAGATGGTCCTGGTTTTTCGACCAGTTTGCAGCCTTGTTAAGATGGATCAGGGTTTCATGTCAGGCTGCTAATCTCATTGGTTCTGTTTTGTTTGCATAGGCCTCATCGGGGGTCAAGATGCCGTGGGTGGAGTG
>Ga0105054_10009940_pt1 | contig 12219 bp, 10 predicted proteins | sample BON02_FD_78091 | JGI IMG/M metagenome (GOLD analysis project Ga0105054, IMG submission 78091) | Freshwater microbial communities from Lake Bonney liftoff mats and glacier meltwater in Antarctica - BON-02 (megahit assembly) | ecosystem: Environmental > Aquatic > Freshwater > Ice > Glacier... | reverse complement strand
TTCTCTGAGCGGAGTTCGCCAATCGAAAGAGCAGGGGCATCCACGTGGATATCGATCCGATCAAGGAGGGGGCCACTGATGCGTGCGCGGTAGCGTTGAATCTGGGTGGGCGTGCACCGGCATTCGTGTTTGCTGTCGCCAAGATAACCGCAGGGGCACGGGTTCATCGCCGCCACGAGCATGAAAGCGGAGGGCAGGGTGACTTTACCCGCACTGCGCGAGATCGACACTTCGCCGTCTTCGAGTGGTTGCCGGAGAACTTCGAGTGCAGAGCGTTTAAACTCCGGTAATTCGTCGAGAAACAGAACGCCATGATGCGCGAGGGAGATTTCGCCCGGTCCAGGGATGCTTCCTCCGCCGAGTAAACCGACATCGGAGATCGTGTGATGCGGACTGCGAAATGGTCGCGTGCCCCAAGCTGTTTCGCCGGTAATCGTGCGACCAGCGGCGGAATGAATACTGAGTATTTCGAGATGCTCTTCGGAGGTAGGTGGCGGGATGATTGAAGAGATACGTTTAGCGAGCATGGACTTACCCGCGCCCGGAGGACCGATCATCAATATATTATGGTTTCCCGCCACAGCGACTTCGACGGCGCGACGGAGTGCATGTTGTCCTTTGATCTCGGAAAAGTCCGCATCGTGCGCTGAGGAACGATCAATCGCGCGTGGCGGTTGAACGGTCGGTAGCGCGATTTCCCCACGGAGAAAGCGCACGGCCTGATCCAGGTTTTCAACGCAATGCACGGTGATTCCTTCTACCAACGCGGCCTCTTCGGCCGAGCGGGGGGGGAGGAGCACGGCCTTCTTACCTAGTTTTCGCGCGAGCCGAGCAATAGCGAGTGCCCCCTTGATCGGACGGGTCGCGCCGGATAATCCCAACTCACCCGCGATCATATAGTCATCAAGCGGCACTGTAGCTAAGAGCTGTTCACTGGCTGCGAGGATGCCGAGAGCAATGGGGAGATCATAGAGTGGACCTTCTTTACGGATATCGGCCGGGGCGAGATTGATGGTCGTTCGCGTGCGCGGCATGGCGAAGCCGCTATTGCCGAGCGCGGATTTCACGCGGTCATCCGATTCTTTGACGGCGGTATCAGGTAAGCCGACTAGCACGAAGCGAGGGTCGCCGGATTCACCAGTGTTTACTTCGACGAGCACAGGTTCAGCGGTGATCCCAAGCAGTGCAGCTGAATCAATCGTCGCAAGCATGCACTGATTATCTACTTGGTTTTCGCCTTACGTCGAGCCAACCGATGTTTAATTTTAGCGATATTCTTTTTCTCACCCTCTAAATAGACATTAGGCCGCTCGGGTAAGGGCGCTCTAAGTAATGATAGAGACCGGTATATTCACGCTCTAATCTTGGGAGCACAAATTTGAACCAGAAGAAGGGAGTCGCTGTTTTAAGGCATCGATGGAGAGGAGGAGCGGTCTCTCGTTCGGTATGCTAAGGGGATTATACGATTCCGCAAATTCGTAATAGAGGAATGCAAGTTCATCCGGGTAATCGCTCGCCGCGATTTGCGCCAAAAAACTGGCAGTGGATAGCGCGAAACCGATGGCTCGTTCAACTACAATGGCGAAAGGAATGATGGCGACATCGCTTAATGGTCCTGTGCAACGGATGGCATGGCCCACGTTTTCGATCTTCTTATAGTCGCGTCTCGGGAGATAACTGGCCGGCATAGGCGACACGCGTATCTCATGGATGTGGGTGTATTTCCCCCTATGCCCTCGATATCCGTGCGAGTTTTCATATATCCGGTGTCATGTAAGAGAACCGCGGCGATCGCCAATTAGGACTGTCGGGCTTTTAAACGTGGCGCAGCTTTGTCAAAATGGCGGCCTGCCAAAAGATGCACTAAGCATAAGGCGGCTTGAAGTGTGTGCTCATAATCGTAATTCTTTAGCGTATTGAGCAAGAAGTCGGGATGCTTGCCGGTGAAAAGATTCGTCGTCTCTTCAACTAATCGTTTCAGATTCCCCATTTTCTCATGCGAGAATAACGCCTTGTATTTACCACACACTAGTTCAGCAACTGCCGGAGGATTCTTTGGGTCTATTATGGTAATTATTGAGGGCTTGCGAATACGTCCGTTTGGATATGGTGCCGATAGCTTATACATGATGACCAAGGAGTTAAGAGACGAATGAGCCAAGCTATAACTAGGGTTAAACACCCGCTTTGTGTCGGTGTAACCGGCGGGATGGGTTGCGGAAAATCAACGGTCTCCAGGTTGTTGTCTGGACATGGCTTTACCCTGATTGATTCCGATGCGTTGATCCGCGATAAGATTCTGCATTTACCTGAAGTAGTGGCCGAGGTAGTTGAAAAATATGGGGAAGAGATTCTCGATAGCAGAGGGGGAATTGAGCGCTCCCGTCTCGCGGCAAAGGTTTTTGAGAACGAAGCGGACTTACGATGGCTAGAAGAATTGACGCATCCACGTCTGTTCGACGAATGGCGAGCGATCATGCGTGGTAAACCGCAAGGACGTTGGGTAATCGAGGTGCCCTTACTCTTTGAGAAACAATTGGAAAATTGGTTTGATTTCATTGTCTGCGTCGCCTCTTCTCAGGAACACCAATTCGCACGGCTGGAGCAGCGAGGGATTCCGCGAGCGCTGGCCGAGCAACGAATTTCCAAACAGCTGCTGCTGGCGAAGAAAATAGAGCTTTCCGATTTTGTTCTCTGGAACGACGGGCCGATCAGTTTCCTAAAAAATCAGGTGATAATCCTGCATACGGAACTGCAATCCCGTCTCTAACCGGCCCATAAGCCACCACGATACTGCCTTTCTCCATGGAAGATACTCCAAAACCCGAAGATACACCTGCATCAGCATCCGCTAAATCAGATGCACCTGCACCGAAAAAAGCGACCAAACCTCGCGTGACCAAACCTCGCGTGACGAAGCCTCGCGTCACGAAGCCTCGAACGAATCGAACCAAGCCCGCCGCTAAAAAAAGTAAGGAGGCTGAATCCGCTAGCCCGGCTCAATCAGAATTGGACATGGCTCCTGCTCCCGCTCCCGCTCCAAAGAAATCGGTCCCTAAGGCGGAAACCGCACCAGCTGAGGTCAAAGAATCTCCAGCCGCGAAGGAAGCTATCGCCGCGAGGGATAATCAAGGCAGTGACCGGGAAGTGGCCACCTCTCCTGCCCCGAGTAATGGAGACGATGGCGACTCTCCGAAGAACAATGATCGCGGCCCCCGTCGCGAGCGCCCGCGTGGTCATGGCCATGACGATCAAGGTCGCGGACGCAACAAGCGTGGTCGTGGTCGTAATGTTAATAGTAATAGCAGTGGAAACGGTAAATGGCAGAAGGGTGGTCGTGGCGGTTCACCACATCCTGCTCAGCCCGCACCAGCTGAGGTTAGGCAAGCCTTTGGCGATCTGCCCAATTTAGAGCGATTCGCTGATCTGAAAGCGCTCGAAGCTGTGGCTGCCGAGATTTCTTCAGCTGGTGGCGATTCACTTTATCTGGATGAGCTTTACGCGATGAACCTAGCGGATCTGACCGCATTTGCGCGTGACTATGGCGCGACTTTTGAGGGAGCTCCCAATCGCATTCAATTGCTCCTCGAGGTGTTTAAATTTGCGAGTGAAGCGAAGAAACCGATTCATGATCGTGGTTATATCGACGAGAACGCACAGGGCGCGTTTATCGTTCATCAGCACGTCAATTATCGGTTGTATCCCGAAGATCCTTACCTCGCTGACACTCTGATCAAACGATACGGTTTGAAGCGTGGGCATAAGGTGGAAGTGCTTGTGCAGGTGCCCCAGGGGTCAGATCGTTGTCCGGCCGTGGTGCGCGTTGAAAAGGTGATGGGCATGGACCCGGAGGATATCTCCAAGGTGACACCTTTCGAGGAATTGGTGCCTTATTACCCTCTACAACGGATCCTCCTAGAATCTGCAGAGCCCCAGAAGGATGTATCGATGCGGGCGATTGATATTCTGACGCCGATTGGTTTCGGCCAACGCGGATTGATCGTCGCGCCGCCCCGAACTGGTAAGACGGTGATTCTACAGAATATTGCCAACTCGGTTTCGGAAAACTTCCCCGACTACACGTTGATTCTTCTGTTGATTGATGAACGCCCGGAAGAGGTCACTGATTTCAAACGGCACACCAAGGGAGAGGTGGTTTCCTCGACCTTTGATGAGTCTCCCGAGAGCCATGTGCACTGTGCGGAAATGGTGGGTGAGAAAGCCCGTCGTTTGGTCGAGCAAGGCGAGCATGTCGTTATTCTCCTTGATTCGATTACGCGTCTTGCTCGCGCCTACAACGCATTGACGGGTAACCAGGGTAAGACGATGTCGGGCGGCTTGGAATCCAATGCGCTCCAGAAACCTAAGCGTTTCTTCGGTGCGGCCCGTAATATCGAAGGTGCCGGTAGTTTGACTATCATGGGCACGGCTCTGGTCGATACCGGTAGCCGGATGGACGAAATTATCTTCGAGGAATTCAAGGGCACGGGTAATATGGAACTGCACCTCGACCGTGGCCTCGTCGAACGTCGCATCTTTCCGGCGATCAACATCGATCGCTCCGGCACTCGTAAAGAAGAGCTCATTTATCATCCGGACGAATTGGAGAAAATCTATGGTCTGCGTCGCGCGATGCAGGGGCTCGGCCCAATCGAATCCATGGAAATGCTGATCAAGCGTTTACGGAAAACGAAATCCAACGCGGAGTTCCTCTTCACGTTACGTTAAGCATCCACTGCTTTTTGCTATGAATACCTCATCAACCGCGGATGATCTTTTTCTGCGGTTGATGCGTGAAGCTGGGAAGGTCAGCGATGAGCAGTGTCGCGAGGCAGCAGAGCAAGCCGCTGCACCCGAGAACGAACTGACGAGTCCGTATCGGATATTGATAGAGCGTGGATTGATTGATCCTGCGGAAACGGCTCGCGTGCTGGCCGCCAAGTTTGCGTTGAGAACCGTCGAGATCGCGTCGCTGATGATTCCGGCAGAAGTGCTGGCCTTGATCACGCAAGAACAGGCGTTGCGCTATCAGTTGCTTCCGTTGCGGCGCGAGGGAGATGTCCTGCATGTAGCGATGGCAGATCCTTTGGCAACTGAGGGAGTGGATGAGCTGGCGCACTTATTGGGACTTTCAATCGAAGCGGCTATCGCCGCTGAGGATGAGCTGAGTCAAGCCATCACACGGCACTACGGGCGCGAGCATTCCGAATTTGATGAAATCTTGTCGGCCGAGACGGTGGCTCCTCCTCACTCAATGGAACCGGATCAGCAAAGCGAAGCGACTGATGCCGATGGACCGATTATCAAGTTGGTCGAATCGATGATTGCCGATGCGGTGAAGTTACGCGCTTCGGATATTCACGTGGAGCCCCTAGAACGGAGACTGCGGGTGCGTTTCCGCGTCGACGGTGTTTTAGTGGCTGGGCCAACACCGCCTAAGCGTTTACAGGCAGTCATTATTTCGCGCCTCAAAATTATGGCAGGGATCAGTATCGCGGAGAAGAGACTGCCCCAGGACGGACGCATTCAAATCAAAGTAGAGGGGCGTGATCTCGACTTGCGTGTCTCCTCGTTGCCGACATCGCATGGCGAGGGGATCGTGATGCGTATTCTAGATCAGGAGAGTCTGAAATTTGGGCTCGCGGAACTCGGATTTTTTCCAGACGACGAGGCGATTTTCAAAAAGCTCATTTCACAGCCAGACGGCATCTTTCTCGTCACCGGGCCGACGGGTTCAGGAAAGACCACCACACTTTATAGCTGCCTTCATGAGATCAACAGGCCGGATCAAAAGATCATCACCGTAGAGGATCCAGTGGAGTATCAGATGAGCGGGATCAATCAGGTGCCTGTGCGCAACGAAGTAGGCATGACTTTCGCCGCAGCTCTGCGTGCGATGCTACGCCAAGCTCCCAATATTGTGATGGTCGGTGAGATTCGTGATCTCGAGACTGCCGAGATCGCGATTCATGCTTCGCTGACAGGGCACATGGTATTTTCGACCCTGCACACAAATGATGCGCCCGGAGCGGTGACTCGATTGGTCGATATTGGGGTTAAACCCTTTCTAGTTTCGACTTCACTGAGTGGAGTGATGGCGCAGCGATTGGTGCGTAAGGTTTGCCCCGACTGTGCGGCTCCATACGAACCTGACGAACAGCAGATCCGCCAACTCAATATCACGCCTGAGATCGCCGATACGGCCAACTTCCGAAAAGGGAAAGGTTGTCCGTCTTGTCATGGCACTGGCTATCGCGGTCGCATGGGTATTTTTGAGCTTCTGGTGATTGATGATGACCTCAGAATGATGATTCATGGCGGAGTGAGTGTGGCGCGGATTAGGGAGAAAGCACGGATCGCCGGCATGCGCACCCTGCGAGAAGATGGAGTTCGCAAAGTGATCGCTGGTTTGACCACAATCGAGGAAGTCGTTTCCATCACGATTGGTGATTCCAGTTAACCCCACATATTTTCAATCATATGAGCTATGAAATGAACGAACTGCTCGATCTTGTGGTCGATCAAAATGCCTCCGACCTTCACTTACAAGTGGGGCAAGCGCCGACCCTTCGAATCAGCGGTAGTATGATGCCGATCGAGGGTGATGCACTAACACCCGTAGATACCGAGCAATTGATGCTTTCGGTTACTCCGGACAGCAAGGTGCAGGATGCGAAACTTAATGGCGGGGCTGACTTCGGATTCGCGTTTATGGATAAGGCTCGGTTCCGCGTCAGTGTGCTTAAATCGAAGGGTAATTATGGCATGGTGCTGCGACAGATTCCGAAAGATCTGTTTGGTCTGCGTGACATCGGTCTGCCGGATAAGCTGAAGGAGTTATTCTACCGCCCGCGCGGTCTGATCTTAGTGACTGGACCGACGGGGTCAGGTAAATCGACCACGCTGGCTTCGATTATTAATTACATCAATGAGCACCGCGATGGGCACATCATCACCATTGAAGATCCCATCGAATATTATCATGAGCATAAACGCTGTTTAGTGACTCAACGTGAGATCGGTTCAGATGTGTCGAATTTTGCCGAGGCAATACGTCGCGCACTGCGTCAGGATCCCGATATCATTCTGGTGGGTGAAATGCGAGATCTGGAAACGATTGAAGCGGCGATCAGTGCCGCGGAAACCGGGCATCTAGTTTTTGGCACGCTGCATACCAACAGTGCGCCGAAGACAATCGACCGGATCGTCGATGCTTTTCCTGCGAATATGAAAGACATGATTCGCACGCAGTTAGCGTCATCGGTGCAAGCTGTGATTTCACAAGTGCTGTGCAAGAAGATCGGTGGCGGGCGCATTGCTGGTTATGAGATCATGCTCAATACGACATCAATTGCCTCCCTGATTCGGGAAAACAAGACCTTCCGCATCACCTCTGATATTCAGACTGGAGCGAAGCTAGGTATGATTACGATGGATACGCATTTAATGAGTCTCGTGAATCGCGAGTTGATCACGCCTGATGAGGCCCTTGAAAAATCACAAGATCCCATCGTGATGCGTGAGAAACTCATCGCGGGCGGCGCGACGCTTAAGGAAGTGTGATCGGAAATCTGCTCTGATGTTCGCCAGTCACAGCCAAGTCATCTACGGGCTGCTTGGGCAGGGCACCGGACGTCTGAATGTCGAGGAACTGTCGTCCGCCTTCCAGGAACACGAGGCGACGGGAAAGACGTTTGCAGATGTGGTGATCGATATGGCGCTGATTGAGCGCAGCGATCTGCTGAACCAGATCGCGTTGCATCTTGGTTGGGAGTATTTGGAAGAGCCCGGTGATCGTGTGCGTCCGGAACTCGTCGCGCTGCTTTCACCCGAACAGGCGCGTAATTATGGGGTTATTCCCGTGAAGGCGGAATCGCAATCGATCTCATTGCTCGCGATCGATCCGTTTAATCAGCAAGTCGTCGATGATCTCGCTTTTGCATTGGGGAAAGAGGTGCGCTTGGTCGTGACTGATCCGGAAAAAGTCGAGGCACTGATTGTGCGCTATTACGGTGAGGATACGACGAGTCTCGAAGATCTGCTTAGCGAGATTTCTCCGGAAGGCTATGTAACCGATCCTGAGGAAATCTCCGAGACCGATATCGAGGCGATGGCGGAGCAAGCGCCCATTATTCGTTTTGTGAATCTCGTTCTAGTGCAAGCAGTCAAAGATCACGCTTCCGATATCCATTTCGAGCCCTTCGAAAAAGAGTTTAAAATACGCTACCGAATCGATGGGGCCCTCTACGAAATGACTCCGCCGCCGAAGGAATTGGCTCTGCCGATCGCGTCGCGTATCAAGGTGTTGGCCAATCTCAATATTGCCGAACGCCGGATCGCTCAGGATGGGCGCATCAAAATTACGCTCGGAGGTCGCGCCGTGGATTTACGGGTCTCCACACTGCCGACTCAGTTTGGAGAAAGTGTCGTGCTTCGCGTGCTCGATCAATCTGCCGTGCAACTCGATCTCGACCAACTTGGGCTACCCGACGATATCGCGAAGGGTATTTCAGAAATCGTGCGACGGCCCAATGGAATCTTTGTCGTGACTGGGCCGACTGGCTCCGGTAAGACGACAACGCTTTACAGCGGACTGCGGGAAATCAATACGCCGGAGGTGAAAATTCTTACCGCTGAAGATCCGGTGGAATACGAGATCGATGGAATCATGCAAGTGCCAGTGCGATCCGAGATTGGCCTGACTTTTGCCGCCGCCTTGCGCTCTTTCTTACGACAAGATCCCGATGTAATCATGGTCGGCGAGATACGTGACAGGGAAACTGCACAGGTATCGATCCAGGCATCGTTAACCGGCCATCTGGTTCTCTCGACCTTGCATACCAATGATGCTCCGGGAGCTATCACGAGACTTATTGATATGGGCGTGGAACCGTTTCTGATCTCATCAACATTAGAGGCGGTTTTAGCGCAACGTTTGGTGCGACGAATTTGTCTGCAATGTCGCACCGCGTATCAACCTAGTGATGAACTCCTCCAACGCGCGGGCATCGAGAGACGTTCCGTGGGGGAGCGCTCATTTTATCACGGGACCGGGTGTGATCACTGCCATCAAACCGGTTACCACGGTCGGCGTGGGATATTCGAATGGTTGCGGATGACTGATTCTATTCGCGAGCTCGTGTTGGAGCGTGCTCCGACGCTCGAACTCCGACAGGCGGCGATTACGCTTGGAATGCGCACGCTCCGCGAGGATGGCATGCGGGCGGTTTTAGACGGTGAAACCACGGTGGAAGAAATCTTAAAATACACCTGAGATGCCCGGATTCAACTACAGTGCCATTGATCAAAAAAGCGGACGCGAGCTCACTGGGGTAGTCGAAGGGCCAACGATGGAGGCGGTGATCACGGTTTTGAAGGGCCGCGGTCTGGCCCCGTTGGATATCACCCCGATGAAACACGAGGTGAGTGTGCCCCCAGCGAGCACGATTTTTGCGCCTGAGAAAAAACGGACTCCAAAAACGAAACGTGCGAGCAAATCCATTTCCTTTGGACGCATTCTAAGCGCGAAGGAGCTTTCGGTATTTACGCGTCAGATCGGTTCACTGATTCGAGCGGGTATGCCTTTGCTCCGTAGTCTCGAAGTGTTAGCGCGGCAGGAAAAGAATGCGTTGTTTCGCGACGTGTTGGAAACGATGGCCGAGACCATTCGTTCGGGCGGCACTTTCTCGCAAGCACTTCAGCAGCATCCTAAACTGTTTGATCGGCTCTACGTGAATATGATCAAAGCCGGTGAGGCGGGAGGAGTGCTCGATGTGGTGCTTGATCGACTGGCTCAATTTCTCGAGAAATCGGTGCGCGTGCGAGGAAAGATCAAATCAGCGATGACGTATCCGCTGATCATCATCATCGTGGCGACGGGGATCGTGGCGGCATTGATGGTTTTCGTCGTGCCGAAGTTTGAGACTATCTTTGCGACTTCACTCAAGGGGCAGTCTTTGCCGGCACTTACTCAGGCGGTGATTGGCGTGAGCGGCTTTTTGAAGAATAACATTATCGGCTCGATCGGCATCGTGGTGGCCGTTTTTTTTGGAATCAAGCTGCTGGCGAGAACCAGAATTGGGATCAACTTTTTGCATCGATGGCAACTGCGCGTGCCGGTGATGGGCGATCTGTTATTGAAAACTGCGATCGCACGATTCACGCGCACTTTCGGGACATTGCTGTCCAGTGGGGTGCCTATCCTAGAGGCGCTGCGCATCACTGGGGATACCAGTGGGAATACGCACGTGGCCGCGGCGATCGCGGTGGTGCATGATCGCGTGAAAGAGGGCGATGGGGTGGCGGGTCCATTGCGAGGCACCGGAGTGTTTCCTGATATGGTGCCGAGTATGATCGAAGTGGGTGAGGAAACCGGTGATCTGCCGGGGATGCTCACACGAGTAGCGGATGGCTACGATGAAGAGGTAGATAATTCTGTGAACGCGCTCACGGCTTTGATCGAACCGTTGATGATCGTCGTGATGGCCGTGATGGTGGGCACGATCGTGATCGCATTATTCCTGCCGATCGTGCGGATCATTCAGACTCTGGGCTAACCGTTTTACTGTTCCGATATGGGTTTTATCAGGAGTGGGGAATTGAGTCCCAGATGGCGTTCGGTGAATTCCGAAGAACCATCCGATTGGCGTAACAGGCGCTGCACCATCCCCATTTTTGCATCGAGATTATCGATCATGGAAACAAAGACTGCCTCGGGAGTTGCGGCCCAAACGGCAGCACCCCAAGCGGGTTCACCTTGATGGCTCAGCACGATATGTTCGAGGCGCTCTAGTCGATCCGCATCTAGTTTGGCTTTCAGCCCGGCCTTCCGCACGAGTTGATATCCGAGCACGACGTGCCCCTGCAGAATACCTCGACGGCTACGTTTGCTGGCCAGCGAGCCTTCGTATTCGATGACTTTTCCCGTGTCGTGCACAAGGATGCCGGCCATCGCCAGATCGGCATCGACTTGTGGATAGAGAGGCAGGAGGGCGTGGCAGGCGCGAGCCATGTGAATGGTGTGCTCTAGCAATCCATGGCGATACGCGTGGTGCATGGCGACTGCGGCAGGGGTCCACTTGAAAGAATCTCCGATATCCTCAAACACGGAACGCACCGTCATGCGCAACTCATCGTGTTTGATTGCGTCGATAAACGTGTTAAATTCGGTCCAAAGTTCGTCGGCATTTTCCGGAGCTGTTTCTACGAGATTTTCAATCGCATCGGGTTGCGCCACCATCTCTTCCTCGGTTACGACCACGACTCGGGTCGCGCGTGGTGAAAAACGATCTTGATAGAAATCGACCTTTCCTTCGAAACGAACAACCCCGCCTTCACCTGCTTCCTTGAGCGCTAGAAAAGCCGGACTGTCGCCGAAAATGGTGCAGGTGAAAGATCCGCCTCGATCCCCCAGTTCAATGCTGAGAAAGGGGTTGCCGTTGGAGGCAGTTTTGGGGTTGAGCCGTTTAACAACCAAGAGGCTGGCGAACTCGCGACTGCGATCTGCAGTGGTGAACTGCTTTAGGTCTGAGACGGGAAGGAGAGGGAGATCAGCCATGAGCTTTGACGAGTTGAGTATAAGCCTTGAAGAACGGATGCTGCACGGTTTTGAGCATGGCGTAAAACACTGTTTCAACCGGGAGCACTTCCGCCCCTTGATTACGTAGCGCGGCGAGGCAGTGCTTGGCATCTTCGGAACGACGCGCGCTGATCGCATCGCTGAGAATTGTTACCTGATAATTGGCCCGCAGCGCGGCGAGGGCGGTTTGATAGATGCATACGGGCGTCTCCAATCCGCAGATGATAATTCTCTTTGGGGAGTAAGCTGCGATCGAGTCGCTAACTGACTCATTCCCGAATGCGGAAAACGCATCCTTGGAAAAGACTTTCGCCTCTGGGGCCAGCGCGAGTAATTCAGGGGAGGTCGCGCCGAGTTTGGCTGGCACTTGTTCGGTGAACAGAATCGGTAAATGCAGCCCTTGCGCAGCCCCGATGGTGAGAGAGGCGCGACGAATCAGAGATTCGGGGTCGTTCATCATTCGGATAAAGACTGGTTGCAGATCAACGCAGAGAAGCACAGTCGGAGTATTCATGGATTGGGGAGTCCTAAAATTAAACGGGGCAGTTGATCGCGATAAAATCCCCGATATTCGCGGGAGGTTTTGTTTCATCAAGGGTGCCTAGTAATGCATTATCTTACGGAAGGTGAGCAATTTGGAT
>Ga0105054_10009937_pt1 | contig 12221 bp, 7 predicted proteins | sample BON02_FD_78091 | JGI IMG/M metagenome (GOLD analysis project Ga0105054, IMG submission 78091) | Freshwater microbial communities from Lake Bonney liftoff mats and glacier meltwater in Antarctica - BON-02 (megahit assembly) | ecosystem: Environmental > Aquatic > Freshwater > Ice > Glacier... | reverse complement strand
TAAACAGCCCTCTACAAAAGCCCCATTGTCTGTTTCTCCAACTGAAGCACCTGTTACTAGGTCTCCAACTAAACAGCCCTCTACAAAAGCCCCATTGTCTGTTTCTCCAACTGAAGCACCTGTAACTAGGTCTCCAACTAAACAGCCCTCTACAAAAGCCCCATTGTCTGTTTCTCCAACTGAAGCACCTGTAACTAGGTCTCCAACTAAACAACCCTCTACAATGGCCCCTGTATCTTTTTCCCCAACTAGTGCTCGAGCCACTGTGTCTCCTACTGGAGAACCTACTACAAAAGCACCATCATCACAACCATCTACTAAATATCCAACTGGTCGTCCAACAACAGGAAGACCTACTAAAAGACCATCTACTGGTCGTCCAACAACAGAAAGACCTACTAAAAGACCATCGACTGTAAGACCTTCAAAGCATCCAACTCCATTTCCAACACGTAGACCTTCCACTGCTCGACCAACTCCGACGGAAGGGGTACCTGGTACAATGACCGGTATTTTTAATTACTGCCAACGAAAGTCATCCGAAGGTAAATGTGTCTTTAGATCACGAAGAAGATGCTTTTGGAACACAGGTGGCACAGAAGAAAGTTCGCTTGTTAAAACATTGCCAGTCGAATCGTGCTTTCCTGTTGCATTAAGGGACCTTTAAACTCAGATTGGATGATCGTAAAACAGATTCGTCGTTTTAATAAAATAAGTTCTTCTTCTACTCATTTCATGTCGTGTTTATATGATTGAAGACTATTTTGGGTTCATATAATCAATATAAATATACTCAAGCTAAGAAGTCAGCTTGATTAAGCACTTCAATATGTTGAATCACTTTAAAAATCTAAAACTGCCTGCTTCATAAAGTTTGATTCCTGCAACGAAACGCATGCTGCCAGATGAATAAATTTTCTAAATTCTGCGTGATTTTTATATGAAAAGATCATGGATAACCAGCATTCTAGTTGGATTAAACAGGATATAATCATCTTGCCTTTTAATAATATCCTATGTGGGTATGAAGTAAACCCCGAAATTCAACTCCAAAACGAAATAAGGGTGGGGTCGTACCGTTATTGAAATGGATAATCTTGAGGCATTGAGCGAGGGTTTGAGAGTGCCAGTAAGGACGTGGAAGGACGAATGTGCTTTCTCGTTTCTCACCCCTGAAACATCACCTATGGGTCTGTTTTTGAACCTCACCACGTTTCAGGCCTTTTCAGAGGACTTTATTCGCAGTGATGTGGAAAGAACAGGGAACTCGCTCTACTTGAATATCAAGTGGAATCGAATTCAAGACACTAACAAGAAACCAAAGTTGGAAGAAAGTGCCGTTGTTAATAAATTGGCAATTGGAGTGGAAGGCGGATTCGAAGCTGCTAGTCCAGGGAAAATCATCAAGGAATATTCTGTGGTGGTGTTTCCGGATCTTGATGAGAAGATTCCTTATTCAAGTCAGCTACCAGCACAATTGGTTCAAGTGATCGATGCTGTTATTGCAATGGACGACGCATCCCATGAAATTGAAGTGGCATCGTGGTCTGCAGAGGAGGAACTCCTGTTCGAGTCAAAGTTCTATAAAGAATTACCTCAACTTGAAAACGGGATTAAAATATCCCCTGACCCCAAAACATGGAGGTGTGCTGAAAGCGGAATGACAGAGAATCTTTGGTTGAATCTTAGGTAGGTGCAAGTTGACGTATTGAATCGCGAACAATTTAATTTTTGTGTACATAGTACTGGTTATATAGGGTCAGGTCGACAGAATTGGGACGGGAGTGGTGGTACTGGAGCGGCACTTAATCATTTTGAAGCAACAGGATCTAAATATCCGTTGTGTGTCAAACTAGGAACGATTACTGCGGAAGGAAAAGGAGACGTGTATTCATACGACCCGTCGGAAGATTGCATGGTTAAGGATCCTCTATTGGGCCAGCATTTAAGCCATTTTGGGATCGACATTTTGAATCTGAAAAAAACCGAAAAGACAATGCTCGAAGTTGAAATAGAGTTGAATCAAGATGCCGCCGTATTCTCTCAGGTGTTGGAAGAGAATGAAAAACTGGTGGAATGCTATGGGAAAGGCTGTTTGGGGTTGCTCAATCTTGGCAACTCGTGTTACGTGAACAGCGTGCTTCAAGTGCTGTTATCATTGCCAGAGTTTAGAAATCGATTCTGTTTTGATTCCACAACGCAACGATCTGAAGCGTACTTGCATAGCCCTCCGGAACCTCAAACCGATTTGAATATTCAATTTATCAAACTCGCTGCGGCAATTGCTAATCCTGCTCAATCTCATGTGACTGAAGACGAAGATGAAGTCCTTTCAGTGTCTCCTAATAGGATACGTGATGTGCTTGGCAAGGGTCACTCCGATTTCAGTGGGAGGGAGCAACAAGATGCCAAGGAGTATCTAGCTCACGTTCTTGATAAAATCAGTCGAATGGACCACGGAAGACCCGGCAATGATTCTGATCCAGCCAAGTTATTCACCTTCAACATGGAGGAGAAGATAGTTTGCAAGCAGTCAGACAAGGTGCGATATTCCACTAGTGTCCATGCAATGCTGGGTGTGAAAATCCCGGATTTTGAATCCAAACCGAATGATGAGGTGCCTTGTTTTAGCTTGGAGGAATGCTTGAAACTTTCGCTGGGACAAACAGAAGTTGTCGAGGATTATCTTTCTCCGGCTACTGGTGCGCGTGGAATGGCGCTAAAGACTCAGGCGATGGAAACCTTCCCCAAGTATTTGGCATTAGAAATTAAACGTTATGTTGTGGGTGACAATTGGGTGCCAAAAAAACTAGATTGCAAGGTGGATGTTCCTCGACAACTAGACATTACACAGTATCATGGCAAGGGACCATTACCTGGTGAATCTCTCCTTCCGGAACCAAGCGACGCAGCAGAAATTGAGCCAGATGAAATGTTGCTTTCCCAATTGATGAGTATGGGCTTTCATGAGAACGGTTGCAAGCGAGCGCTGGTAGCAGTGAAAAACGTTGGTGCCGATGAAGCCATGCAATGGGTTTTGCAGCACATGGACGACCCTGATTTTAATTCTCCTTTGTCTTCTTCTTCAGCTGTGGACGAAGAAGCCGTGGCGATGTTGTCGAGCATGGGATTTGCTAGCGAGGCCTGTATCAAGGCGCTCTCAAAATGTGATGGACATTTAGAACGAGCTGCTGATTGGCTCTTTAGTCATGCTTCGGAGTTAGAAGCGACTGAAAAGCCACCTCCGTCGACTGGCCGATATACACTTAAAGGATTCATATCACATCTAGGAAAGTCCACAACAGGAGGTCACTATTTGTGCCACATCAACTCCTCTCCTGATATTAAGAGCAAATCATTGGACAGATGGGTTTTATACAATGACAGAAAAGTGGCCTTGTCAAGAAAGCCTCCACTTCAGCATGGATATTTGTATATTTTCCAAAGAGATGATTCAGTTTAATTAATTTAATTAATGCTTGGGTTTTGAGCCTTTGTTTTGCATGGATTCGTGGTATTTCTTCTGGTATGCATCCGCATCTACATCTTTTTCTCGATTGAAATCCTCCAATTGAGCAAAGTCTTTCTTTTCGGAAATGAACTTCTGAAACTTGGGAGGGTATTGACCTTTGCAAATCCAACTTCCTGGAGGATCACAAATTCTGTTGACAGGATCTGCATTCCATGCCCTGGATTCCTCATCAACATCTTTCACTTTCCATATTCTCACTTTGTTATACTTGGATGAAAATACATTTTCAAACAGCGATGGATCTACCACAGTTCCTGCCCTCTGCCCTCCGCTATGAAGCTTGTATATCAATGTTTGAGCCATGAAGTCACTAGGAGTACGTTGACTGTCCTTAAATCCCAGTTTGCTACAGAGTGGATCGTCTTCACCACATACCGTGCTGTAGACACTGTTGGCAATTCTTGCGATATGCGGCATCTTTGCAACATCATCTCCTCCTCCTCCAGTCCATACAAGGACGTAGTCTGCCAGATGGATGATCATACTATGAGCAAACTTCTCCTCGCTCACCAAACATCTTCCCAGAGTGGCAATGTGTTCATGATTCCATGTATTTCCGTCCGCAATCGAGGTACGGTTCGCAATACCCGTGATCTGGTATCCGTAATCCCACCAGGCCATGACTCTAGCATCATCGGGCGTATTGTCTCTCAACCAAAAGTATGCTTCCCGGTAATCGTCAACAAGAATCTTGGAGCCATCTTGAAGTTGAGCATGGTACATAATCGATGGATTCGACATCATCTTGGCCATGTGTTGAGCATATTGACTGAACTCAATTGATCTGACAACGATGAAGTAAAAGAATGCTATAGCAATCCATTTACGACCAGTTTTATTCTGATAGTACATGGTTGTAAATTGTTCTTGAAGTTCTTCGGCTTCAGGACCTAATGGATGTTTGCTCCTTCCTTTTTTTGGAGCTTGGTTTTGGGGCGTTTCTGGATCAGGAGGACCAAAGAATTGATCTACTATCCATTTCCCAAACATAGCGAGGGCGATACCAGATAGGCAAGACACAATGGGACCTAATAAAATGATAAGCCGAACCATTTTCGCAGAGAAAAAATAGGCAACAGTGGCATAAAGAGGGAGGAATATCATGGCATCAGTCTTGTGAAAGAATGTATTGACATATCCCACTGGGGCAAGGTACACCGTGTAAAACAGGTATTGAAAGTACGCCTTCGGGGACGCTGGTTGATGTTCAGCCACGGAATCAACGAGAGGGTTTCCTGTTCGAGTGTGTTGCACAAACAAACCACGTACTCGGGAAGAAAGAGGTCCGAAGTATCCAGTCGGCCATAACAACATCATCATAAAAATGCCAGCACCACCAGCCACCATCAATGCTTGCACTTGTAACTTCCGTAACCCACTTTCATTGAGTTTACGCTGATCCTTAATGATTTCACAAACATACAACACCTGGTAGATTCCAAAAACTCCTAGCGGTCCAATCTGCTCCAACGATTTGACAGGAGTCAGACCCACAACTGGAATTTGAATGGCACCCAAAGTGCCTATGGAAAACAATAGTGTGTATGCCCAATATGCCTTACGTGAGAACCTTTGTGAAAGAACCAAGAATATCGCGTGTACTCCAATCATATTGATCACAAACACATATCCTCCCCATGCAGCCACCATGTAAATGTAGGCAAGACCAGCCAATATACCGAATGGTTTGGCAGAATGATCGTCACGCAATGCTCGAACCCAAAAGTAAAACGTCAACGACATTGCAGTCACAGCAATGGATTCATTGTCATACCCACCTCCCACCGATCTCATTGTATGGGCAGGAATGCAAGACATGACAAGTGAAGCAAACGCACCAGCATTAGATGAACCGGAGCACTCAGCAGTGAGCAGTCCAACCAGCAAGGTAGCCAACACTCCAAACCATGCAGGAACATAACAGCATACATCATTCAGGGACATGACTATGCCTAGGTAATCGTTCAGCACGCGATGTATGATCACAGAAGTGATCTGCATCCCTGGGTAGATAGTAGTACCCACCGGGCGACCTAGAGGATACCAACTCATGTAATCGTACCACTCAAAGAAAGCTTTCAATCCGTGCTCACCAAGGTATTCTGTAGCGCGGTAATTGAACCATGGATCAAACTCATGGATGACCAATCCGTACTCGTTAATAGCGTACAATCGAATCTCATAAGCAACCTTGGTTGATACTGCCACCAGTACAAGCCTCAAAATAGTCCAAAATGTGCTGCTATCGTAAGAAGTGCCATCTGAAACCTCTGTACAATTAACAGGAGGTTCTGATGCTGCAACTGCTGTACTTGGAGCCTGCTGATGTTGCTTTGTGGCGGATGAAGGCGATTTCTTCTTAGCCATCTATATCTTTTGTATCTATTGTCAGCTTAGTAATGAGTGTGGGGACCGTACCGCTATTTTGAGAAGGAAAGATGGGGACCGCACCGTTTCTTGATCGAACGATGAAAGTCATGAAACCTCATGTACTGCGGAGGATGTTTTTATCCACTGGACGTAAGCCCCATACCTCTACTCTTCGTATAGCTACCACATTAGTGTCAGACAGCAGCGTCTCCAAAGATGTCTTCGGAAGTGCCAATGTCCCTATCTATCAAACAGCAACATTTGATTGTCGCGATCAAAACAGCTATGACTACACTCGTTCTGGTAATCCCACGCGACATGCTCTTGAGAAACTATGTGCCTCTATTGAAAAAGGTGAGCATGCATTTGCATTCACCAGTGGCATGAGCGCGCTGACTTCGGTTCTTAGGATGCTTGTACCGGGACAAACAGTATTGGCCTGTGAAGATATATATGGAGGAATGCACCGACAGTTATTGCATGCATGTCGAAGCAGTGGTATTAAAGTAGAGTTTGTGAAAACTTGGGAGAATAAGCTGGTAGAAGAGGCATTTCGAAAATTTCCTGGAATTGCCATGGTATGCTTAGAGTCTCCAACCAACCCACAAATGCGAGTTACAGATATCCGGGCGGTGACCAGAATTGCGCATGGAAATAATGCAATTGTTTCGGTAGACAATAGCATCATGTCTCCTATACTGATGTCGCCGCTGGAGTTGGGAGCAGATTTGGTGGTTCATTCGGCTACTAAATTCTTGTCAGGTCACTCTGATGTGATGGCAGGGGTCGTTATTTGCAATGATAATGAGATTGCCAAGAAAGTTTCTTTTATTCAAAATGCCGAAGGAAATGGACTTGCGCCTTTTGATTCTTGGCTAGTTCTTCGTGGCATGAAAACTTTAGCTTTGAGAGTCCAAGCTGCTCAATCGAATGCACTACAAGTATACGAGTATCTTTGTAACCATCCGTGTGTTCCATCTGTGAACTATCTCCGACCCCCTGATGCTTCATTACATATAAGCAAGAAAACTGAAAGCACGAAAAGAGGATTTAGAAATCCACATTGGAATCAAGAAGTACAACTCCATTTTTCACAGGCGCATGGCGGAGGTTCAGTTTTAAGTTTTGAAATGAGAACTCCAGAAGCTTCGCAATCAGTTGTAAAACACACTAAACTGTTCAAAAACACTGTAAGTTTTGGATCTTGCAGTTCTTTGATAGAAATTCCGTCTTTAATGAGCCATGCATCTATCCCATTGGAGCAACAAACCATGTCTCCTGCTTTGATCAGACTATCTGTTGGCATTGAAGATGTATCTGATCTCATTTTCGATCTCGGGCAAGCCATTTCGCAAGCTGATATTGATTCGTCTCCGTTGGAGAGATCAACCAGTTCCTCCTTTCCACTTGGCCAAACATTGCCCCCTCTTGACGAGCATGCCGTAGGAGTGTCCATGCCTCTGTGGAACGATGTCGTTGCCTATGAAGAAGGCGACCCTAGCACGCATGCTAAACTCGCAGGTGGCTATCCTAGATTTGTTTTTCTTCATAGCGTTCGCCAACTATTTGCCAAGGCTGAAAGTCTCTTTGCTGATAAAAACACGGAACAAGCGATGGTGTTCCCTAGTGCTAGAGTTGCTCTTAGATTCCAGCAATTTTTAAACACTCCTGGTGTAAATGTTCATGATTGTTTCGCGCATGGGGTATTTGCAGTAACATTTCCAAAAGAACTTGCTGACACAGCCAAGAAATTTTGGCAGCATACAGGTGAAATCATCTCCAGTCGACAAAGCGCAGCAGTACTCGAAGTCATTGAACGTACTTGCTATGAAAATGCCCAAGATAAGAAAGACCCTGCGGAGCCAGAGGTATTCCGTCAGCCGCACTCGTCCAGTCATTCATCAAGAACATCCTTGAAGAAACGAATTGGTACGCTAATGTGTGCTGATAGCGCAGATGTGTTTCTCTATCCTACTGGTATGGCGGCGGTGAGTGCAATGCAGCGGTTGTTGAAGTTAATTTCACAATGGGAGAGCAAGCCATTGAAAACAGTTGTTTTTGGATTTCCTTATCTTGATACTCTGAAACTTGCACAATTGCCTTTTGTAGGAAGTGGAGGTGTTCATTTTTTTGGAATCGGAGACGAGAAGGATTTTGCTGATTTGACGGAATTGCTACAACGAGAAAAAATCAGCGGCTTGTTTTGTGAATTTCCCTCGAATCCTTTACTGAAAGCCCCTGATCTCGTTAGACTTCGTAGTTTAGGAGATGAATATGGGTTCCCGGTTATTGTAGACGATTCTATAGTAGGATGCTGTAACGTGAATTTACTCACGAAAGGAGGAGCAGATGTTGTTGTTTCCTCCCTCACCAAACAGTTTTCTGGGTCCGGGAACGTTATGGGTGGTTCCCTCGTTTTGAATCCACACAGTCGTTTTCACGAGTTATTTCGAAGTAGAATGATGAGAGATCACGAAGAGACATTGCTGTGGCATGAAGACGCCGATGTTCTTCTTAAATCAAGTGCTGACTTGGAATCCCGAGTTGCACAGAGCAACAGATCCACCGCTGCGATAGTAAAGGAACTCGCGATTCATCCTCGTATTAAGAGTGTATATCATCCTTTGCTAGAAAATAAGGAGCTATACGATCGTTTTAAAAGAGATGCGCCTTATGCTGGATACGGCTCCATGTTTTCATTGGAGTTCAAAAACCCAGAACATTCTAAACGCTTCTATGACCATTTGGATCTTCCTAAGGGTCCTGGATTTGGCACTGGTTTCAGTCTGGTGTGTCCATACACGGTGATAGCTCACTACCATGAGCTTGAATGGGCGGCAGCGTATGGAGTGGATGCCAACTTAGTTAGAGTGTGGATTGGACAAGAGGACGATAGAGAGCTGCTTGCCAAGTTTCACGTGGCCATGGATACGTGCTGCGATATATAACTCTTAATAGATATTTGAAATTCATTCATTGTAATAAGAATATCCAAACTAAATAGTTATTTTTTAATTCATTCGTTTTTCGATATTCAATTTAACTCTTAATAGGAATCTAAAAAGTATTCTTTTTAGACTTTCGTAACGATTTCTTCCTCAGTTTGCGGTTCCACGATTTCAACCTCCTCAACTTTTGTCACATCCTCTTCGACTTGTGGTTCTGGAAAGTCATCACCAACTTTTTCCACGACGTCCACTTCGACTTGTTCTTCAGGAATATCTACTTCAAAATCTTTGAATTCTTTTGATTCGAATGCGTTGATATCAGTGGTTTTAGGAGCGAGAAGAATAGAGGTGATAATTGCCCCAAAAAGTCCAAGAAGAGTTGCAACTATTAATCCCCAGTACCCAGCTAACAATTGGACTTCCACACTCAAACAATGAGATTGATCCAGCGGCAGCTCCAACTTGAAAGCTTCCAACAAGAATGGTCCGATAAGTGGAAAAGATTCAACGGCTTCTATAGTTGACGTGAGATCAACTGCATTGGATCCGCAGATAGCATTCAGATACGGAACTGCATTTGCAGGAAGGTGGATATCAACCATTGCTAGCAGCTGAACCAAAGGCGCCGGGAAAACCATTGATTCTGCAGAGAGCAAGAGGACGTGATCAAGCAGTCTATTCATATCGCAGGTCCCGACACCAAATGCAATAACGAATATGTCACATGCACTCCACGCAGTTGTGAATTGACTCATTCGCAAGGCTCTTCTGCGCCACATGGAACTGAGATCAAATACAGCAGCATACCAGTTGAAGATGATAGCTACTCCCAACATAATCGGGCCACAAATACACAGGAATATATACAATACGCTCATGAAAGTCGCCCCAGCGTTGTTTGGGTAAAATGCCTGCGAAGGAAAAGTTGTCCCCACACTAATAAGAGAGTATTGAAGTGTGTGATTGTTCTCTAGTACCATTATCGGTCCCAACAGTCCCCCATATGTGAAACTGAACATGTTCGTGCTAATGGCCCATATGAACAATGAAGCGGCTGCCAGTGACAGCACTGTGGCAATGCTTAAAGCAAGATAGTTTCCTTTGTACTTTGGCTTGAATACCTTGCCTGTTCGAGCACTTCCTGCTGCACCATACGAGAACCAATAATGCATCGATACTGCATGCTGCGCTAACCCCATGGATAGCATGGTAGCAGCTATGAATAAAAACATAGCTACCTTGGTTTCCAAAGCAATCCTCAAAGTTAAATCAGGTAAACCCTCCATCATCTGGCTCAGACCAATGACTCGTGTGACTCCAAGGGATGATCCAATCAGAAAGATCAAATAGAAGTTGATTAGTTGCATTTTACCAGCCAAATCGATATTCCACAACAACCATTCCCTCCTTTTGCTGGCTAAAGGATAGTACCAAACAACTAACAAGGATATAAGCCTCACATAAGGCAAAATGCCTGATAAAACTACCAATAATAACGCCACTAAAATCCAAATCCCACCAGCACCCCACATTAGGGATACCGTTGAGCTCAAGGAAAAGCTGTAAATGGTCATTAGCTTGATACTACCTGCTTTCAACGCACCCACGATGAAGTCAAAATCGCTCCATCCAATTTCGAGATTGTCGTCGGCGGCTATGGTTGCCATGCTTCCTGCGAATAGTGCAAGGTTGGCAACGATGACCAACCCCATGAGCATACTGTGCCACTCACTTACTTCCGCATGGCATGAAACATAATGGCTTTTTTCAGAGATAGGTTCTGGTGACTCCTTGTTAACTAAGTGTTTTTCAATAACCTCTGGCGAAGACATCAATTGGTTTGTAATATGTTCAACAAGTGACCAAAACAGTGTTGCGCTGAATTTGAAAAAAGGAATCGAACAATTAGCTGTAACTATAGTACTATAAAAGGTCGTGCTAAATTCGGCCTGAAATTCCGTATTTCTTTTGGATAACTGTACGACCATGCACAAAAACTGGGCACAAACAAAAAATCATTGAAATGTGAAATGTCGCGAAAGGCGGTTCAGTTTATTCAGATTTTGTCACAAGATTCGAATTTATTCTCACAATGGGAAGTACAAGCGAGAGGCACTCCGTACATTAGCATCGAAGACTGAGTCAAAACCATAAGGAACGCTGGGAATTGTTTTAATAGCGTCAATCCACGTCTTGTATCTTGCACAGCCTTGAATCAATTCATCATTAGTGGCCATCAAATTAGGAGAGGAACTCGAAATGAGTTCTTGAACTCTAATTAACACTGTGTCGTCAAAACCAAAGAAATGGGCTCCTCGCATATACGACGTGCATTTATTCAGAGAATCAATCGAAAACTGAGACTCAGAAAACGCAATGATCTGTTTTCTATCTGGCATCTCACTCAATACTGCGTGAACATCGTCTAACGAATGTTCAATTAATTCATGGGCAGAGTCCAACATGATCAATCTGACATTATGAACATCAAGTAATTTAGATTCAATAAGTGTCTTCACCCGCAATGGGCTACCTGCAAATACATTCCATTCCCTACTCTGAAGGAAGGTTGAGTCAGTATCAACTGTTTTCCCACTCGATCGACATTTCAGACCTTTCTCTCGAAACGCATCTGCAAGAGCTACTGCTCTCTCACGCGATGGAGTTAGTACAATAGTACGTTCAGCTTCAGGATGTATTAATGTACCTGCTCCTTGAACAACCACGTCCAATCCTAACCTGACGCATCCCGCTACTGACATCTCTTCTCTATATATTTTAAAACCCAATGGAGAAAACCTAGGTCGAAATTTCAATGACGTTCAGCATGAACACAGTTGCAGCGATGACTGGCCAGGAGAGAAGTGATACGGAATGCTCTGTTTTATAAATGTGATGGACTGGCTTGGCTGGTGCCTGTCTGGTGATGGTTATACGTTATAGAGGTCTATATAAATGTCAAAATTTGAACTTCGCAAATGAGTATTGAAACGGCATTCTACGGGAAGTTTTTTATTGCTAACACAACCAGAACCAATTGTCTTGTTAGAATACTACAATTCTTAGTTGATAGAAGAAGATCTCTAACTCCTTTAAAAGCAATATTGAAATACATTATAGGAATGGTATATATTTGAAAATAACTAATAACTTTTTGACTAGTTGAATTGACGAATTGTCCCAGGAAAACAAATTTCATGGAATTCTCCAGTATTCGTTCTTGCAGATGGAAACAATTCAAGAATCATAGAAAATGCTCTGTTTTATAAATGTGATGGACTGGCTTGGCTGGTGCCTGTCTGGTGATGGTTATACGTTATAGAGGTCTATATAAATGTCAAAATTTGAACTTCGCAAATGAGTATTGAAAC
>Ga0105054_10009924_pt1 | contig 12233 bp, 9 predicted proteins | sample BON02_FD_78091 | JGI IMG/M metagenome (GOLD analysis project Ga0105054, IMG submission 78091) | Freshwater microbial communities from Lake Bonney liftoff mats and glacier meltwater in Antarctica - BON-02 (megahit assembly) | ecosystem: Environmental > Aquatic > Freshwater > Ice > Glacier... | reverse complement strand
TTTTATCTTATCCCGGCGGCCTTCGGGCTGCGGTGGGTGGCGAGGTTGTCCAGTATCACCACGTCGCCCTTGTGCAGGGTCGGGGCCAGTTGGGTTTCGACGTAGAGGTCGAAGAATTCCCGGTTCATCGCTCCGCCGATCACTCAAGGCGCATCCGCGCAGTCATGGCGCAAATGCAGTTTATGCGCTCGTCGAGCGGTTGCAGCTTGCCGCCTTTCGGGGCCTTGCGCAGTTCAAGCGTCAAGCAAACGATCCGGGGGATCGTTTGTAGCGCCGAACGCCCCAGAACTTGCCCGGCCTCCGGAACGCGCCCTCGTGCTCGACACTGACATAGCAGTCGCCATTGTCGCTCGGAGTTGCCCGCGGCTGCGCCATCGGTCCGAGCACCGCTGGCGACGTCGCTCCAATGGCAACTCGGCCCAGACCGAGGTTTCCTCGCCATGGAGAAGCTCATCCCAGACCGGGCTGTCGTGCAGCTTTGCGGTCGACGTTTCGAGGTTGTGGGGCGGGTCAGATCTCGGTGACAATGCTGGGTAAGTTCTGGGTGACATCAAACACCTCCAGCGCCTGACGCTCAAATTCAGGGCCTGCACGCCTTTCATTCATGTGGGCGAGACCAGCCTTCAGGCTCACCTTGCCCGCACTCATTGCAGCTCAGCCGCGGACTGCGCTGAGCCCTTCGCGGGTTTCGGATGTTGAGAGTTCGTTGTCCAGCAGCTGAAACGCTTGCCGGGCGGCGGCGCGATCACCAAGGTTGAGATAAGCATAGGCCCGCAGAATCGCCAAATCGCGCCGCAACGTTCCTTCCAGCTGTTCCAGCGCGTCGAAAAACACGACAGCGCGCTGATAGTCTTCCTGCTGATAGGCACGCACCCCGCGCTGGTCGAGGATGATGCTCTCGACCGTGCGACGCTGTTCAAGGGTGAACTCGGTCGTCGCGGCCAGTTGCGAGGCGGAATCAGTCATGTTCCGCTTGAGATAGGACAGTGCCATCCCGTAGCGGGCATCGCGGCTCACGGTGCCGCCAAGCCCCGACGCGGCAGCGCCAAACAAGGCCAGCGCTTCGAGCGGGCGATCAAGGTTGTAAACGCACCATGCACGCTCATAGGCCACTTCCAGTGATCGGGGCTGTACGGACCGTGCCGCACATTCGCGGAAATTCTCCGCCTGGGCGGCAGCCCGCACCTGTGACAGGCGGCCGTCCCCTCCGCGGCGCAGGCTTGACAGCGGGCTGATAGCCGGGGCGACAGGTGCCACGGCAATGGCCGGTTGCGGGGCCAGTTGCGGGGCCGGCAGCGGCGCGGCTGGCGGAGCAGCGACGGTCGCGGCTGGCGCAGGGGCTGGCGCTTCCGCTGGCGGCGCAACCGTCGCCGGGGCTGGGGCACCAGCGGGGACAGGCACCTCGATCGTAGGGCTTTCCGTTTCTGCAGCGGGCGGGTTCGGAGCGTTGATCCCGCGCCCCGCCAACAGCCGGGCTTGGGTCGCAGCAAGCAGCGGGGCCGCGGCCGGCACCCTGCCCTGCGCGGTTTGCACCAGCGCAATCAACTCTTCCGGCGTCGCCAAAGGGTCAGCCTTTTCAAGAGTGGCGACCAGATCGGCCGCAGAAGAGCAGGTGGCGATGATCTGGCGATAGGCAGCCAAGGCCGCCGCCGGACTGCCTGACGCAGTCTGCAACTCGGCCAGCCGCCACGTGTTGTTGATCCGGTTGCAGCGCAACAGGTCAGGCGTCTGCAGCGCGATGGCAATCGCCCCGGCTGCATCGCGGACGTCTATCGCCACATCAAACGCCGCCTGCGCCTCTGCAACCGTGATCAGCGCCAGCATCTCCGCAGGCGGCGTCCAGTTTGGATAGGTCGATTGTGTCTCGGCCAGCAGGCGGCGCGCGCCGGTCGTATCATTGCGGGCAATCAGCGCGTAGATCTCGTCAATCTCGGCCGAAGGCGCAATCACCAGCAGGTCGGCCAGATTGTCGGGTGGATTCCAGCCCGGATAGTCGATTCGCAGCCTGCGTATCTCGGCAGCGATCGCGTCATATTCGCTCTGCTCGATATAGAACCGCAGCGCGCGCAGTTCATCTTGCGTCGGACTGTTGCCCGCACCCGACTGCGCCATGGCGACTGGCGCGGCAACGACAAGGCAAAGGATCAGGGCGATGACGGCTTGCAGTTTCATATCGGCACACAATCAGCAGAGGTTTCAAGCTGCGCAAGCAGCGTCATCAGATGCAATGTCGCCGGGTAATAGGGCTGCCGCACGGAAAAGCGCGGGATGGCCGCGCCGATCCGGTCCGATCCGGCACAGATGGCAAGTGCCGCAATTGCCGCATAACCATCGTCCGGGCTTGATTCGAGCACAACTCCCGTCAGCCTGTCCATCACAGTCGGCGTTTCGCCACCATCCGTCAGGCCAGCGGCCAGCGCAGCGGCGGCGGTTCTGACCGTGGGGCTGTCCCTTTGCCCCGACCAGATCGCAAACAGCGGCGCGCGCAGCGCTTCATAGCCGCTGTTGTCGGACATGCCTTCAACAGGAACCAACCCGTCGGCGCGGACCTCGATCCAGTCCGGGATCAGGCCCCGCAGCGTCAGCGCCTCCAGCAGCGCCACGCCATCGGCGGCGCAGGCCGCAAACTCCGTCACGCCGGTGACACGCGAAATATCCCGCATGGCCAGCGGCATATAGTAGGATGGATTGACGATCAGCCCGTCATCACGCTGAAATCCGGCAGCAGCGGGCGCAAAGAGGAGCCTGCCGCTGCCATCGGGATGCGGGCGGATACAGGCAGCAGCCAGATCGCGGGCAATACTGCTGGCCCGCGCGATCAGGTCCGGCCGGTCCAGCGTCCCGGCCGCCCGGATCAACGCCCAGGCATAGAAAAGATCGCCGTCGCTTGCGTTGTTCCGGTCGGGCACACCCGCCGGATCAGAGGGAAGCCATCGCCAGGCAAATAGGCTGTCGCGCCGGACCGCCAGATTTGCCATGGTCCAGCGGTCGATCAGATCGAATGCCACCCCATCGCCGACAGAAGCGGCCAGCAACAAGCCATATCCCTGACTTTCCGAATGGCTGGCACCCATCTGCAAGCTGTCCACGACCCGTCCGTCAGCCTCCAGAAAGGCGGCTTTCCATGCCTCCCAAGACGGCGTCAACGGGTGGGCCGGGACCGCAGAGGCGGCATCCTGTCCCTTTGCGAAACCGGGCAATACGGCGCAGGCGCCCATCAACACTGCGGTGCGACGGTTCATCGTTTGCGGCTCCCTCGTGTCCGGACCACAAAGACCAGCCCGAGTATGACCGAGATCGACATCAGGATGGCAAGAATGATGACAAATCCGAGCGGCGACCACGAGGCATAATTGCCGACAACGGTGCGGAAATTGGCAATCGTCAGCGGCTCATTCAGTTGCGGTGGCGTCGTCGCGGCGCGCCAGCTTTGCCAGGTGCCATCCTGCTGCAACAGTGACAGCCTGCCGGTCGGACCCGCAGGATCGGTGCGCGCCATAGCCAAGGCACGGGCAACGGTGTCAGGATCCGCCGCAGGACCGAGCAAAAGCCAGAGCGCATCCGGCGATGCGGCATCGGGCATGACCAGCATGGCCGTCCCGCGTCGTCCTTCCAGCCATAGCGGCAAGGCCGGATCACCGGGCGCCGCCAGTTCGCGCAACGACTGCCAGAGGCCCGCGATTAGCGTGCTGACCCGGTCGGTGACCGACGCGGCGTCCGTTGGCACCGTGGCGGGCAGGTCCGTGAGTTCCGCCTCAACCGGTGCTGGCAATACTGGCGCTGGCAGCGGTGGCGCAAGGGCAGTCTCGGCCATCTGCCGTGTCAGGCCCAGATCACCGGGCGCCAACCGGTCCAGCTCGCTGACCCCCGCGATGGTCAGTCGCGTCTCACCCACAGCCCCCGCAAACGGGCGCAGCCGCAGCATGATCGCCTGCACGGTTGCCACGGCAACACCATCGGCGCTGGCCTCCGGTGTGGCCACCACAGCGCCGGGATCAAGCTCCGACAGACCCGCCCCCACATTGGCAAAATGCATCCGGGGCGAGGACGGGATGCGCAACGCGCTCTCACCCGACACACGCAACAGCGGCCCCTCGATCCGGGGGCACGGCAGGTCGGGCGGATCACCGGGGATGATCGTCTCAAAGGTCAGGGTATTTGGTCCCGGCGCCAACAGCTGCGCCGGAAACCCTACCGGCAGCATCGGCAATGTCTCACCGCCCTGCCCGAACAGCGGCAAAAGCCGTATCGTGGTGCCATTCACCTTGACCAGCATCAGCGCACCCTCAGGCAACCCCGGCGCATAATCATAGAGCAGGTCAAGCAGCACCCTCTGCGACGAGATCAAAAGCCAGTCACCCGGGAGCCGAAAATCAAGGTCGGTGCGCCCATAGTGCCCCTGCATGCTGATCGGCGGATACCCCATCTCGGACAGCGTGGCGCTGACACCGGGCAAAAACGCCGGCGGGCCCGCAATGGCGCCCAGTCCAGGCAATATCACATCGAGCAGCGGCGCATCGACCTCCGCGCTGATCACCAGAATCAATGCGCCGTCCTCGCCCTTGCGAATTTCGGCGAGCGGTGCCGCTGAGGCGACAATCGCAATGCGGGCGACCGCGATCTCCTCCGGCGCGGGGGCATAGGGGCTCTGCACGTCCAGTTCGGGCATGGCGCCGGGCAACAACGCGGCAAGCCGCTGCCGCAGATCGGCCAACTGCGCCGGCGCAACAGCAGAGGCCGCGACCACAGGCACCGCATGACCCGCCGCCAATTGCGCAATCATCGCAAGCCTGAAGTCCTCCGCATCGGCCCCGGCCGCACCCGAGCCCAAACCCGAGTCCCGCGCTATCTCGATCCCGCTTTGGGCCAGATCGATCTCGGTCCAGATCCCGAAACTCGCCTCGGGACCACAGAATATCCGGTGCGACAACTCAGACCGGATGACCAGACTGTTGCGCCCCTCGACCAGCCCCTCACGGGGCAGCGACACCACAGCGAAACCGTCGAACGCGCTCGGCTCGATCCGGGCAATCTCGGTACCATTCAGAATGGCCGTCAGCTGCGAATCGCCCGGCAAATTATTGATGCTGGACTGATAGGCAATTCGCAGATCGGCGACATCCGCCACAGCCGGAACATCAATCGTCAATGGAAGTTCACTGAACTCGCCGGTCAGCCGGATAACCCCGACGCCCTCACCGGACCGGGCGGGCGACAGAAACGGTGTGCCGGCCAATTCGCCTTCTGCGGCCTCGGACGCACCTCCGCGGATATAGGCAGGCAGCGTGGGCGGGACCTCGGGCTCCTCTACCGGCGTCGCGACCGGAGCATCGGGCAACGGCTCGGGTTGCACGTCACCAACCCGATCAGGCGCCAGATCAGGCGCTGGCTCTGGGGCTGGCTCCGGCACGGGCACAGGCTCGGACCCCGGCACCGGCAAAAAGTCGAACATCGGGGTCAAGTCGATGATCGGGTCATCTTCCGGCACCGCCTGCGCCTGCAGACTCCCCGCCCAAATCACAAGGCACATCGCCGCTGATGCAAGGCCCCTCACGTCGGCTCCGCCACTGTCTCACGCGACGAACTGTCCTTCAGATCGCGCTGTTCCAGATCGACCCCAAAGGCCAGCAGATGCGCAGGCTGGGTCTTTGTCGGCGCGGCAACAGCCTGCCGGGCGCGACGGCCCGGTTCACGCAGCAACGCGGCCACAAGCTGCGGAAACCCGCTGACAAAGAGCCAGAGCGCATAAAAAAGGCCTGCAATCAGCCCCTTGGGTCTGCGCGTCGATTGACGGATCGTGCGCCAGTTTTCACTGTCACCAAAGATCAGGAATGCCACCGTCTCATGCACAGCCATCGGTTGGTCCGCCGCAATCAGCACGCCCAACGCCTGACCCGCAGGCGTGGACTGGACCGACATGACCGTGGCCAGAACTGGCATCTCTACCCGGGGCAGATCCGGAAACTTGGGCCGAAAGTATATCTGCATCCCCTTCAATTCGTGGGCCGTCAGTTTTCCCATGCCGGCAGGCACCAGCAATCCCACACCACTGGTCGAGGCATCGGTAATCTGTGCCGCCACTGTCTGCTCCTCTGCGCCCGCGACCCAGACCGTCGATTCCACGTTCATCAGCACCCGCGGCGAGGCGCGGCGCTGCTGCCGTTCCGCGACCGCGCGATAGGCAATACCGACCAGAATGAAATTGAACACAGCCCAACCGCCCACAACAGCCAGCACGGTCCTGTCGCCGGGGAATGCGACCCAGCGGATTCCCAGCGCCACAACACCGGCGAGCATGCTCAGAAACAGGATCGTCAGCGGCCAATGGATCGGTGAAATGAAATCCTGATCCAGCGTTTCATCCTTGGCCGTCACATTGAACTTCGCCCCGCGCGGGCGCAGCACAGTGCGGATCACCGCCCCCGCCAGATAGGGGGCTTGCGCCACTTCGTAGATCTCGGAAATCAATGGCCATCGGAACCGGGCATAAAGCCCATTCTGCACCATGAAGGACACGGCCAGATAGCCAAGCATGTAGGCCATGACATCCTGAAAAGTTGCAACAAAAATCTCGATCCCGAAAAACAGATAGACCAGCGGGATATAGAGGTAGAACAGGCGCATCAGCGGAAAGAGCCAGAAACTTATCGAGTTGATATAACAAAGCCGCTGCGGCAACCGCAGGCCGCGCCGGAACAGCGGGTTCTTGAGCAGCAGCATCTGCATCATTCCGGCGGCCCAGCGGCCGCGTTGCTGGATGAACGAGGCAAATGTCTCCGGCTGCAGTCCCGCGATCATCGCGCGGTCGATATACATGCTTTTCCAGCCAGCCGAATGGATTTCCAAAGCGGTTTCGGCGTCCTCGGTGATGGTTTCGCCCGCAAATCCGCCGACGCTGTCCAATGCGGCACGGCGCAACACCGCCGCCGATCCGCAAAAGAACGCCCCGCCCCAGCGGTCCAGGCCCCGGTGGATCAGGCTATAGAACATTTCGTTCTCGGGCGGGCATACCTCGCTCAGTTGCAGATTGCGCTGGATCGGATCCTGGTTGATGAAAAAATGCGGGGTCTGCACCAGAAACAGCTTTGGATCGTCCACGAAATATCCGACCGTGCGGGCCAGAAAATCGCGGCTCGGCACATGGTCGGCGTCGAACACCACCACCAGATCGCCCGTCAGGCTCTCCAGCGCGGCGCTCATGTTGCCGGCTTTCGCACTTTCATTGCGGGCACGGGTCGCATATTTTACGCCCAGTTCGGCGCAAAGCGCCTGCAAATCTGCCCGGCGCGCTTTTGACTTTTCCGCCAGTTCCGGGTCGCTCGAATTGCAGCGCTGATCGGTGCCGCCGTCGTCGCACAGCACCACTGTCCGTTTCTCGGTCGGATAAATCATGTTCTTGGCCGCAGCGAGCGTCACGCTCAGCATCTCGGTCGGCTCATTGAAGGATGGCACAAGGATATCCACCGTCGGCAGGTTCTCGGGCCGGACGGTCTGCGGAAACGGACGCCGCGTCGGATCGGCCCCGATAAAGGCGTTCAAAAAGAACACCATGATCGAATAACTCTCCACAATCAGCAGCAGCAGCGCCACCGCGAACGAAAGCGTGAAGCCCGGATCAGGCAGCGTCTCCAGAATACGCCAAAGATAGTAGCGCAGCACGATCAGGCTGGCGGTCGCGAGCAGGAAAAACCGCGCAACCAGCAGCCGCGCAAAGGGTTTGAGGATCGCCACCGCCGTCACCGCGATGATGCTCAGAAAGGCCTGCCCGCCGGTCGATGTCGGAATGCTGACCAGCACCGCGATTGGGATCGCGATGATGATCCACAGCAGCAGTTCCGGCGAAAAACGGCGGCGTCGGGGTTGCGCTCGGGTCATCGGTATCGACACGGCATCACGGCAGTTCCGGCGCGGCCAGCGGCGACAGCATCCGCGTGCCCCCCGCCGCAGTCTGCACGCCCGCCACAGCACCAACACCGATCTGACGGTCGGTGATCGGCGCCACCGCCACTTCAATCGACCCCTGCACACAATTGCGCAACATCACTTCCAGCACGTTGGTCCCGCGCGGCAAAAGCCGGCGTGCCCCGTCGATCCGGCGAAACGCCAGCACGCAATTGGTCTGCCCGCCCGTGCGATATTCAAGATAGAAATAGGTCCCGAGCGTATCCGCACCCCGCCGCAGGTCCTGATCGCTGACCGCCGAAAACGGCACCGGCACACCTTCGGTCCGCGACAGGAAATCATTCAGATTGAATCGGCCCCCCGCACGCCCATCCGGCACCCGCGCACGCAACCACAGGAAATTGTCGCCATCAATCGTCGTGTCATTGACCAGCCCGATGATCTGTTCCTGCTCTACCCCCAGTGACCGCTGAATGGCAATCAGCGCACCGCGTGGCGCAGCCCAGCTTTGATCGAGCCTTGTCGTCACAAACTGTCGCGAGCTTTGCAGGACATCGATGCCAAGACCCCCAAGAACCGGCGCCGTCGCGCAGGCGGCAAACCCGAGAAAAGCGACCAGAGCCATCCTCCCGGGTTGCATCCAACCCGCGAGCCGATCCTTTGCCCTGACTGATGCCCGACTGTTCGACGGGTCTGACATGGTTCTCATCTGACAACAGTTCTCTCTGCGGAAATACAACCATAAGGGCAATCGACAGTGAGAGTAAGACTATACTGTCGATGACCGCCGCCGTGGCGAACCACGGTTACGACTGTGTCATATCGGGCACAGCAGGTCCGATCGTGCGACCGCGCCCCGCAGCTTTGGCCTGATACATACGCCGGTCCGCTATCTCAATCAACCCCTCCAGCGTGTCCCCATCCTGCGGCCAGGCCGCAACCCCCGCCGAGAACCGAAGTTCGATGCCCGAGGTTCCAAGCTCCTGACCTGTCGCAAGAATCCGTCCGCGCAGTACCTCCAGACGCTCCAGCACTGTTGTCAAATCAAGCGACGGCGACAGGACCAGAAACTCCTCTCCCCCAAGCCTGAAGGTCTGATCCTCCCGCCGAAACCCGTGCCGCAACGCATCTGCCATCGCGACCAGCCCCAGATCACCGACAAGATGACCAAACCGGTCATTGATCGACTTGAAATGATCCAGATCGATCACCGTCAGCAGGATCGGAATCTGCGACCGCGCCATTTCTGCGACCATGTCGTCAAAGACATCCGGCAAGGATCGCCGGTTGAGCAACCCCGTCAGAGGATCGGTCAGCGCCTGGTCCTGAATCCGGCGATTCTGGACCTGGATTTCGCGCAACTGCTCATCCGTTGCCTTGAGCGCCGACAGCAGCGTCCGCTGTTCGGACTTGCGCGTCGTCACATCGAAAAACAACAGCACCCAACCCATGATGCGGTCGGACCTTCCGATCGGACGGATGATCTCTGTCCCCTGCACCGCATAGTCGCTGGCATCGATGGTCACATCGGTCACCGATTGCTTGTCGGCGCTGTGGGTCAGATCGAACAGGATGTTCGACAGACCCGGCAGAGTCTGGGCAAGCGCATCGCTGTGTGCCGGCAACGAAAAGAGCCCGATCGCGCCCTTGTTCGCACTGATGATCCGACCGTCGCGCGCGATAACCAGCACGGCATTGGGCAGGCTCTCGAATATCAGCTCCTTGGCAATCGCGGAAATCTGAAACATCTGGTTGGATGAAATCAGAACCGAATAGACCAGTAGAATGAAGGAAAACAGAAATGGCGTCGGATCAAACCCGGCGATGTTCCAGCCGAACAGGACATAGGCCACATTCGCGCTGACCGGGACCAGAGTCAGCAGGATCATCAGGATGAAGTGCAACCGGTAAAGGCCGCTCGACCGCAGGACGCTCAGCATCAGCAGGGCAAAACTGCCAAGGATGAAAACATATAAAAAAAGCGCCGACAGATAGAACAGGATGCGGTGATCATAATCGATCGCGGCACCCACGGCATCGCTATAGGGCTGGCTCGCCGGGCCATAGAACTGCCAATGCCATGGGTTGGTGAACACCAGCGCACAAACGGTCACCGGCACCACGATCAACAGCACGCGCTGCCAGCGTTCCATGGCCCCGCTTTCGCCACGCGCATAGCGGTAGACAAACAGGAACCAGGCCACGGGAAGCAACGCAATCCCCGGAAAGGCCAGCGTCCCCCAGATGACCTTGCAGGCCGGGGCCACAGTCCAAAGCTCCATGATCACCGCAAACAGCCACCAGATGACCGCACCATTGGCGATCACAAAGAACCGCTTGCCAAAGAACGGCGGCCGGTAGCTGATCCAGAAGTAGAACCCGATAAACGCCGGAAACAGCGCAAGCGCAAAAAAGGGCTCCAGCCCGGTGGGTTGCAGGACAAGACACTGTGCGGGACCGGTCAGCGGCGCGATCACGACAGCACCCCTATGCCAGCCAGCAGGGCATTAAAGACCCGGTCTATCGACCCGCCTCCTGCGGCATCAGCACAAGATACACGCCAAAATGACCGGCATTCGACCAACAGGTGCTGCCAACACACAGGTCCCCGCGCCCTGCATCAATCGGCGCAACGATACAAACGCGCCACGCCTCACGCAGGGACATGGCTGCCAGAACCGGTCGTTGCATCACGTTCGCACTCAATTTCCTGATCCGTTTCACTGCATTTTGGTCTGACTTCACACCGTCAAACCCACGCCGGACAACTACTGGCTGTAGCACCCTTCGCCTCGGGCGCAAAGTCCGTTTCCGGCGACCAACAACCGCGTGCCGGCACAGCCACAGCCCGCCCCAACGCGGCACCGATCCACCGACATGCTGCTACCCGTTGACTTGGTCTCCGAACAGACGAAACTGAAAGTCGCATTTGTCAATCACACAAAGGGCTACGCAAGAACCATGGCAAGACTCCGCGCCGCCCACAGCAGCACCGCTTCGGATCGCCGATGATATCGCAACCAGCTCACCGAAAACTGCTGTTCCACATCGGGCATCACAAAACCGGTTCGACCTCGATCCAGAATGCCTTTGCAGCCGGAAAAGTGAGACTCGTGGGAGGACGCATCCTCTATCCAGGCAAGCTGTCGCATAACTACCTGCGCCGGGGTTTCGAGACCTATCTTCGCGAAGGTCGGGTCTTGCCGGATGCCGAAGGATTCCCGGGACTGGCAACAATTTCCGAACGACTGAGACCGGGTAATTTCAATTTTGCTGTGTTCTCAGGCGAAGCATTTGAAGATGTCGCACCCGCTGGCTTCCTCAAAGTCCTGCGCGAGTTCATATTGCCCCACGTCACCGACCATGCAGTCATATGCTACGTCCGCCCGCATGCAGCGCGGATATTATCAGGGTTTGGGGAAGGTATAAAAGTCGGGCAAGTAAGTGCTCCGCTTGATATTTTTGTAGCAAATGCCATAAAAAACGGGCGCTTGCTTTATACTCAACAATTGGGCGCATGGGAGACTGCCTTTGGCGGGCATCTGATGATACGCCCCATGATCCGGACAGAACTTGCCGGTGGGTCGGTGCTGCAGGACTTCGTAAAGACCGGCTTCGGACCCGACGCGCCGGTCAGGATCGAGACTGAGACATGGGCCAACGAATCCCTTTGTCTGGAGGATTTGATCCTGTTGAAACTGGTGCAGGATCACCTCGTTTCCCGCAGCCGCAATCTGCGGCTCAACATGGGTTGGGAACTATCAGCGGCCATCAGCGCCGCGACACGTGCTGGCAAATCCGGCACCAAGCTGATGCTTCACCGAGACCTGGCCGAGCGTATTCGCACCACCTATTGTGAAGATGCAGAAGCATTGGACGCCAGGTACTTTGGCGGACGCGCCCTGTTTCGCAGCGAATTGGACCGCGCTGTGGACGAGGCGCTGCCAAAGCCGCAATCCTTCGAACCGACAGACCACTTCAACGCCGAGACCCTGTCGACAATTTCACTGATGGCCTCGCAGATCAATGTGATGCTCGACCACCAGTCTGGTCCCTGGTCAGATTTCCTGAAAAAGCGCCGGATAGCTGCACTTCATGCCCATGAGCAGATTCCGCCCCCAAACATAAATTGACAGTCGGACTCAAAGCCCGTTGCGCAAGTAAAAGTCCCTCGAGTTTTCCCTAAGGCGCTGCTCATAAGCAGTAATACTGAAATTCATCTCCACATCTGGAAAAATCGCCCGAGTGAGATCCGTAGGATCAAATGCCGCATGCCTCAGTAATCCGACTTCGCTCAGGCGTTCCAGGCCCTTGGTCGTCAGACGCTGAAC
>Ga0105054_10009921_pt1 | contig 12235 bp, 14 predicted proteins | sample BON02_FD_78091 | JGI IMG/M metagenome (GOLD analysis project Ga0105054, IMG submission 78091) | Freshwater microbial communities from Lake Bonney liftoff mats and glacier meltwater in Antarctica - BON-02 (megahit assembly) | ecosystem: Environmental > Aquatic > Freshwater > Ice > Glacier... | reverse complement strand
GCATTTCCTTCCAGGTCACGTCCAAGATCGACAGCCGGACCATTCTGGGCGAGCAGGGCGCCGAGCAACTGCTCGGCCAGGGCGACATGCTTTACATGGCCGGCGGCGGCCGCATCAGCCGCGTGCACGGGCCTTTCGTGTCGGACGACGAAGTCGAAAAGGTCGTGCGCCATCTGAAGTCGCAAGGGCAGCCGGAATATCTTGAGGAAGTCACCGCCGACGAGCCCGAACTGACCGAAGACGGCGGCGCGGTGTTCGATGCCACCGGCATGGGCATGGCCGAAGGCGGCGATCTCTACAGCCAGGCACTCGCCATCGTGAAACGCGACCGCAAGGCCTCGACCTCCTACATCCAGCGCCGCCTCCAGATCGGCTACAACCGCGCCGCTACGCTGATGGAGCGGCTGGAGCAGGAAGGCGTTATCGGCCAGCCCAATCACGCCGGAAAACGCGAGATCCTGATTCCGGAAAATCCGGACGACGACCGATATTAATATCCGGCAACATCGCGCGAATGGCCGAATCAGCGCATGATCCCGAAATTCCACGCGCGGGAACCGGTTTTCGAGTTGGATCGTTGACAAACGACCAGGGCAGGCGGGGCCGCGAAATAGCCATAGCCGGCCTGTATAAACCGATGAAGACACCACGGATGAGGGAAGGCGCGACCGCGATGGCGCGACAGCAGAACATGCGAACCGGACTGAACGCGGCGATAGCCGTGTTATCCGTCTGCCTGATGGCGGCGCCGGCTCTGGCCCAGAGCGTGCCGCTGCCGATGCCGCGCCCGGCCGCGAGCTCCAAGGCCCGGGCCGTCGCGCCGACCGTCACCGGTTCGGTTATGGCGCGCAACGAGACCCAGGTTGCGCAAAGTGCCCGCAGCGGCGGCGTCGTGCAGCAGGCGCCGGCGCCGATCACCAATCCCTTTGCCGCGCTGCTCGGCCGCGCCGGCACCACGGCCACGCTCACGCCCGAACAGCGCACCATCATCGAGCGGGTGAACAGCTACCTGTCCAATATGCAGACCTTGCAGGGCAAGTTTGTCCAGGTCGGCCCTGACGGCAGCCGCTCACAGGGCATGTTCTTTATTTCCAAGCCCGGCCGCGTTCGCTTCGAATATGACGAACCGAGCACGATTGAATTGATCGCCGACGGGCAGTCGGTGGTGGTACGCGACCGCAAGCTGGCGACGCAGGATGTCTACCCGCTGTCGCAGACGCCGCTGCGTTTTCTGTTGTCCGACAATGTCGATCTGGCCAGAGACGCAGGCCTGGTCGCGGTATACGCCGACGACGTTTTCATCACCGCCGTGGTGGAGGAAAAAAATGGTCTGGTTGGCACCAGCCGGCTGATGATCATGTTCTCGGCCAAGGACATGCAGCTCAAGCAATGGACCGTGACCGATCCGCAAGGCTTCGACACCACCGTCGCGGTCTATAATCTCGACGCCAGCAAAGCGGCTGATCCGGCGAAGTTTCGGATCGATTACACGAAGTACAAGAATTAGCTGCGCGTCAGCGGGCTCCACCATTCCCTGAACAATCGTGGGAATACTGGACGGCGCGCTTTCGCGCGGGCCGGCAGTTGACTATGTTCGCCCCATGCCCCTGAAAGTCGCCACCTGGAATATCAACTCCGTCCGCCTGCGCATCGATCTGGTCGCCAAGTTTCTCAAAAGCGCGCGTCCCGACGTGCTCTGCCTGCAGGAAACCAAATGCCCGGATGACGCCTTCCCGCTCAAGCGTTTCCAGCGGCTCGGCTATGAGCACGCCGCTTTGAGCGGACAAAAGGGCTATCACGGCGTCGCCATTCTCTCGCGCTTGCCGTTCGAGAGCTTCAATATCGAGCGTTTCTGCGGCAAGACCGATTGCCGCCATATCTCGGCGGTGTTGGGCGAGCGCGCAGGTTTGCGCGATCCGCTGACCTTGCATAATTTCTATGTACCGGCCGGCGGCGACGAGCCCGACCCCGACGTCAACGAGAAATTCCGCCACAAGCTCGACTTCCTGGACGAGATGCAAGCGCACGCCGCGTTGCGCCCGGCAAAAAAGCAGCGCGCCATTCTGGTCGGCGACCTCAATGTCGCGCCGCTTGAGCACGACGTCTGGAGCCACAAGCAGATGCTGAAAGTGGTGTCGCATACGCCGATCGAATGCGACAAGCTTAACGCCGCCCGCAACGCCGGCAACTGGATCGACGCCATGCGCGTGCACACGCCGGAGCCGGAAAAGCTCTATACGTGGTGGAGCTATCGCGCCATGGACAACTGGAAAACCGCCGACCGCGGCCGCAGGCTCGATCACGTCTGGACCTCGGACGCGCTCGCCGACCGCGTTTCGAAAATCAAGATATCGAAAGATTATCGCGGCGCCGAGCGGCCGTCCGACCACGTGCCGGTGACAGCAACGATCGAAACCTGATTATTGCCGGACGCCATCGTCCAAACGAAATGCGCCGCGCAAAAGCCGCGCGGCGCATTTTTTATTGATCCGGTTGTCGCCGCGTCCGCTACTGCCGAACCGCCGGCGTTTCGACCGACAGGCCGCTGCCGCGCCACGTCACATAGACTTCCAGCGCCATCAATTCGTCCGAGAATGCCTTGGGAGTCTCAGCCCGCGTATCGCGAATGCAGCCGCGGAAACGGTTATGCAGCGATACCATATGGGACTGCTTGAGCCGGTAGGTCGGAAAGCCGTTGGCGTTGCCCTGGCTCAGATGATCGGCGCGGATATGCTTGCCGTTATTGAGTTCGTGGCACGACGCGCACGCCAGATTGAGTTGGCCGAAGCGCGTATAATATTCGTCCTTGCCCTTGCTCCACCAGGCCTTCAGGTCGCCCTTCGACAGGTCGACGTGAACCGGCATGCCGAACGACTGATGCTTGATAAAAGTCGTGAGAGCCCGCTGTTTGGGATCGTCGAACTTGTAGGCCTTGGCGCCCATGTTCTCGACCCGGCATTTGTCGATCTGAAGTTCGACATTGATCGGCCGTTTAGCGGCGGCATCCCATTTAGGATAAGACGCGCCGACGCCCTTCATCGATTTCGCCGCCTCGTTGTGGCAGGACGCACAGGATTTGCCGGCTGACCCTTCGACCGTGTTCCAGATTTTTGCGCCGCGCGCCACGTAGAGCGAGCCCGGATTCTCGAACGAATCCGCTTCCAGTTCCCTGGTGTCCTTCTCGCGATAGAGCCAGCCGGAGCGCACCACATCGAGCGGATGGCCTTCCGGCGGCTTGGTCTCCGTGATCATTTTTTTGCCGTCGATGACCAGCGTATCCTTGACCGGGTCGGCGCTGGCGCGCTGCAAGACAACACCGAATACGACAGCGACCGCGCAAAGTGCTGCGATCATGGTTCTGTTGTTCAACATGGTTCCTCCCATCGACACTGAAACCGGCTTTGACGCCGGCTCGTTGCCGCATTGAATCGTCAGCTCACGGTTATTTTCTGTTCCGCCGTTGTGACGGTGCCGTCATCGTCGGTCCACGTGAACTTGAAAGTGCCGCTTTCCTCCACCTTGGCGAAGAACTGCAAATAAGGATTGGCCGCGACCGCCGGCTCGAGACTGGTCGAGAACACCGGTTTGCCGTTAAACTCGGCGGTGAACTTGTTGATGATCTTGCGCGGGATCGGTTTGCCGTCTTTGTCCTTGCGCTGACCCGACTCCATGATGTGCGGCATCAGCGTTTTGATCTCGACGACTTCGCCCTTCTTGGCGGTTTTAGGAACCCTGATCTTCGGCGTTTCGGCCATGTTCGACTCCTGAATTCTTGTTGTTCCGCGCCGCGCAATCAGCCGCCGCAACCGCCGATGGTGACTTTCACGAGCTTGCTGGCCGTATAGATCTTGCCGGAGCTGGTCTTGGCGACCGCGACAATGTTCTGCGTGGTGGCAAGCCTGATGCGGGTCGAGGCTTCCGCCTTGCCCGACATGGCGGTGAAATGGAAGGTGGCGACGCCCGGGTTCGGATTGCCTTCGGCGACAACCAGAATCTCGGTGACGTGGTCGGCCTCTGTCATCGGCGCGTCGACCGACACCGACAACGGAACGGTATTGCCGTTTTCTGCAATCTCCGGAAGTTCGATGACAATCTTGCCCTGCTCCGCGGTCTTGCCGCCGGTGAACTTGGCGATGTCATCGGCCGCGGCCTTGGGAGACGCATGAGCGCCTTCGCCCCAGCCGACGATGGTCAGCGCCGCGCCTGCTGCGCTGAGCGCCAGCGCCTGGCGTCGTGTCAATGTCATCGATGCTCTCCGGTTGAACTTTGCGTTCACTTCAAGGTGCTCAGATAAGCGACGATGCTCTCGACCTGTTCGGCGCTCAGGATCGTCTTGCCGATCAAATCCTTGCGGATATTTTTACCGACATCGAGCGAATAAAAACCCGGCATTACCGTATCCGGGCCGAACACCGCTTTGGCGTTGACCACGATGGCGCGCAGTTGTTCGAGGTTCCAGCGCGAAGCTGCGCCATCCAGCGGCGGCCCGACCTCGCCGTGAAAAAGCTGTTTGCTCATTTCCTTGTTGGCGTGACAGGCGAGACAGTTGCCGAGCTTCTTGTTGGCAAAGTATTTACGGCCCGCAACCGGATCCCCCGGCGTCCCGGTCAAGGACTTCATAACGGCGGCATCTTTGATCTGTACGCTTGCTGGCGCGACGGGCTCGGCAGATCCGGTGGATACCCCAACACAAATCATCGCCGCCGCAATAATAAATTTTACGCCATCCATCAGATCCGTTTCCTCCACCTAGCTGCCGACTAATGTCGACTTTTCTTTCACGCTAGAGACCGGAGCAACGGGGATCAATAATTATATTTCACTTTGTTTATGTGATGTTCTCAAAAATGCGGAAATATCTCGCTTAAATACCGTTCTCTGTGACGAAAATTGCTCAGCGTGAAGTTTTTCCGCTTTCGTCCATCGCCTTCTTCACACTACCGAGTTCGCGTTGCCAGCCTTCCAGCCGCTTCGCAAGATTGTCGCGCAGCATCACCGCCGCCGCTGGATAGCCTTCCAGCATCTTGCGGAACAGGCTGCGCGAAATGCGGATCACCGTTGTCGGTTCTTTTGCGATCGCGGTTGCATGGCACACGGTATCGGTGAGCAGCGCCAGCTCGCCAATCAGCACGCCCGGGCCCGCCAGAATTCCCTCGCCATCGCCATGCGTGCCCGGCTCCAACCGCAATAAGCCTTCCTGCACCAGATAGCCGCCGTCGGCGAGTTCGCCGGCGTAGAACAGCACCGCGCCGTTTTGCAGTTGCCGGGTTTCCGCGCCGATAGCCAGAATGCGCAGAGCTTCTCTGTCGAGCGCCGCGAAGATCGGCACCTGTTCAAAAAAGGCAATGTCGTCGTCTAGGCTCATGCGGCGCTCACGGCACCAGCTTATAGCCGCCGGCTTCCGTCACCAGGATCGCCGGCTGCGCAGCGTCTTTTTCCACCTTCTGCCGCAACCGGTAAATATGTGTCTCCAGCGTATGCGTGGTAACGCCCGAATTATAACCCCACACTTCCTGCAACAACGTTTCGCGCGACACCGGTTTCTGTCCGGCGCGATACAGATAACGCAGGATCGCGGTTTCCTTCTCGGTCAACCGTACTTTGCTGCCCTTGGGATTGAGCAGCAGCTTCGAACTCGGCCGGAATGTATATGGCCCGATGACGAACACCGCGTCTTCGCTCGCCTCATGCTGACGAAGCTGCGCGCGGATGCGCGCCAGCAGCACGGCGAAGCGAAACGGTTTGACGACATAATCGTTGGCACCGGATTCCAAACCGAGAATGGTGTCCGAGTCGGTATCGTGGCCGGTCAACATGATGATCGGCGCCTTGAACCCATTCTTGCGCAGAATGCGGACCGCTTCCCGGCCATCGACATCCGGCAAGCCGACGTCCATCAGCACCAGATCAATCTGGCCGCCCTTGGCGGCTTGCACGCCCTTGGTGCCGGTGTCGGCCGCGACGGTCTCGAATTCCTCATGCAAAGCCAGTTGCTCAACCAGCGCTTCGCGCAGTTCGTTATCGTCGTCGACGATCAGGATGGTCCGCTTGTTGGGCATTGCGCAATAAGTCCTGTTACAGGCGCCGCGAGTTGGACACTGGCGCCCAGCGGTCTGCCGGCGATCGGCCGACTATCGGATTTGCATCTTAACGGCGTGGGCTCCGATCCGAAAACCGCCCCACACACCAAATACGCCGGAGAGCTGCTTTTGGACCTCTGGCGCTCGCGAAATAGAGCATTCGGGGCTAAAAGAGCAAGCAAGAACTGATATTTAGGGCTATTGAGCAGCGGCCGGCGTCAGCCGGTAACAGTGGCAGCACATGCGGAAAAAATCACTGTCCCGAATCACCGTACGGCGCAAGCCGGGGAATCCCAGCCAGGGCTGGCTGATGGCCGGTTCCATGGTTGTCCCGGTTGCGCTCGGGCGCGGCGGCATCCAAGCCAACAAACGCGAAGGCGACGGCGCGACGCCGCGCGGCTCCTTCAAACTGCGGCGGCTATGGTGGCGCAGCGACCGCCACGTGCGCCCGCCAACTTTGCTGCCCGCACACCGGATCGAACCGGATGATGGCTGGTGCGAGGATCCCGCCGACCGCCACTACAACCAGCGAGTCAAAGTGCCGGCAGGTTCGAATGCCGACCGTCTGACGCGCACCGATCATCTTTACGATTTCATCGTCGAGCTCGACCACAACACCATACCGCGCATCGCCGGCCGCGGCAGCGCCGTCTTTATCCATGCGGCCCGTCCGCATTTCGCTCCGACCGCCGGATGCGTCGCGCTCGATATCGGCGCTTTGCGCCGTTTGCTGGCGCGCCTCGGCCCGCGCACGAAAATCATGGTTGAGTAAGCGTTAAAAATGCTCTCCGCGCGGCTACCGTTTTTTAAGTATTGTCACGCCCGGTTCGAAAAACATCCGGCTTATTAATATTCCCAAGATCGGCAAGTGGTATTGCTGATCACGGCGCGTAAAAGACAAGGCAAGAGCGCGCCGGAGGCATTTATGGATTCGCTGCGAACTCAAGACACTTTCGCGCCCGCCGCAAATGGCGCGATCGGCCACGTGATTGCCGTTAACGGTTCGCAGGCCAGCATCGTCCTTATCGCGCCGATAAACGGCGGCGAGAACCCCACCGTCGGCAAATTCATGGGGCTGACGACATCCAAGTCGGTCATTCTCGGTCTGATCGTCGACGTTGGCGAACAGTCCGTTGCCGCCGGCAACGGCGGCCCATCCTACCGCAAGGTGGCGCGGCTCGACCTGATCGGCGAAATTCTCAATCCCGCGGGCACGGCTCGCTTTCAGCGCGGCGTCACCGAGTACCCCAATATCGGCGACAGCGCCGCCATGCTGGGCGAGCGTGAATTGCGCATGGTCTATGGTGCGGCCGACGCCGACCATGCCCATGTCGGCGACCTGCAGCAGAATCCGAATATCGGCGTGCATATCGACATCGACCATCTGGTCAGTCGGCATTTCGCGATTCTCGGCGCGACCGGCGTCGGTAAATCGAGCGGCGTCGCCATCATCCTGCAAAAAATTCTCGAGACGCGGCCGAATTTGCGCATCTTCCTGGTCGATCCGCACAATGAATACGGCCGCTGCTTCGGCGACAAGGCGAACGTGCTCAACCCGCGCAACTTGCGTCTGCCGTTCTGGCTGTTCAATTTCGAGGAAACCATCGACGCGTTCTTCGGTGGCCGTCCCGGCGTCGAGGAAGAAGTCGAAATCCTGTCGGAAGTCATCCCGCTCGCGAAGGGCGCCTATCTGCAATACCGCAATGGCGCCGCCAATGCCGGCGGTCTGCTCGCCAAAAAGCGCGACCCGAAAGATTCAGGCTTCACCGCCGACACGCCGGTGCCCTATCGCATCGAGGATCTGATCAACCTGCTCGACGAGCGCATGGGCAAGCTGGAAAACCGTTCGCGTGCGATCGTCTACCATAAGCTGATTGGGCGTATTCAAACCTTCCGCAATCACCCGCGCTACGCCTTCATGTTCGAGAACGCCAATATCGGCGGCGACACGATGGCGGAAATCCTGAGTGCGCTGTTCCGCCTGCCGTCCAACGGCAAGCCGATGACCATCATGCAGCTCGCCGGCTTCCCGGCCGAAGTGGTGGATTCGGTGGTGTCGGTGCTCTGCCGCATGGCCTTCGACTTCGGCCTGTGGAGCGACGGCGTCGCGCCCTTGTTGTTCGTCTGCGAAGAAGCCCATCGCTACGCGCCCGCCGACAAGAAGGTCGGCTTCGGTCCGACCAAGCGCGCGCTGTCGCGCATCGCCAAGGAAGGCCGTAAATACGGCGTGTTCCTCGGCCTGGTTACGCAGCGCCCGGCCGAAATCGACCCCACGATCATCTCGCAATGTTCGACCTTGTTCTGCATGCGGCTGTCGAACGAAGGCGACCAGCGCTTGATCCGTTCGGCGGTGTCGGATGCCGCCGCCAATTTGTTGTCGTTCATTCCCTCGCTCGGCACCCGCGAAGTATTCGCCTTCGGCTCCGGCGTGGCGCTGCCGACGCGTATGCGCTTCCAGGAACTCGCCGCCGACAAGCGACCGAACAGCGAAGCCTCCGGCAATACCCGTTCGGATGCAGGCGCCACCATAAACCGCGATCTTCTGTCGACAGTGATCGATCGCTGGCGCTCGGCCAGCATGAGCCACCGGATGAGCGACGACTTGTACGACGACGCGCCGTCGCCGTTCGATTCACCGGCGCTGCAACCGGCGCAAGCGCCGGCGCAGTATCCGCCGCAATATGCACCGCCGGCGCAGACCCAGGCGCCGCAATTTGCACCCGCCGCCGCCCCTCCGGCGCGCGAAGCCTTTCGCTCCAGTCTGTTGAAAAAACCGCTCGACGGCGGACCCGGCGCGCCGCCAAAACCGATCCTGCCGTCGCGGTTTCGCTAGAGCAAATCCAGGAAGCTACTTCCGCCCCACCAGATCGATCAACGCCGACATCCCGCCATGACCGGCGCCTTCATGAATTTCGCTGTCGTGCTCGCGAATATCGAGCGAAGCGAAATCGGCGAAAGCGTGCTCAAGCATTTCGCGGGTATAGAGCCGCGTCACGTCGGACGGCCCGCCGGTCTTGTATTCAAGTTGTTTGCGCGTATAGCCCTGCAACAACAGCAGCCCGCCCGGCTTTAGCGCTTTTATGATGCCGGCGAATATCTTGTCGCGCTCCGCCGGCGTGGCGAACTGAAAAAAGATCGCCGCCACCACGTCGAAGGCGGCCTCCGGCCAATCCCAGTTGATAATATCCACCTGCTCGACGCGCAGCGTAACGCCGCGTTCTTTGGCGAGCTTTCGCGCCTTGTCTTGCGCCAGCGGCGAGAAGTCCACCGATAGAACGTCGAGGCCTTGCTCGGCCAGATAAACGCCGTTGCGGCCTTCGCCGTCGGCGATTGCCAGCGCGCTCTCGCCCTTGCGCAGGAGCGGCACGCAGCTTTTGAGAAATGCGTTCGGCGCGGTGCCGAACAGATAGCCGGGCCCTGAAAAGCGCTTCTGCCAGTGTTCGAAATCGGCGCTGTCAGCCATGCGATGCCCTTCCGCCGAAAATCGCCGAGCCGACCCGCACATGCGTCGCGCCGAGCGCAATGGCGTCGGCGAAGTCAGCGCTCATGCCCATCGATAACAGCGTCAAGCCGTTGCGCCTGGCGATCTTGGCCGTCAGCGCGAAATGCGGACCTGGCGCTTCTTCAACAGGTGGAATGCACATTAGCCCGGAAATGGTCAGTCCGTACTTTTCTTTGCACGCGGCCAGAAAGGCATCGGCGTCCTGCGGCAACACGCCGGCCTTCTGCGGCTCGGCGCCGGTATTGACCTGCACGAACAGAAGCGGCGCGCGCTTCTGCGCAGCGATCTCTTTGGCCAAGGCCTCGCACAGGCTGGCGCGGTCCACAGAATGAACGGCGTCGAACAGCGCCACCGCTTCCTTGGCCTTGTTGGATTGCAGCGGCCCGATCAGATGCAATTCGATGCCGGCGTGCTTGGCCATCAATTCAGGCCATTTGCCCTTGGCCTCCTGCACGCGGTTCTCGCCGAACACGCGCTGCCCCGCGCCGATCACCGGCTCGATCGCAACCGCGTCGAACGTCTTCGACACCGCCACCAGTGTGACATCGGCCACGTCACGGCCGGCATCCTTGCAGGCGCGGGCGATTTCGGTGCGAACGGCGGCGAGGCCGGAGGCGGAAGTTGTGTCCATGGCGACGAAATAACAGGTTGTCACCGCCTGCGAAAGCGGGCGTTCCGGCCGCAGACGGCCCTAGATGAAAGGCCTCGACCGTTTCGCCGTCACGTCGCCGCCGGCCAGGCGCGCCAGTTCGGCGCGGTCGAGGACTTCGAACACGCGGCCGCGCCAGCGGATCGCGCCGGAGGCCAGCAGCCGCTTCAGCGTCTTGTTGGTGTGCACCAGCGACAAGCCGAGCGCGTCGGCGAGATGCTGCTGTGTGAACGGAAACGTCAGGCTGCCATTCTTGACCAGCCCGACTTCCGTGGCGCGCGCGTACAAATGCAGCAGCAAAAATGCCGTGCGCTCGAGCGCGCTGCGGCGCCCGAGGCTGACCAGCGACTCGTCGATCAGCTGCTCCTCGCGCGCCGCCAGCCAGGTGATGTCGAAGGCGAGCGTCGGAAACCGGCTGTACAAGTCATACAGCTTGGAGCGCGGAAACACGCACAGCGTCAGCGAGGTGAGCGCTTCGACCGAATGCTCCATTTCGTGCATCAAGGCGCCTTGCAGGCCGATCATGTCGGCGGGCAGCGCAAAATTGAGAATTTGCCGGCGGCCGTCGTCGAGCATCTTGTAGCGAAAGCCCCAGCCGTTCAGCACGGTGTAAAGATGTTCGCTGTGCGCGCCCTCATGTAAAAAACTGGCGCCGGACTCGACGTGCAATTCATCGATCTTGAATTCCTTGACGAAGGCCAGTTCCTCCGGCGTGAACGCGCGCAGGCACGAACGGCCGCGCAGCGGGCATTGCTCACAGGGCGTGATGTGCCCGTTCGGCCGGCCGTTTCCGACGATCATGGATTAGCGTCCTCAATCACGCTCAACGCCAGCATTGGTCGTGAAGCGGCTCCCGCCCGCCTAAATATTTCAACATCTATGTCTTTTTTAAATGCCGTCTTTTTCAATTCATCGCAGAAGATAAAGTTCCATCGCGGAACCGGAGACGATAAACGTGTCAAAATCCAAGGCCCCGATAGCGGGCTTGCGTTGTCTGGTATTGGACGATGAATTCCTGATCGCGCTCGACATCCAGTCGATTCTGGAAGCGGCCGGCGCTGCATCGGTCGTTTGTGTCTCGGGCGTCGACGATGCCTTGACGGCCCTGCTCGCCGGCAAGAAATTCGATCTCGCCGTGCTCGACCTCAAGCTCAGTGGCGCCCAATCGACCAGCGCGTCGGTCGCGGATGAATTGACCCGGCGAAAGATGCCTTTCCTTTTTCTCACCGGCATGCGCGCCGACGACGACCTTCTCAGAAAATACCCGCAAGCGCCGGTGGTGGAAAAGCCGTACCAGGCAGAGCTGTTGCTGGCGGCGATCGGCCGGGCGCTCGGACCCGCTTGAGCAGGGCCGCCGGCCGTTAACGGTTCATTAACCATAGTTGCGCGATATCTTTAATCGCTGCGGCGCAAGCCTTTTTAGACGTCGGCGCTGCCTTCTAATTCTTTTGGCAATCTTCGATCACGCGTAAGCATTACCGTTTTGACGACCGTGCGAAGCGGCGCTTCCTCACGCTCGGCCTGTACGCATTGCGTCCCCCCGATGCATTCCACTGAAAGCGAACATGACCATGGACTCGATCAAGGCGGCCGCGGCGGCGCTCGCGATTTTATCGATGACGGGCGCGGCCGAAGCAGAACCTAGAAGGACCAACGCCACGACGATCAAACAGCCGGTTCATCAATGGACCGGCTTTTACGTCGGCGGGAACGTCGGCTACGGCGTCGCGGGCCTCACCGACAACGGCCCCCTCGCCGTCACCAGCAATATGACCGGCGCCATCGGCGGCATACAGGCGGGCTACAACCATCAGATCGAGAGCATCGTGTTCGGCGTCGAAGCCGACATCCAGGCTTCCGCGCAGGAGGCGACCTACACGCGAAATCTCCCGATCGTCGGCGATCTGACGGTAAGCCAGAAAATTCCGTATTTCGGAACGGTCCGCGGCCGCATCGGCTACGCCTTCGACTGCGGATGCGTCATGGCCTATGGCACGCTCGGCT
>Ga0105054_10009917_pt1 | contig 12238 bp, 10 predicted proteins | sample BON02_FD_78091 | JGI IMG/M metagenome (GOLD analysis project Ga0105054, IMG submission 78091) | Freshwater microbial communities from Lake Bonney liftoff mats and glacier meltwater in Antarctica - BON-02 (megahit assembly) | ecosystem: Environmental > Aquatic > Freshwater > Ice > Glacier... | reverse complement strand
CGTCGGAGTCCGTCAGGATGTAGTCGATCTCCCGTGCGACGAGTCGGTCGTTGACGTGAACGATCGGGAAGCCGCCGATGGCGCATCCGACATAGACCTCGAACGCGGTGACCGAGTCTTCGAGCAGCGCGGCGACGTGATCGCCGGGTTGCAGACCGAGCCCGGTCAGCGCATTGGCCAGCCGGGAGCCACGGTCGAGCAGTTGCCGATACGTCCGTGTGCCGTCGCGACCGACGAGCGCCGTCCGATCGCCGAATCGCTGGCAGGCAGCAATGAAGATTTCACCGAGTGTGGTTGCCACGAAGATCCTCCTGGAGTCGCAGGTCGAGATGCAGATGTTCAGATGTCGTGCTGGTGATCCGGCGAGCGGTCACCACAGCAGGTTGGCCAGTTCGAGGAGTGCGTCGTCGACCGAACCAACGACGATGGCGTCGACTGCCTGCAGGTCGGCGTCGGGCACCGCTGCGGTTCCGCAGCGTCGACGCATCTCGACCAGCATCGAGCGGGTGAGGTCGACGGCGTCGGTCCGCGCGACCGATGCGATGCATCGCGCCGCCGCTGCGCCGTCGTCGCCGGCAACCTCGAGCGCTACAGCCTGTGCTCCGACGACGTCCGAACCATCGAGGGCCACGCACACGTCGGCGAAGCGGAACGCTCCGGCCTGGTCGCCCAGGGCAACAGCGACTTCGGGTCGTCGCCGGAAGCCATCGACGATGCGTCGCAGCGGATCGTCGGACGACTCGTCGGCACCCGCACTGCCGTCATCGGCCGGCGGCGCCAACTCGGCACGGGCGATGATCGAGCGTTGGATCTCCGACGTCCCTTCGTAGATCGTTGCCTGCCGAGCGTGCCGGGCCAGTGACTCGACCATCTCACCGACGGTGACACCGCGAGCGCCATGGATCTGCTGGGATTCGTAGATGGCTCGGCACGCAGCCTCGGTCGCGAACAACTTGGCGATCGCCGCCTCGCGTACCGAACTCTGCTCACTGTCACGCAGCGCCGCGGCGCGGTAGACCAGGCCACGACCGATCGTCGCGTCGACCCACATCCGGGCGAGCTTGACGCGAATCGCTTCCAGATCGCTCAGCTGCCCCTTGGACACCGAACGATCGAGCGCGACGTCGAGCGCCAGGTCGAACGCCCGCCGGGTCATCCCGACAGCGAGTGCGCCGACCGACGGCCGGTAGATCTCGAGCGTGCCCAACGCGACACGCAGACCGTCGCCTTCGGCCCCGATCCGACGATCCGCGGTGATCTCCACGCCGTCGAGTTCGATCGTCCCGATCGAGTGCGGAGCGGCCAACTCGATGTCTTGGCGCACGGTGACTCCGGGCGCCTTCGGATCGAGGAGAAACGCGGTGTACGCCGGGCGCCCGCCATCGACGGCGGTGCGGGTGACCAGCACGACCACGTCGGCATCGGGCGCACCCGAGATGTAGGTCTTGGTGCCGGTCACGCGGTAGACGTCGCCGTCGCGAACCGCCATCGTCGTCATGCCCCGAACGTCCGAACCAGCCTGCGGTTCGGTCACTGCGAACGCGTAAACCTTGCGGCCGGCGACCAGATCGGGCAGGAGTTCGGCCCGATGGTCGTCGGTGGCGTTGCGAACGATGGCGACGGTGCCCAGACCCTGCAACCCGAAGGTGAAGTCGACGCCCGGGTCGCGATAGCCGAGGTGCTCACGCAGGATGCACAACAGCGTCGAGTAGCGGTGGTCGCCGCCGGCGCCGCCGTACTCGGCAGCGATGTTCAAGCCGAGCAGACCGTGTTCGGCCATCTTCTCGAGCAGCTCACGACAGATCTCGTGGCGCTCACCGAACCGCTCGGCGATCGGCAGCAGGTGTTCGACGGCGACGCGGTCGATCCGCTCGGCGAGAGCGACCTCCTCGGGAGACAACCCGAGAATGTTCATGACGCCGTGTGCGGCGTGATCGACAGGGTCGAGGCGTACGTCTCGAGGAACGACTGCACGCCCGATCGCGGCACCGACAGGCCCAGGACGAACTCGTCGACGCCCAGGTCACCGATCGCTGCGACGTACTCGGCCAGGCCGTCGTGGTCGCCGTAGTGCGGCATGCCCATCACGATCCGGAATCCCTCGCGGGTCCGACCAACTGCTTCGAGCTCCTCGTCGAGGACGACCAGTGCATCGGCCAGTTCCTCCACCGTGAGCTTCCATCCGTACCACCCGTTGCCGTGGACCGCAGAACGGCGCAGCGCTGCGCGTGTGATGCCGCCGACGAGGATCGGCGGGTGCGGATCCTGGAACGGCTTCGGGAACGCGACGACGTCGGAGAACGAGACGAACTCGCCGTCGTAGCTCGCTCGGTTCTGCGTCCACAACGCCTTCATGGCTTGGAGATACTCGTCGGCACGTACGCCTCGTCGCTCCCACGGGACCGACACGGCGTCGTACTCCTCACGCATCCAACCGATGCCGACGCCGTAGTCGAATCGACCCTTGCTGAAGTGATCGAGGGTGACGATGTGCTTGGACCGCTCGACCGGATGGCGAACGGTGACGATCTCGACCGAGGTGCCGATCCGGATCCGACTGGTCGCAGCCGCCGCGGCCTGCAACACCATGATCGGCTCGAGCAGACCCTGGTCCTTCTTGAAGCCGAAGGTGCCATCGTCACTGTGGGGATACTTCGACGTGAACTCGTCGAAGAAGACCAGGTGATCGGGCGCCCAGTAACTGTCGAAGCCGAGGTCTTCCAAGCACGCTGCGGTTTCGGCAACGAACTCCAGTCCTCGTCCGGGCAGCCCATCGGCAATCTGTACGACTCCAAATCTCATGTGATCGGTTCCCCTGTTGATCGTGGCCGCCTCGGCACTCCGCACGGCTTCGTGCGGGTACGGACGCCCGGTTGAGTGTTCGTCTGCTGGTCAGAGTAACCCAACCAAGCGTTTGCTTCAATATCCCACGTGCATCACTGGCGCGGATCGCCGAGCGTGGTGCGAATGACGTCGAGTGCCCGCGCCGCAGTGGCGCCGTCGATCAGCCGGTGGTCACACGCCATCGTCAGCCACATCGTCGACCGGACGGCGAGCAGGCCGTCGACGACGACCGGCCGCTCCTTGATCGCCCCGGCGAACAGCATGCTGGTCTGGCCGGGTGGGATGATCGGCGTACCGATTTCGACACCATGCGCTCCGAGGCTCGACACGGTGACCCCGGCCCCACCGACTTCGTCGATCGTGAGGCGGCGTTCTCGGGCGCGCTCGGCGAGGTCGACCAGGCCGGTGTGGATCTGGCGGACATCGAGCTGGTCCGCACCGGCGAGTACCGGAGCGACCAGACCCATGTCGGTGTCGGTCGCGACAGACACCGACACCGATTCGCGATGACGAACGCCACCGGGAACCGATTCGGCGTGCAGGATCGGGTACTCCCGGCAGGCTGCAGCCAACGCTTCGATCAGGTAGGCGGTGATCGTGGGGCGTGGCGCCGGCTCGACCCGCCGCCGCTCCATCAGGTTGGTCGCATCGATACAGATCGACTCGACGAAGTGCGGGATCGTGGTCCAACTCTTCGTCATCGACGCGAACATTGCCCGTCGGTGACCGGTCAGCGGTTCGACCCTCGCCCCGAGGCCGGCTGCGGCCGGCGATGGAGGTGCCGGTGCAGCGGCGACCGGCGCCGGCAGCGGAGCCGACGCCTGCGCCAGCGCGGCGAGATGTCGTTCCATGTCGGCGACCGAGATCGAGCCACGATCGCCGCTGCCTGTCACGTCAGCGAGATCGACGCCGTGTTCACGCGCGATCACCCGGGCGCGTGGCATCGCTCGTGGACGGGCGGGCGACGGCGCTGAACCGGTGGCCGATGCCTGCGTGACCGGTGCCGGGGACGGCAGCGGCGCTGGCGACCCGGGAGCGGGAAGGTCAGCGTCAGCGACAGCGACCCCGGCTCCGAGGCCGAGGAACTGATCGATCTCGGCAGCACCGGGCATCTCCCCCGCTTGGTCGGCGATCACGGCGAGCGGATCTCCGACCGGCACCTCGTCACCTTCGTCGACCAGCCAGCGTGCCAAGCGGCCGGAACGTTTTGCCTCGACCTCGACCTCGACCTTCTCGGTCTCGACCACATAGAGCAGGTCGCCCGTGTCGAACGATTCGCCGACCCCGACGTCGAGTCGGACGAGCACGCCGGCGTCCATCGTCTGGCCGAGCCTCGGCATCGACACGACTTCCATCATCTCTGCCCCACTCACGCCATCACTCGTCGGACTGCGTCGGCGACGTCGGACGCGCCGGGCAGCATCATCCGTTCCAGGTGCACGCTCTGCGGGAAGTACGTGTCGGGGGTGGTCACCCGCAGGATCGGCGCCTCGAGGACGTCGAGCATCTGCTCGGCCACCACCGCGGCGACCTCGGCTCCCGGGCCGCCCGCACCCGGCGCCTCGTGGACGAGCACCAGTCGGCCGGTGCGTTCGACCGAAGCGAGGATGGTCGGGAGGTCGAGGGGACGGATGCCTCGCGGATCGATGACCTCGACGTCGATGCCCTCTTCGGCCAGAACCTCGGCGGCCTGCAGCGAGCGGGGCACCAGACTCCCCCATGCGACCACGGTGACGTCGCTGCCCTGGCGCGGCGTCGCCGCGACGCCGATCGGCACGAGGTGTTCACCGTCGGGAACAAGGCCCTTCTTCGAGTACAGCGCCTTGTGCTCGAGGAACAGCACGGGGTTGTCGTCACGAATCGCCGACTTCAGGAGTCCCTTGGCATCGGCCGGGTTGGTCGGCATCAAGACGTACATGCCGAATGCGCTCTGGAACAGGCCGCCCGGCGACTGCGAGTGCTCTGCACCTGCGCCGCCCTTGGCGCCCTCGGGCGCCCGGACAACCATCGGCACATCGAGTCGGCCACCGTGCATGAACTTCCACTTGGCGGCCTTGTTGTACATCTCGTCCATCGCGATACCGACGAAGTCCGAGTACTGCAACTCGGCGACCGGCCGGAGTCCGGTGATCGCCGCGCCGACGGCTGCGCCGACGATGAGTGTTTCCGACAGCGGTGTGTCGAAGACTCGCCGCTCGCCGAACTTGTCCTGCAGACCTTGGGTCACGCCGAAGACGCCGCCGAACCCGCCGACGTCTTCGCCCATGAGGAACACGTCGGGGTCCCGTTCGAGCTCCTCGGCCAATGCCTCGTTGATCGCTTGGGTGAAGGTCAGTTCGCGCTCGCTCATGCCAGGATCCCTTCGAAGAGGCGGGTTCGTTCCGGCATCGGTGCCAGGCGTGCCTCCTCGACGGCTGCACGCATCTCGTCGTCGGCCTGCTGAGCCATTTCCTGCAGGGTCTGCTCGGTCGCCAGCCCGGCCTCGATCAGACGCTTGCCGAGGATCACGATCGGGTCACGCTCGACCGACTCGGGGCGGCCGCCGCGATAGTGCTGCGGATCGCCCTCGAAGTGGCCGCGGAAGCGAACGGTCTTCGCCTCGATGAAGGTCGGTCCGTCGCCTCGCCGGGCGCGCTGCACGGCGGCATCGACGGCCTCGTAGACCGCGATGGCGTCTTGGCCGTCGACGATCACGCCCGGCATGCCGTAGCCGGCTGCGCGCGTCGCCAGATCGGCGACAGGCGTGGACGCCGACTGCGGGATCGAGACGGCGTAGCCGTTGTTCTCACACAGCCACACGACCGGGAGCTTCCACACCCCGGCAGCGTTGGCCGCTTCGTGGAACGTGCCTCGGTTGGCGGTTCCGTCGCCGAACATGCACAGCACCACCTGGCCCGACTCGCGATACTTGGCCGAGAGTCCGGCTCCGGCAGCGAGCGGGAAGGTGCCGCCGACCGTGCCGCTCTGGCCGAGCACTCCGACCGACGGGTCGACGACGTGCACGATGCCTGCGCCGAGGCCACCGGTCGAGCCGGCGGTGTTGGCCAAGATGTCACCGAAGAGTTCGACGGGGTCGACACCCTTGGCGAGCAACTGCCCGACGCCACGGTGCACGTAGAACATGTAGTCGGACCGCTCGAGCGGTCCGATCGACCCGGCAGCCACCGCTTCTTGGCCACGTGCCGAGTGGTACAGCACCAGGGCCTCACCACCGTCGATGAGCCGGAGCACCCACTGTTCGGCAGCCTGGCTGCGTTGCATCTGGTGGTACATCGCCAGGCCGACGTCGTCGATCGTGCTCATCAGTGAACCTCTTCTCCCCCGGTGACGTTGATGGACTCACCCGTGATGAACGACGCCGCCGGGGAGGCGAGGAAGAACACGGTGTCGGCGATGTCGGCCGGTGTGGCGAAGCGACGCAATGGAATCGAACGACGCTGGCGTCGGCGCGCTTCCTCGCGGGTCGCTCCGCTCTTCTGGGTGAACACGTCCATCGGCCCGCCGTCGATGTCGAGCAGCGGGGTGTCGACGGTGCCCGGGCACACGGCGTTCACTCGAATGCCCTGGGGGCCGAGTTCCAATGCAGCGGACTGGGTGAGACCGATGATGGCGAACTTGGCCGCGCTGTAGGCGCTGAGCAGCGGCCAGCCCGTCTTGCCGGCCTGGCTCGAGATGTTCACAATGCAGCCTGAGCCGCGCTCGGTCATGTGGCGACCTGCAGCACGCGTTCCGTAGAACGTGCCGGTGGCCATCACCCCGATGTTGCGATCCCATTCGTCATCGGTGATCTCGATCGTCGGCTTCAGCCCGAGACTGACCCCGGCGTTGTTGACGAACACGTCGACCCGACCAAACTCATCGATGGCGTCTTGAACGAGCGCGTCGACCTCTGCGGCGACCGTGACGTCGCAGCGCCGACCGATCACGCGCCCGCCGCCCACGCCGGCGAGACTGTCCACCGCCAGGTCGAGTGCGTCCGGCGGCGGCACCTCGTAGTCCGGGAACGACTCGAGGTCGTGCCCGATGTCGGACAGCACGATGTCGTGGCCATCGCGGGCGAAACGCTCGCCGATCGCCAGACCGATTCCGCCGGCACGCGACGCACCGGTGATGACGACCACCAGCCGGTGGTTGGTTTCGTTGCCTTGATCGTTGCTCATTCGGTTCCTCCTGGCTGGACGAGCACCTTCACCGACGACGACGCGTCGCCCTGGGTGTCGAATGCGGTGACGATGTCTTCGAGGCCATAGCGATGGGTGATGAGGTCGCCCGCATCGACGTTGCCCTGGGCAACGAGCGAGACCGCACGTCCGAAGTCGTCGTCATAGCCGAACGTGCCGACGATGCGGACGCCGCGACGCACGATCGATGTCGCGTCGATCGGCAGCGGCGCATCGTGGAGCGCAGCCAAGACGAGCGAGCCACCGGCGCGCAATGCCGGCATCACCCCATAGATCAGCGGTTCGACACCGGCGCAGTCGATGATTGCGTCGCATGCTGCCGGCGCACCGTAGGCCCCCTTGCCGGTGACGGCTCCGATGGCGGTGACCATGTCGGCGACGCTGCCGCTGACGATCTGCGCGCCGGACGCCTCGGCTGCGGCACATCGCTTCTGCGACAGATCGGTCGCGATGACATTGCGAACACCTGCGGCTCGGAGGGCGAGCACGACGGCTTGGCCGACCGTGCCGAGGCCGAGCACGACGACGACGTCATCGGGGCCGACCTGGGCGAGTTCGACGGCGTGGACGCCAACGGCCAGTGGCTCGACGAGCGCTCCGGCGCCGGTGCCGAGCCCTGCCGGCAACGCGAAGACCGTTTCGTCGCGCCGGGCTCCCGGCAGGTGGAGGTACTCGGCGAAGCCGCCGGGCAGACCGTTGGCGATGCTCGAACGGAACGCCTGCTCGCAGAGCGAGGATCGCCCACCGAGGCACCGGGCGCACGTGCCGCACGGAACGTACGGCAGTGCCGTGACGAGCTCGCCGACCTCCAGATCGCGCACTGCGGATCCGGTCTCCACGATGCGACCGACGAACTCGTGACCGAGCACCTGGCCCGGGCGGGCGAGTCTTCCGGACCGATAGGTCTTCAGGTCGGACCCGCAGATGCCGCAGGCTTCGACAGCGATCACGATGCCGTCATCGGCCGCGATCGGATCAGGGATGTCCTGGACCGACAGGCGGCCGGGACCTTCGAATACTGCTGCTCGCATGTTCAGTCGTCTCCATCTTGCTGGTTGGCGGAATGGGCTGCGGATGCTCCGGCGTGGCTAACATTGAGGTAGATCCGGCGCAGCTCGCGTCGGAGCACCTTTCCGGTCGGATTCAACGGCAGCGGTTCCTGGCGGATGACGACCAGCGACGGGCACTTGTATCGGCCGAGGTGTTCACGGCAGTGGTCGATGACCTCCTGCGATGAGAGCGCTGCTCCGGCCGCGGTGACGACGACGGCGAGCACTGCTTCGCCCCAGCGGTCGTCGGGAACCCCGACGACCGCTGCTTCACGGATGTCGGGATGCGCGAACAGGACGTTCTCGACCTCGGCGGGATAGATGTTCTCCCCACCGGAGATGATCATGTCCTTCACGCGGTCAGTGAGATAGAGGAAGCCCTCGTCATCGACGTGGCCCGCGTCGCCGGTGTGCAACCAACCATCGGTGATCGCTTCTGCAGTGGCCTCGGGCAGGTTGTAGTAGCCCTTCATGACGCTCGGGCTGCGGGTCCACACCTCGCCGACCGTTCCTGCAGGGACCTCGTCGCCCGTCGCCGGGTCGACGATCTTCATCTCGACCCATGCGAGGGGCCGGCCGCACGACTTCATCCGCTCGGTGCCGGGGCGGTGATCGTCCCACTGCATGGTCGTGACCGTGCCGTTGCATTCGGTGAGCCCGTACGCATGGTGGAAGGCGCAACCCGGCATCAGCTCGATCGCCGTGTTCAGTACCGATTGCGAGATCGGAGCGGCGCCGTAGACGACGTGTCCAAGACTCGACAGGTCACGCTGCTGTGCCTCGGGCTCGCTGAGCACCATGTTCAGTACCGCCGGCACCATCATCGTGAGGGTGACACCCTCGGCTTCGACACTCCGCACGAAGTCCACCGGGTCGAACGACCGGCGCAAGACGACGCGGCCGCCACTGAACAACGTGATCACCGGCCAGAACGACCCGACGGCATGGAATGACGGATACGGCACGTAGACGACGCAGTCGGGTTCGAAGTGCCAGGCCTCGGCGAGCCTGTCGATCATGCTGAACAGGTTGCGGTGCATCAGCATCACACCCTTCGGCGTGCCGGTCGTGCCCGAGGTGTACAGCTGCAACATCACGTCGCCGGACGACACCGCTGTCACGGGGTCGATTGCCTGCGCCGCAGCCAGCTGGGTCGCCCAGCGGCGGTGATCGTCGGCGTCCTCGCCGACGGTGAGCACCATGTCACCGAGTTCGTCGAGCCGTTCAGCGCCCACCAGATGCATCAGGTCGGTCTCGACGATCAGCGCCTGCGGGGCCGCATCGGCGAGCACGGCAGTGACCTCTGCGGGTGCGAGCCGCCAGTTGATCGGGACGGTCACTGCACCGAGCTTGGCGGCGGCGAACATCACCTCGAGAAATTCGATCCGATTCATCGACAAGAAGGCGACACGGTCACCCCGGCCGATCCCCTTCGCGGCCAGGGCCTGCGCCCCGCGGTTCGACAGATCGTCGAGCTCGGCGTAGGTCACCGACCGCACACCATCGGTGATCGCGATGCGATCGGGGTGCTGCTGCGTTCGGTCTCGGATGATGTCGGCGAGCACGTTGCCGGCGTCCATCACGACACCCGCGGTTCGGACGTGGCGAACAGGTGTGTCAGCGACCAGATCTCGGGATTCGCCGTCAACTCTTCCGCGTGCCGAACCCTGACGGTGCGGGCAGCGATGCGCCACACTCCGTCGCTACGAGTGAAGCGGTCGTCGTAGTCGGCGATCAGCACGAGATGCTTGCCGCCGCTGCCCGCCGCCCGCCAATGCAGCGCCAGGCACTGCGTCCGTGCTGCGACCTCGTCGTCTTCGCGGGCATCGAGGTCCGGGGCTCCGAGGAGATGCAACGTTCCGGCGAAGGCATCGAGGTGCGCAGCGAAGTGAGCGACCAGCCCATCCGGGCCGCCGCGATACACACCATGATTGTCGACAGCGTCGTCGTGGTAGCAGGCGCGCACGCGTGCCCAGTCCTGATCGTCGACACCGCGCGCGTAGTCGTTGAGCACCTGGATGATCGCATCGCGATCGCCCGAGGCGACCGGGTTCACTGCGGTTGCTCCGCCCAGTACGGATCGCGCAGCTGACGTTTGTAGAGCTTGCCGTTCGGGTCCCGTGGCAGTTCGTCGACGATGTCGATCGAGCGCGGCAGCTTGTAGGCAGCGAGGCGCTCTCGACTGAATGCGCCGAGTTCCGCGACGATGTCGTCGCAAGCAGTGCCGACGGTCAGTTCGACCACCGCCTTGATCTGCTCGCCCCACTCCGGGTCGGGAATACCGAAGACCGCAACGTCGGCCACTGCCGGGTGCTGGATCAGGACGTTTTCGATCTCTGATGGATGCACGTTGACCCCACCGGAGATGATGATGTCGCTCGAACGGCCCTGCAGATACAGAAAGCCCTCGTCGTCCATCACGCCGACGTCGCCGACAGTGAAGAAACCATCGCGCTTGGACGACGCCGTCCGGTCCGAGTTCTTGTGGTATTCGAAGTCGAGCGCTCCGGCCTTCATCCACACTTCGCCCGCCTCGCCTCGCGGTACCTCTTCACCGTCGAGACCGAGGATGCGGACTTCGGCGTTCGGCCATGCCTGCCCGACGGTGCCCGGATGCTCCAACCATTCCTTCGAGCCGACCTGCGTGCCGCCGCCTTCGGATGCTCCGTAGTACTCGTAGACCACCGGACCGAACCAGTCGATCATCGCCTTCTTGGTTTCGACCGGGCACGGTGCTGCGCCGTGGATGGCGTACAGCATGCTCGACAGGTCGTACTTCGCACGGGCGGCGTCGGGCAGCTTCAACATCCGATGGAAGTGCGTCGGCACCATGTGCGACGTCGTCACCTGATGCTGTTCGATCAGGGCGAGCGCCTGTTCGGCATCCCAGTTCTTCATCAGGATGATCTCGTGGCCGAACTGCGCCGAGGCGTTGAGATAGACCAGCACCGCGGTGTGGTAGATCGGCGACTGCACGAGATGGACATGTTGGTCACCGGTGATCCCGAAGATGCGCATCGGGAGGCTCCAGACCTCGCCGACGTCATCGGGGTTCATGCCGTTCAGCGGACGCTTGATGCCCTTCGGCGACCCGGTCGTGCCCGACGTGTAGGTCATCATCCAACCGGCGGTGCGATCCGACGGAGCCGAGGCATCTGCTGCGCCGACCACGTCGTCGTAGTTCTCGAATCCGTCATGACCACCGACGCAGAGGCGGGTGTCAGCGGGGATACCGGCACGATCTGCGGCAGCCGAGACGACGTCGGCGTAGTCGGCCGAGCACACGACTGCGGCCGCATCGCTGTCTTCGAGGATGTACGCGATCTCGTCCTCGGTGAAGTGGTAGTTGATCGGCACCACGTACCAACCTGCCTGCAGGCCCGCGAAGAAGACCTCGAGCAATGCGATCTCGTTGTCGAGAACGACACCGATGACGGAGCCCTCCTGCATGCCGCGCGCCCGCAGGACGTGCACCACCTGATTCGTCCGACTGGCGAGTTCCCCGCGCGTGACGCTTTTGCCCGTCGCCACCTCGACGGCAGCGCTGCGGTCGGGGTCGGCCGTCGCCAGGTTCCAGAGTCCGATCATGATTTGTCCTCCACGTTGATGTCGTCGGCCGGAAGTCCGACCGCCAGTGCGATGTCACGAAGCTGTTCCCGGTACTTCGTCCGGGAGATGCCGGCCGCAACGACGAGTTCGTCGATGCCCAGTTCGCGGCAGCGCTCGGTGTATTCGGTCAGTTCCCGGAGATCACCGCTGAACGGGATCCCGATGTTGAGCTTCACGTCGGAGCGAGTCCGGTCGTGCGCTGCGAGCTGTTCGTCCAGGTCGCGCAATGCGGTGGCGAGGTCGTCTGCATTCAGGTTCCAGCCGTGCCAGCCATCACCCAATCGGGCGACACGCCGGAGCGCTGCAGGACTGTTGCCGCCGATGACGATCGGGATCGTGCCGCGCGTCGGCTTCGGCATCAGCACGACATCGCTGAACGACACGAACTCGCCGTCGTAGCTCGGGCGACTCTCGGTCCAGAGCGCGCGCAGTGCTTCGAGGTGCTCGTCGAATCGCACGCCGCGCCGTTCGAAGGTCAGGCCGAGCGCTGCGTACTCCTCGCGCGACCAACCGCTGCCCACGCCGTACTCGATGCGGCCACCACTGGCGATGTCG
>Ga0105054_10009907_pt1 | contig 12245 bp, 12 predicted proteins | sample BON02_FD_78091 | JGI IMG/M metagenome (GOLD analysis project Ga0105054, IMG submission 78091) | Freshwater microbial communities from Lake Bonney liftoff mats and glacier meltwater in Antarctica - BON-02 (megahit assembly) | ecosystem: Environmental > Aquatic > Freshwater > Ice > Glacier... | reverse complement strand
TGGTGATGATCGATAGTGCCAGCGTTGCTGCTCATGAATTGTCCTCCTTATCAGCGTGGAGATGGTAACCCTCGTTGCCCTCGTGGGCCCAGAGGAAGATGCCAGCAACCATGATCACCCCGCCGATGATGGCGACGATGAGTTTGTTGTTATCCAGCGCAGAGATTCCGATACCGGCAATGAGTAGACCCATACTCGCCACCAAGGGATAGATCGAAGCGAAGGGCATGTGAATGCCGCCGTGGGCTTCGTCTTCCTTGGCGTGCGCGGCATTTTCCTTGGCGATCTCTTCCTTGTGATGTTTTTCATACCAGAAAGCGTCGCGGGCGTGAACCGTCGGGGTGACTGCAAAATTATACTCTGGAGGGGGGCAGGGAATCGACCATTCCAACGTGCGGGCATCCCAAGGATCGCGCTTAACTTTTTGCCCTTTGAAGTAGGTGTAAACGATAACGATGAAATAGATACCGATACCGACACCGAGAATTAGAGCGCCAATCGTGGCGATGAAGTTCGGGGTGTTCCAACCAAGATTGGTATCGTAGGTGAAGGTGCGTCGCGGCATACCGTTCAAGCCGAGGAAATGCATCGGGAAGAAGGTAATATTGAAGCCGGCGAAGATGATCCAGAATGAGAGTTTACCCCAGAATTCGCTGACGATGCGTCCAAATATGAGAGGAAACCAATAGTGAATCGCAGCGAGCAGCCCAAAGAGCGATCCGCCGATCAGCACATAATGGAAATGCGCGACCACGAAGTAACTGTCTTGCTGCTGTGCATCGGCGGGTGCCGCCGAGTGCATCACGCCGGAGAATCCGCCGATCATGAACATCCAGATGAAGCCCAGGGCAAACATCATGGGGGTGCGCATTTGAAGATGGCCGCCCCAGAGAGTGCCGATCCAGTTAAATATCTTTACACCCGTTGGCACGGCAATGGCCATCGTGGCTAGAGCAAAAGCAGCCGTCCCGACCGTTCCCAAACCGGTAGTGAACATGTGGTGACTCCACACCGTGAAGCCCATGAACCCAATGATTGCACCCGAGAAAACCACGATCGGATATCCAAACAGAGGTTTACGGGAGAAGGTTGGCAGAATTTCCGAAACTACGCCCATGGCGGGGAGAATCAGAATGTAAACTTCGGGATGTCCGAAGATCCAGAAAAGATGCTGCCAGAGGATGGGCATACCACCATTGGAGACTTCAAAGAAGTTGGTGCCGAACAGACGATCCATCATCAATTCGACCAGCGCGATGGTGATCGCAGGGAAAGAGAGGATCAGGAGGAAAGAGGTGAACAACGTCATCCATGTGAACACAGGCAGGCGCATCATCGTCATGCCCGGTGCGCGCATGTTGATGATGGTTACGATGAAGTTGAGGGAAGCTGCAATGGAAGCCACCCCGAGTAGCTGCAGACCCATTACCCACATATCAATGGAGTGATCCGGGCTGTAGGTGCTTGAAGTGAGTGGGGCGTAGCCAAACCAACCGGCATCGGGGGCACCCACTTTCATGAACCAACCAAGATTGATGATGATGGCTCCAGCCAGAAAGGTCCACAGTGAGAAGGCGTTGAGTCGCGGGAAAGCCACGTCGCGCGCGCCAATCTGCAGCGGCATTATGTAATTGAAGAATGCTGCCGACAGAGGCATGATCGCCAGAAAGATCATCGTCGTCCCGTGCATGGTGAACAACTCGTTGTATTGATGTGCCGTCAACAGATCGTTGTTCGGCACCGCCAACTGCAGGCGAATGAGGAGCGCCTCAAGGCCACCAATGAGAAAGAAGAACAGAGCGAAGACTCCGTAAAGGAATCCGATGCGCTTGTGATCGACTGTGGTGAGCCAGCTCATCAGGCCGGTCTTAGAGGTGGGTCGCCAAAAAACAGAGGCCCGTTTAGGGGCAACGTGTTCGTCGTGAGCGGAGAAATCGGATTTTGCCGTAGCGTCCATGGTAAATTTATTTGAGACTCTGAAGGTAGGCGACAAGCGCACTTACCTCGTCTGATGAGAGGGTGATATTATTTGGCACGTAGCCAGTAGTATACATTTTGTTGCCGGGTTTCACGATTTCGGGATGCATCAGCCAACGCGCCATTTGATCGGGATTGTTTTCCAGGAGACCACCAGCGATCGTCGTGCGGGAGCCGATGTGAGTTAGGTCGGGGCCGGTGATACCCAAGCCTTCATGGCCGCGCACCTTGTGACAAGCGATACAGGTCTTTTTTTGGAAAAGTTTACGACCCTGTGAGATCAAATGAGAATTCTCATCTTTGGCAGGGAATTGCTGCTGTCTCCAATTATCAAGAGGTGAGATCGTCGCGTCGGCATCCCATTTGTCGGTGAAGCCGTATTCATTGGTCTTGAATGATGCGAATTGAACCTTGGGCAAATCGGTGGCATCAGCCTCATCATAATCGACGGTGCGAGCCGGAGCTTTTTTCCGAGCGACCCAATGGGCAAAGTCTTCTTCATTAAGAGCGATCACGCGGAAACGCATGACAGCATGTGATTGGCCGCAATACTCGGCGCATTGTCCCCAGAAGTAACCGGGCTCATCAGCCTGCAACCAGAGGTGGTTGCCGCGATTAGGAATCATATCCACCTTACCAGCGAGCTTCGGCACCCAGAAGGAATGGATAACATCAATGGTGCGGAGATTGATACGAACGGGGCGGCCCGCCGGGATGACCAATTCATTGGCAGTCGTGAGATTGCCAACGCCGTCGATCTGCTCACTAGGGTAGCTAAACTGGAACCACCATTGATAACCTGTGGCAGTGACCTCGTAAGCGTTTTCCCTTTCTGCCTCAGGCACATCGTAAGTATAGCTAATCGCTTTCAGGGTGGGGATCGCGATAATGACGAGTGCCAAAACAGAAGCACCGATCAGCGATATTTCGATCATCGGGTTGCCATGGCTTTGTTTTGGTGGCTCGGCGTGTTCATCAGCCGCATTGCGAGCTTTGAACTTTATCGTCGCATAGGCCAGAATACCGCCGACGATTAAGAAGACGGTGAAGGTGACCCAGCAGGTGACGTAAAATACATCTAACTGCGATTTGGCGACGGGACCGGCGGTTTGGATCGTAGTCTGATGTCCATCCATCTGCCAGAAGTTGAGATTACATCCGGTTAGGAGCGCAGTGCCACCCAATGCAAGGGCAGCCCGACTCCATCGGTATAGTTTTGGTAGGATTGAGGACATACGCATGGGTGCTGTCTTGGTAATAAAAATGTTGGCGGTATTAAGACACCAAGTATGAGAGATTTCGCGAACGGCTAGTCATTTCAAGCCATATTCTGGTTACATTGTAATTTCCCCGATCAGACGGCAATACCTCGAGTCATGGTATAAGTTGGAAAACAGCCAGCATTAGGGCGGGCGTTGATTCAAAATTGGCTAGGGATTGTCCATTGCGCAGCAAGTGGTTCGGGCTACTCTAGGAATGTTATGAAATTTCGTATGCTATTTACCACCGCACTGGTAGCCATGTTGGCTTTCGGTTGCGCCAAGAAGGAAACCGCTACTGCCGCAGCTTCTGCGGCTCCCGCCGAAAAATCAGGAGTCCGCGTGATCGAGATTACGGGCAATGACTCCATGAAGTATAATCTGTCGTCGATTGAGCTGTCGGTTGGCGAAGAGGTTACTCTCAAGCTGACCAACATCGGCACGATGCCAAAGCAGGCAATGGGTCACAATCTGGTGGTGCTCAAAGTCGGATCAGATTCTAATGCCTTTTCGATGGCGGCGGCCTCTGCTGCAGCGACCGACTACATCCCTGATTCGCTTAAGGATCAGGTGGTTGATCACACCAAGATGCTGGGCCCTAAAGAAACCGACAGTATTACGCTTAAATTCAGCGAAGCGGGTGAATATCCGTTTATCTGCTCTTTCCCCGCCCACTACCAAGTCGGCATGAAAGGCGTGATTACGGTCAAGTAACTGATATTTAAGTTTCCTACAGTGCGAAGCCGAGCGATAAAGCTCGGCTTTTTTATGCCCCAGCAGGCCACCACTGATAGATGAAGAAATAAACGAGCACTCCGGTGACGGAGACGTAATACCAGATGGGGAAGGTCCAACGAGCCCATGCGCGATGGCGATCATAGTCGCCCTTAATCGCGAGCAAGAATGTGCGCGGCACGAGGTAGGCAATCGCAATCGCTAGGATGATGTGTGAAATCAACATCGTGTAGTAAAATGTGCTGATGATGCCTTCGCCTCCGAAAGGTGTGTGCATACCTTTGACCAGTATTTTGTGACTGACATAGCCAACCAGAAACACAGCTGATACAGTTACAGCCGATATCATGCATTTGCGGTGTGCAGCACGGTTGCCGCTCTTGATGAAGAAAAACCCAAGCGAGAGCAGCACGGTCGCGAGACCGTTGAGGGTAGCGTTGATAGGAGGAATGTCGTTGATACTCATAGGATCAAAAGGAAATTAGGCGATCTGCCACGAGTGCGATCAAAGTGATGGGCAGATAGATGATCGAGGCAAAGAAGAGCTTGCGCGCGGCTACCTCTCGGCCCTCGGGACGTAAAAACACCACGGCTTTCCAGCAAAACCACAGTCCAGTGATACCTGCGATAATGGCGTAATAGATGGTGGCGAGACCCAGGAAGGTGGGTAAGACGCTCACTCCTAGCATCAGGATGGCATTGACCAAAGACCACGAGGAGACCCAATCGCCTTTCTCATCACGCACGGGCAGCATGGGGAAATCCACATTGGTGTAATCCTTCCGATAGGTCCACGAGATGGCCATGAAATGGGGGATTTGCCAAAAAACAAGCACGCCAAACAAGATCCAGCCCAGCGGTGAGACGCCGTTTTCTGCTGCGGCCCAGCCGATCAGCGGAGGAAACGCCCCGGCGATCGCGCCGATTTCGGTCGACCATCGGGAGGTGCGCTTCGCCGGCGTATACCAACAAACGTAGGAAACGATCGTCAGCAGTGTGAAGATGGCTGCCATGCCGTTGATATTGACGAAAATAACAGCGAGCGCGGCAGAGCACATGAGTATGCCAAGCACGAAGGCCGATCCAGTCGGGATTTTACCTGAAGGAATTGGCCGATCAGCTGTGCGCTTCATACGCGCATCGGTATCGGCCTCTAACCATTGATTGAGCGAGGCCACGCCTCCGGCAGCGAGGCAGGTGCCGATGATCAGTGAAATGAACTCAACGGGAAGCCAAGGCGGTCGCGCCGCGATGTAGCCGATCAGTGTGGTGAACACCGAAAGCATGCTGAGCCGAGGTTTAGTCAGCTCAAGATAGTCACTGAAAGCGGCTTTGGGTGCGTTCATGTATTGGATGTCCTAGCTTCGATTACATCGCGGTGTGCAAGGCAGGTCAGCCAGAAAGTGGTCGCCAATAATAATGCGCCACATACGACATGGCCTGTGGTGATATGAGGTTCACGCATTTGCCAGATTATTTGGGCGCCGAGGAGGATTTGAAAACTGAGCAATCCTATCATCAGCGAAGCACCCCAACGCATAAGTAAGGTCGCGCCGCGATCTTTCCAAAGTATGACCGCATACCAGATCAGAGCGATTGTCAGGATCAAGGCCATGACACGGTGGGCAAAATTGAGAGTCACGCGGTAATCCCAAGTGGCGGGAAGCCAGTTTCCTTCGGGGGTTGAGGCCGGAAATGTCGGGATGGCGAGACCGGCGTAGTTGTGCCGCATGCCCGCCGCGATGACCAACTGCAGCAAAAGCAGGCCAACACAAATCAGTCCGGCGCGTCGTGTGCTTTTGGAAACAGGAATGCTTCTTTCGATCCATGAACGTGTGAGCGCCGCCACGATAAATATCAGCGCGCAAACATAGACTTGCGCGAGCACGCCATGAGGTATGCGCAGCATTTGTCCGAGCGTCATGTCAAAACCAGCTACATTGATCGAATCAAGCAGCACTCGTTTACCTCCGATAAGACCTTGGATCACTACAATCGAGAGCGCCGACCAACCCAGTTGGCGCACCCAGCGCCGTGCCTCGCATTGGTGTAACCACACCGCAGTGATGATCGTGACTAGCCCCATGATAGTCCCGCTGAGGCGATGAGAATGTTCGGCAAACATTGCGATGTCTTCGAGCCAACCGTCCGGATTGAGCGATCCATCGGACAGCGGCCAGTCGAGAAAGGCCATGCCGGCGCCTATTGTGGTGGTAAAAGCGCCCAGAGTCACCAATACGAACACCCATGCGCCACCAATGGCACTAAACCAGGCCAGGCCAGGTTTATATTCAGCAGTTCGACGGGATGTGTTTTTAGAAGCCATGAGGGAATGGATTGGCAGATAGAAGCCACCCCTTTAATTGCCGCAAACCCTTTGACAATTATTTCATGTGGCGAATCCGTATGTGTATGAAATCTAATACGCTGCGCGGGGTTTTGGCTTTGGTCTTGTTGATCGGATCGGCTTGCTCGCGTCAGGACCCTGCGAAGGAAGCTTCTTCTGAGCCTCAAGAAATCACCTATCCATTGACGGGTGAGATATTAGTAGTGGATCGGGAAAAGAACCGACTGCTGGTGCAGCATGACGTGATTCCCAATTACATGCCGGCCATGACGATGGAGTTTATCGCTTCTCCCGGGGATGTGGCCAACGCGAAGGAAGGCCAGCGTATCCGTGCTGTGCTCGTGCCGAGCGATGATGGAGATTTTCTCCTGCGCAATATCTGGCCCGATGATCAGATGGCGACTGCCAACGTGAATGCTAGTGCAGACGCATTGCGGCAAGATACTCTGATTCGTGGACGGGGGGCGTATCGTGAAGTGGGGGAAAAGCTTCCCGATTTTTCACTCTACGATCAGACCGGGGAGGTGGTGCAAAGCAGTCGCTTCCGCGGTCGCCAGATCATGCTCAACTTTATCTTCACCCGCTGCCCAGTCGCCACGATGTGTCCGGCCGCTACGATGAAGATGATGCAAACTCAACGTCTCGCGAATGAGGCCGGAGTCGAAACTCTTGAGCTTATTTCCATCACCTTAGATCCGGAATACGATACCCCGGGAGTGTTGCGTGATTACGCCAGCTCGCGCGGCATCGATACCACCAACTTTTCATTCCTCACCGGCCCTGAACGCGCGATAAAGGATTTGCTCAAGCAATTCGGAGTCATCGCCAATTTTGATGGCAGCATTCTCAAGCACACCTTGACGACTTTGCTGATCAGTAAGGACGGAAAGATTATCCACCGAGCCGATGGCACGCTTTGGGAACCCCGAGACTTCGTCGCCAAGATGCGCCGACTATGAATGATTACCTTTCAGAACGCCGACGCTGGTGGCGCGTGGCGCGAATTTCGATTATCGCGATCGTACTATATGCGGGGTTTCGGATTATCCCGACCGGCACGAATCTGAGCCATATGGATTTTCGCGTGGAGGGTGACAACACTTTGGAGATGTGCGATCCGACCAATCCACAATTTTTACCGGTGGTCAACGTCCGCTCGCCAGTGAGTATGAGATTTCAAACTGAAATCGAGTCTGTCGCGGGTCGTGAGGTCGAGGTGCTTCTCACTTTGGCAACTTCAGGTGGTAAGCCGATCGCTACCGCCGATCTTCTCATGGTGCATACCCGTTTGTTACATTTGATGATAATCGATCCGCAATTGATGGACTACCATCATGTGCATCCGATTCCTACATCAGAGCCGGGCCAATGGAGCTTCCGTTTCACGCCACAATATGGGGGCGAATATCGCTTCTTTGCTGATTTTACACCCGCCGCGACTGGCCTCGGTCTCTACGCCAATGCCAAGATCGATGTGATCGGTGAGACCCCGTCTTCCGATAGAATCGTCGCCGCGCACCAGCCTTCGTGGACGCAAGAGCGGGGAGATTATCGATTCACGATCAGTCCTTCCGAAGGAAAAGTGCTAGCTAATGAGCAGGCACTTTTGAAACTGGCTATCACGCAGGGCGATGGCGGCGAGGTGCCGCTCCGTCTCGTGATGGATTCTTATGCTCATGTGGTGGCGTTTGATGAGAACCGCATGGGCTTTGCTCATCTGCATCCGGAAGAAAACAATTTGGCGAAAGCACCCGATCCGATTTCGCCTGAGCTTTCATTCAGAGTCACGATCCCCCAGCGAGGGCGTTATGTCCTCTGGGCGCAGGTAAATATGGATGAGACTGAAATGTTCATTCCGTTTTGGATTGAGGTTGAATGAGGAGCGCGAACGATTGCCGGCGCTCGCAATATTGGATATACAAGTTACTGGCAACTTCCTCCGTATTAATTTACTCTTGAGTTGAATCGGGTAGCGATTGATCAGGGAGAATTTCTTGCCTCGAGTGAGGCTCCATCCTTGCCCGTCTCGCGCGGCGGTTACTAATGTTGGCGCGAAGCTCAGTCTTCGGCCCGTCGCCGACAGGACCATAGTATCAATCAGATCTGGGAACAATGTCCGGTATCATATGGCAACCGCCCCAATATGCTGTGTGCATTGGGTAAGCCCGAGGATCGAGACCAAACTCGGTGGCTTATACCATGTATATTCTCAGCGACTCTGGTTTCTATTACTTGTCCACGGTGATGGATCTATGCACCCGCATAATCATCGGTTGGAGGGTAGCGGATCGCAACGACACCTAGTTGATCTGCACAGCTTCAGAAAACATGCCTTGCTTGGCTACTTCAACCCGATCCAAGCGGAATCAAAAAAATTGCCCCATGGTGCACCCTTTATTCACGTTACCTATCCGGCTGCTTAACCCATAACACATCACATACAGGAAACTGTGTTACACAAACTCAGGACTGATCAATGTCAGGTTTGTAATCTATATATCGATAAGGAATTCTGCTGGGAATATGAAACTGCATGCCATCGGGTTTAATGTTGTCTAACTGAAATTGCTTATCTTCGATAAAGACATGCGTAGCACTATACCGCTGATACTTCTGCTCTTGATTAGTAGCATTTGCATGTCTGCTGCTCCTAATAGGCCTTGGCTTTATGCGAAATCAGAGAACTTCGAGATGTTGTCTTCGACCAACTTAAAGGAATCGAAAAAGCTCTTGGCAGACTTTGAGGAATTCCACGCTCTGCTAAAGCATCTTTTCGGATCTCCTCAGTTGGCAAAGAAACGGACGACCATTGTGGTCTTTGAGTTTGATGAGGACCTCGATTTTTAAGCCCTTAGATATAACTGGGAGGCCTCAAAATGTGGCGGCTTACTATTTGGAAAATCAGGATGCGCCTATATCGCGATGGTGTCGGGACCAGCCACCCAGCGGGATGTGCGCGAGGTCGTTTATCATGAATACGTGCACCAGTTCTTCCACATGATGGAATACGATTTGCCCGTCTGGCTCAATGAGGGGCTAGCCGATGTGCTTTCTACTCTCAGGGTGAAGAATAATTCACCTCGAGTTTGGTCACTACAAGGAGACGTATTTGGATTATCTTACCCGCCGAGAAATTGATCTGTCACCCATGTCGTGGTTATTTTCGGTGGAACGGAGCTCAGCACATTATCAACATGGAGTTTTGCAGGCTAGGTTTTACGCCCAGTCGTGGTTGGCGGTGCACTACTGGATGTGTAATCCGGAAATGTTTGATGGCTATTTGCGCTATCTCGAGCTGTGGGAGCATTCTGATTTCAGCGGTTTAGAAGCTATGGAGCAGGCATTTGGCATGAACGATGTGCAGATGAAGAAGGCGTTGGAGGATTATCTGAAAAAAGGTAAGTATCCCTTTAAACGGATTCCTTTGGAGTCGCGTCCAAAACGAGTTTCCCTCGCCTTTCGAAAAGCGACCCCGTTTGAGGTCGATATGGGATTGGAAAATCTCCATGTGCGAGTGGTAGCGCCAAAGGACGGTGAAATTCGCTTCATGAATTTGTCTGATCGTTATCCAGATTCGCCAAGGCCTTATGAAACGCTCGCGGTCCTAGCTGATTTTAGAAGCGATCAGGAAACTTCGAAGGAGTATTTTAAGAAAGCCATATCTCTTGGTTCAAAAAATTCATACGTTCATGTGGCCTATGCTGGAATAGAACTGGACCGGATCAATGTAGAGAGCTCATTGGATTTCCGATTGCGGGATGCGAAAACAACGGCCCTGCGCAAGAGCTTGAATCTAGCGATTAAGAACAATCCTAATCATACGACCAGTATCAAATATCTGGCCTATCTTGAATCGATTGCTCGAAAGCCTCGAGTGTCCAATATCGAGACTGTGCAGCGTAGGATCGGGAGTATGAGAGATCGACGGGAGACATTGCTTTCTTTGGCGGTGATCCGTTGGAGAATTGAGGATTATAAGACTTCCAGAATGATTCTTGAGTCTTTGAAACGACAGAAGCCGTTGAAAGGGGAAGCTAAGCGGCGCATGAAAAAGCTCGAGAATCGCCTGAATGATAGGGATAAAGAGACAACGAGTAATAATTAAGTCGGAGGACGTATAGTATCATAAGAAGAGACATGCGATTCACCCTTTTGGCGTGGTTTCGGGCGTTGCTTTGGAGGGGTGATATTGTGTCATAAGCGACATGCTAATTGGAGTCCCCCAGGAAATTAAAATCGGTGAAACACGCGTCTCAATGACGCCAAGTTTATGTCGGCGTTGTGTGTCGTTAGGCGCAGATGTGCTGGTGCAAAAATCAGCTGGTCTCAGCGCTGGTTTCACCGATGCGGAGTATCGCAAGGCTGGTGCGAGGATCGCGTCAACCGCGCGTAAGGTCTGGAAGGTCGCCGATCTGATTCTGAAGGTGAAAGAGCCTTTGCCCGCGGAGTATCCGCTAATGAAAAAAGAGCAGACGCTGTTTACTTATCTGCATCTCGCGGCGGGAGCAGAGCTGACAAAGGTGCTGCTTAAAAAACGGATTCTCGGTATCGCCTACGAAACGGTTGAGGGCACAGACGGTTCTTATCCGTTGCTCAAACCCATGTCGCAAGTTGCGGGGCGTCTTTCGATTCAGGTCGGTGCGTATCGCCTGCAGTCGCAGTTGGGCGGCTCGGGAGTATTGTTGGGTGGAATACCCGGCACGATGCCCGGGCATGTCGTTGTGATTGGCGCGGGTAATTCCGGTGCGCATGCCGTGCAAATGGCGGTGGGCGTGGGCGCTCGTGTGACAGTGCTCGATCTGGATATGAGAAAACTCGAAGTGCTCGATGCAGAATATCGCGGTCGGGTGGTCACGCTCATGTCCAATCCCGCCAATATCGAACACGAGGTGGCCAGTGCCGATTTGCTGATTGGGGCCGTGCTGATTCCAGGCGCCAAAGCTCCCATCGTCGTATCGAGAGATGTCGTGAAAACCATGCGTCCCGGTAGCGCAATTGTCGACATTGCGATCGATCAAGGCGGCTGCATCGAAACAATCCGCCCGACTTCGCATGAAAACCCCACTTATATTCAGCACGGTATCGTGCATTACGCCGTGCCGAATATGCCAGCACTCGTTGGCCGCACGTCAACGATGGGATTGACTCAAGCGACCGAACCTTTTCTTGCGATGCTCGTGGAGAAAGGTGTCGAAAAGGCACTCGCAGAAAACAAGGGCCTCGCGGCGGGCGTGAATACCCGTGATGGGCAGATCACGTGTGATGCCGTGGCGAAGGCGCTGGGGTATTAGAAGATCAATCCACCAAAAAGCGGCTCCGTTTCGGGAGCCGCTTTTCTAATAAGGGAGATCGTGTTGTTTTACGCTGCGACGATTTCGATGCTGGTGATTTCGATGCGTTCGGTGGGGGTGCTCTTTTCTCCGCCACCGCCGTTTTCGGTGGGGATATTCGCGATACGTTCGAGAACGTCGTCACCGGCGACGAGTTCACCGAAGCCAGTGTATTGGCGATCGAGGAATTTGGCATCGCCGTGGCAGAGAAAGAACTGCGATCCAGCGGAGTCGGGATTTGAGGAGCGGGCCATCGAGATGACGCCACGCACGTGAGACTTTTCGTTGAACTCGGCTTTGATTTGGTAGCCGGGGCTTCCGGTTCCGGGCGTGCCATTTTCACCTTCCTTGGTGTTGGGACAGCCGCCTTGGACCATGAATCCTTTGATGATACGATGAAAGGCCGTGCCATTGTAGAAGCCTTCTTTGGCGAGTTTCTTGAAGTTTTCAACAGTCTTGGGCGCGACGTCGGTCCAGAATGAAAGGGTCAGGTCTCCGTAGGAGGTCTTGATGATGGCTTGTTCGGTTTCGTTACTCATATGACTCCAGCGAACTGCCGCGTCTGAATGGCCGCAAGTCACAAAGTTTACAATCAAG